>Ga0105047_10008121_pt1 | contig 17564 bp, 15 predicted proteins | sample MAT04_FD_78384 | JGI IMG/M metagenome (GOLD analysis project Ga0105047, IMG submission 78384) | Freshwater microbial communities from Lake Fryxell liftoff mats and glacier meltwater in Antarctica - MAT-04 (megahit assembly) | ecosystem: Environmental > Aquatic > Freshwater > Ice > Liftoff...
CCCTCCATTGGGCAGCTATCTACTTTTTGCTCAGCAGCAGCGGCAAGTGCGGTACCAAGCGCAATGTAGGCCTGCTTTGCACTCCAAGCCTGTTGTTGCTCCGGAGCTAATTTAATAACTGTACCCGTCATCATTGCTTTGTAGCCATCCAATGCTTCTACAGGCATACTTCTAGTTGCAGCTATATTCTCAATAAAAGCCTGCACATCAGCTTCCGTTAATTTCTCGGGTACAGCAAATACTAACACATGAGATGCACTACCAACCTGTGGCTGCCCATAAGCAGCTGCCTGCAATTTTTGCTTTACTTCTTCATTGCTTACAACCAATACAGTAAAAGGTTGTAAACCGTAAGATGTAGCTGCAAGGTTTGTTGCTTTTAAAATAGTATCCAGTTGTGCTGCTGATACTGCTTCTCCATTCATTTTTTTTGTGGCATATCTCCAGTTTAGATCTTGTATTAAACCCATAAATTAAATTTTTAGAAGATAAAGATATACAATATTTCTATTTTAATGTTTAAACATTAAAATAATTTAGGTTAATAAATGGTTACGGAAACAAAAATCGCAAATTTAGGAAGAAGCTTTTCCAACTAACATAGGCACAAAACTAAAATTTTCAAATACTTCCTCCTTCCAGGTTCCATCGTCATTTTTTGTAAGCCTGAGCATGCGCTGGTTTGCTCCTTCATCTACAGGTATAACCATATAACCACCGGTTTTTAGTTGCTGCATTAGTTTGGGTGGTACAAATGGGGCTGCGGCGGTAATAATTATTTTGTCAAAGGGACCATAAGTGGGCAATCCCTCAAAGCCATCACCATAAAAGAATTTGAGGTTGCTGTATTTGCTTCTAAAAATGTAATGCTTCGTTTTATCAAAAAGGTTTTTTTGCCGCTCAATGGTAAAAACTTTTGCACCTAATTCTGCCAATACTGTTGCCTGGTAAATGCTGCCTGTTCCTATCTCCAATATTTTATCATTTTGCTTTATTTGCAGCAATTGTGTTTGGTATGCAACGGTGTATGGTTGCGAAATAGTTTGCCCGTCAGATATAGGAAATGCACGATCTTCATAAGCAATATTGTCCAGCGCACTGTCCATAAAATAATGCCGTGGAATATTGTTCATGGCTGCTAATACTTTTTCATCTGTAATGCCTTTTTCTCTTAAAATATCCAACAATTTTTTTCTAAGTCCTTTGTGGCGGTATGTATCTTCCGTTATTTTCATGGTAAGCTTGCAAGATAAAAAAATGCCGGACGTTCCGGCATTAATAAACTAGATATTTTTTTAAACTTATTTGTAACGTGGCGTATGTTCGTCAAAAAAAGACTTCACCGATTTGTTCCAGTTATTTAGATTTTCTGCACGTTGTTCATTTATACTGTTGTTATTTGCATTGTATGTTTGAGATGCTTTGTTTATTTCAATCACAGCTTTGTTAAAAGCATCTACATCTTCTTTTGTTCTATTGCTTTTTTTATCCATTTCCTTTTTTATACCATCAAATCTTTCTTTGGTTAAAAAGTAATCATTTACGATGGCTGTTTTCTCAGATTCTTTTATATAAAAATTTAGCATGCTTTTACAGGCTGCCACAAGAGCATTATCTCCATTAAATCCCTTTATGGTAGCCAGTTTAGAAATTCCTTCCTGCGCATATTTCAGCATGGCACTTCTGTTTTGTTCCATCGCTGTCATATTTTCTTTAGTTACTGCAGCCACCATATTTTTTTCCTGTATATAAGGTTTAAAAAATACCAAATATACCTCGTGGTAATGCTTATTTGCACGTCCTACTTCTTCCATCATCTGGCCCAGTTCACTTTTATCTTCCGTTAAATTGACGTTGTTCTTTTGTGCAAATTGTTTTTGAGCATCAGAAAATTTTTTGTTTGCTTCACTTAATTTCTCCTGTATTTTTTCTTCCAGTAAAAGATAAGCCTCCATTTCATCATAACTCTGCTCTGCTATCTCCTCCATGTTTATTATTTTGGTGTAATCGTCATTCATTACATTGTAATAAAACTTCATAAAATTTACTGCAGTGTCCCTGTAATTTTTATCGCCTTTATACGATGGCAGGGAATTAATGTTCATTCTTGCTTCCTGTATTTCGTCCATTAGTTTACTGCGAAGAATTTCAACTTTTTTTTCACGCTTGCCATGTGCAGAAGCACTCTTGTAAGACATATATCTTTTTGAAACATTCTCCTGCTGCTTACTTATTACTTCCATGTATTTGCCGGGGTTGTCAAAGTCCTGCGCCAATGATGCATTACCAAATGACGTGAATGCTATCATAAAAAAGAGGGGTAAACATTTTTTCATACTTAAATTTTTTAAAGTGAAAATACCGATTTTATTAAAAGAAAATTAGTTATTTAATTATCCAGTCATCAAATATTTTACATGCCTCAGCTATTTCATTATCGCTGTTAATATTTTTTAGATAGGTTTCATTAGTTTGTTTGTTTTCTTTACCTGATAAGGAGAAACGTTCTTTATCAAAACTATTATTATCTGCAGAAATAAGTTTTACAATATCTTTTTTACCATCGCCCAATAAATCAAAATTTGCTTTTACTTTTTGTTTGTAAGCGTTGTAAGTGTTCCATTGTAAAGGAATGATGTTACCATTTTTGTATGTTGAAATCCATAAGGAAAAAGCATTCATACTTTTAAAATAATCATTGCTTGCTGTGCGCAAATCACTTTTAGTTTTTAGGTCGTTTATAGGAAGTGCAGGCAGCGGTTTAAAATTTCCTACTTTGCTCCTATCGGGCACCAACGCACTTTCGTTGGCTTTTTCTTTAAAGGAAATATCTGCATAAATATCAGGGAAAGCAATATCGGGCTCTACGCCTTTCCATTGTACGGTGCTGCCATTAATACGGTAAAACTTACCTCCGGTCACCTTTACAAAATCTTCATATTTTTTGTTGGGATCTTCCTTTAAAGTATCTAACGGAAACACACCTTGCGCCGTACCTTTTCCATAAGTAGTGCCTCCTACAATTAAGGCACGGTTGTAGTCTTGCAGGGTAGCGCTTAAAAATTCGCTGGCACTTGCACTTGCCCCATTTATTAAAACAATCAACGGACCATCATAAATAGTTCCTCTGTTTGGATCTTTTAAAAACTGAACTTTACCATCCTTTTCTTTGAACGATGCCACCGGGCCAGCATCAACAAAAATACCTGCAAGCTGCATAGCTTCCCACATACTGCCGCCGCCATTATTGCGTAAGTCTATAATTAGTCCGCCAATCTTATCTTTACGCAACTTTATAATTTCTTTACTCACATCATTTGCGCAACCATTATAGTTTTCTTCTTTGGCGTCCTCTTCTTCTCTACTGTAAAAACCAGGTAAGTTTATGTATCCGATATTATTTTTACCTTTTATAACATAGCTTTTAACGATTCCTTCTTCGCTGCTTATTTTTTCCTGAGCAAGAGTAACTGTTTTTATTTCATCGGCTACTGTACGAACGGTCAATTCTATATCACTATTCCCGGCATTTTGCAACAGCTCTGTTACTTCCTCTTCAGAAACATCTTCAATATCATTCTCTTTTCCATTCACCTTTACCTTTATTAAAATATCTCCTTTATGCAATTGCCCGCTTTTCCATGCGCTTCCACCTGGCTGCAAAAAATCTATGGCCTTATCTCCTTTTTCATTTTCACTAAAACTTAAGCCAGCGCTGTACTCCATCGCACTTCCTTCAGCATTAAATTCGTCTCTTTCTTTTAGGTTAAAATAGTTAGAGTGAGGGTCGTAACACCAGGCAACAGCGTTAAGGTATTCATCTTGCTTTACGGATAAAAAAAGTTTGGGTGTTTGTAACAATGAAGTAAAATAGATACCTTCTTTCCTTTTTATTTTTATTCTTTCTTCTGCTTCTGTTTTTGAAAAATCTGCAGGGATAGTAGCAGATGGCATTATGTTTTTTGCAATGTATTTATTGGAGATGTTGGAAAGTAATTGCCATTTTAAATATCGTTGCCAGTTCTTTACAAATTCCTGCTCATTTGCAGCATAAGTTTTTGCTGGCCATTCCACCTTATCAGGTTTGGAAAAATCTACCTGCTGAGATAAGAATGCAGCAACTATACTATCTGCCTTTTTTATTCTTGTACTTAATAGATTAATAGATGTAGTAAAAAAATTCCAGCCGTTTCCATTTATTTCATCATCCAGTTTTGTTTTGTATGTATCTAAAAGAGTTATCTCTTTTTGCGTGAAAAATAATTTCTCATCATCCAGTTCTTCCAACCATTTTTTATGCAGCATGGCGGAACTGGTGTCGTTCCAAACCAACGGTTTGTAATGGTTCTTCTCCATAAAACGCTTTAGCATTAACGTTTTCATACGAAGAGAATCTACACTCTTTTGTTGGGCAAAAAGAGTAAATGGCAGCAGCAATAAAATAACTGCAACAATTCTTTTCATATTCACGTACATCATCTTATTGTTTAAAAAACTTTATTACAATCCCATTTCTTTTATGATACGTTCAATTTTATCGTCCAATATTTTTTCTGTTGCATGAAATTTTGCTGCACTCATTAAAGGTTCATTCACGCTGAAATAAAATTTAATTTTAGGTTCTGTTCCGCTAGGCCTTGCAGATATTTTTGTACCATCTACCAGTTCAAACTGCAGCACATTGCTTTTTGGCAAATCAATTTTCCACTCCTCTCCTGTTTGTAAATTTTTACCCAACTGCAAATCATAATCAAGCAAAGTTTTTACAGCCGTGCCGCCAATAGCAAGTGGTGGGTTTTTTCTATAGCCTTCCATCATTGCTGCTATTTCTGCTGCGCCGTTCATTCCTTTTTTAGTAATGCTAATAAGGTTTTCTTTGTAAAAACCATACTCAACATACAGGTCAATTAACTTCTCAAATAAACTACGTCCTTTGTTTTTTTCGTAGGCAGCCATTTCGCATAAAAGCGCCACCGCACTTACAGCATCTTTATCTCGTATTTTATCTCCTATCATTAAACCAAAACTTTCTTCGCCACCCACCACATAATTTTCTTTACCTTCTTTTTCAGCAATAAGAGATGATATCCACTTAAAACCAGTGAGCACATTGTAACATGCTACACTGTTTCGGTCAGCAATTTTATCAATCATATCTGTAGTTACAATTGTTTTAATTACCATATCATTTGGTTCCGCAATTCCTTTTGCTTTACGAGCTTCCATTATATAATTAAAAGCAAGCAGGGCAGTCTGGTTTCCGTTCATTAAAATCCATTCGCCCTTATCATTTTTTACGCCTACCCCTACTCTATCTGCATCCGGATCTGTACCTAACAAAATATCAGCATCTAATTCTTTCGCCTGCGCAAGCCCCATACTCATCGTTTCTTTTTCTTCAGGGTTTGGGTATGCCACTGTTGGAAAATTTCCATCCGGCGTAGCCTGTTCTTTTACTATATGCACGTTTGTGAATCCATATAATTTCAACACATCGGGCACCAGCATAATACCGGTTCCATGTATGGATGTATAAACAATTTTTAAGTCGTGTTGCTTCTCACATACCTCGGGGTAAATGCTCAAACCTTTTACCATATTCATATACAGCGTATCAGTTTCTTTCCCAATACTTATAATATTCTGCTCTCCACCGTTCCACTTCACATCATTTACGGATGCTATTTTCTCCACTTCCTTTATCACATTTTTATCATGCGGCGGTACCATTTGTGCGCCATCATCCCAATATGCTTTGTATCCGTTGTATTCTTTTGGGTTATGACTTGCCGTACATACCACGCCACCCTGGCATTTATAATGACGTATTGCAAAACTTAATTCAGGCGTTGGCCGCAAACTTTCGAACAAGTAAACTTTTATGCCATTGGCTGCAAAAACATTGGCAGTAATTTCTGCAAAAGTTCTGCTGTTGTTTCTGCAATCGTGCGCTATTGCTACACTTACATCATCACCAAAACATTGCTTTAAATAATTTGCATAACCTTGTGTAGCCATGCCAATAGTATATTTATTTATACGGTTTGTACCCATGCCCATAATGCCACGAAGCCCGCCTGTACCAAATTCAAGGTTTTGGTAAAAGGCATCTTCCAAATCTGCCGGATTATCTTTTTGTAATAATTTTATTTCGTCTTTAACTGATTGTTCATAATTTCCCTCTAACCAATTATCAATATTCATTTTAGCGGTGGCATTCATAATTTTTCAATTTTAATAATATCTTCTATATTTATCTCAAAGGGAAATTAAATGTAATTTCACAGAACAAAAAAAATATTATAAGTATCCTTCTAATTAAGCAAAATATAAATAAGGCTATTAAAGAAATAGATTACGAAAATTTTTTAGAAGCTGTGAACACTATTGTATTCAATAAAGTTGAACAAAGTACTTTGAACTTTAAGATGAATTAAAGAAAGCATTAGATAATTGAAAAGAGAACCATAAAAATGGTAAGCGTGCATGTTATAACAGTCAATTTGTGAAAAAAGAAATAAATGCTATGAAAAGATAGTTTTACATTTGAAATGAAAGAAGAAGCTAGGCAGGATGTAATATATGCTGGAAAGTAATTTGGTGATATTTATGAAAAGTAAGGAGCTCGATTTATTGATGAGCTAGACGCCATTTTTAAAACTATTATCTAAAATTCGAAGACAAACAAAAAAGTTCATAAAAATTTAGGCAAGCTGCTCTTAATAAATTTCCGTATGTCATTATATATAAAACGGAAAAACAACTGTTTTAATTTATTATCTTTTTAATACCAGACAAAATCCAAAAAAGAAATTGAGGCAGTTGCCAAAAATGATTTTATGAATGAATTAATAAATAACAAAGAACATTATTGCTTTTTACATCGGTTCTTAAAAATAAATTTATCTTTTTTATGGATTTTTTCATTGTGTAATAGCAATTTACAAGCACAAGATTCAACTACAAAAAACACTAATTTAGATACTGCCTTTAAATTAAAAATTACTGCCGCTGAACCATTCAACCGTTCAATTAATCAACCATTACAATTCCCTTACAATAAAAACCGGGTGAGAGGAATAGCCATTGCAAATGTTACGCTTTATAGCGTAGGAATGGTAGGACTTTACGCCGCATGGTACAAAGATTATCCTCAAGGAAAATTTCGTTTTTTTAAAGATGGTGCAGAGTGGTTGCAAATAGATAAAATTGGGCATGCCTATAGTGCTTATGCAGAAAGTAAAGCAAGTATGGAGCTATGGCGATGGACCGGCATATCCCGCAAAAAAAGAATTTTAATTGGTGGCTTTAGCGGTGCAGCTTACCAGACGGTTATTGAAACATTAGACGGTTTTAGCACAGAATGGGGTTGGAGTTGGGGAGATTTTGCCGCAAATGTAGCGGGTAGTGGGATATTGGTGGCGCAAGAGTTTGCATGGGACGAACAAAGAATTCAATTTAAATTTTCTTTTCATCGAAAAAATTATAGCGACCCCTCTTTAAACCGCAGAAGTACAGAAATATTTGGAAGCAGCGACCCCGAACGTTTTTTAAAAGATTATAATGGTCAAACCTATTGGCTTAGTACCACATTAAAACCTTTTTTCCCTAAAAGTAGTGTACCTGAATGGTTGCAGGTATCCTTAGGCACAGGTGCTGAAGGATTGTTTGGGGGAAGAAGTAATTATGATACCGATAAATTAGGTAATGTTACATTTAACAGACCCGATATTAGAAGATACAGACAATGGTTTTTAGCACCTGATATAGATTTGACGAAAATAAAAACCAACAGAAAAGGTATAAAAGTAGCTTTGAATATATTGAATATATTTAAATTCCCTACACCTTCACTTGAATATTCAAGAAATGGTTTTAAGGTGAACTTTCTTCATTTTTAATATGTGTGTACAATTTCTTCGCTGCTAAAACCCGCCTTTCGTGCAGCTTTTTCAAACTCTACCTGTGTAGCAGCTGTCATTTCTGTTTTGATATTTGAAATATCCTGATCAGTAATTTCGTCATTAATATCTGAGAGATGTTTGTGTATTTTTTTATGTGTAGATTCATCTTTAAAGATTTGATGATTCTTTAAATTTTTATCGTAGCCAGAATTACTGAAATTTTCGGCATTTTGCATAATAGTTATTTTCAATATTAGTTCAAACTTATTGCCAAAACAATAAGTGTTTATGTTTTATACACTAATTAAAAAATCTTCTCTGCTAGGCCTTGTTAAAAGGTCATTTGAATTTAAAGCAAATACTCTATCTAAAAGCGATTTAAGCGTTTGAAAGTTGTCAGGCTTGCATATGTAAAAATCAGCTCCATTTTTATATACCATATCAATAGCCTCTTTTTGGCATGATGTCGAAAATATTACTACCGGGATATTCTTTAGTTTCGAATTACTTTTTATTTCATCTAAACATTCCATGCCGTTTTTTAAGGGCATATTAAGATCGAGAAAAATCAAATGCGGTGTTGGTGGCGTTTGCTTACCCAAAAAATTCATTAACTGTTCCCCATTATCTACGGTTGTTAGTTTAACGTTGTTTACTACCTCTTTTAGAGCTTCTTCAAAAAGAAATCTATCATCTGCGTCATCATCTGCCAGATAAACATGGAGGTTTAAATTCGAACTACGGTTCATGCTACGAAAATAGTATAATAAAACAATAACGATTGAGTAAAATCACCCGAATTTTTTAATATTACAAACTATGGACAATTAGATATTTTTTGAATATTTTTTATTTTTTAGATGTCTTTTTTGGGTGTGTAAAGTTCATTTCTTTTATCAATCTGTTTGCGCCGGCAAATTTGTCAACAATAAATAATACATATCTAATATCTACCATAATATTTCTACAGATAGATGCATCATAATTTATGTCGCTCATAGTACCTTCCCATGCACGGTCAAAATTTAAACCAATTAAATTACCATATGCATCTAATGCAGGGCTGCCGCTGTTACCACCTGTTGTATGGTTTGTGGCAATAAAACAAACCGGCATTATACCATTTTTTCCATATTGACCATAATCTTTATTCTTGTACAGTTGCTGTAATTTTTCAGGAACATCAAATTCATAATCGCCAGGTTTATATTTTTCCATTATTCCACTTAATTCTGTCATAAACCCATATTTAACTGCGTCTCTTCCTGTGTATCCCTGCACTTTTCCGTAGGTTAAGCGCAATGTGCTATTAGCATCAGGATAAAAAGTTTTTTCTTTAAAAACATCCATCTGTGCCTGCATATAAGTGCGTTGTGCTATGTTTATTCTATTTTGAATACCACTGATATCTTTTTGCACATAATTTTGATACGCACTAAGTAAATCTTTGTACAATTGTACAGCTGGCATTTCTTTTATTTCGTTCACAACTGCTTCTGCATTCCCTTTTAAAAATAAAAATAATTTTGATGAATCGTATAATTTATCATTACTGTACATGTTATCTGCAGCATTTACTATATCACTTTGCATATAATCATAAGCTACTGTTGAAACCAGCTTTCTCGGTTGGTCTTTTATATACATTTCCATTAAGGCTTCAAATAATTTTTTATCTACCGCTGCACTAAATTCAGGTATAAAATCTGTAAGCATATTTGTTACAATATCCAATCTATCGTGATAGGCTTTTTGTCCGCCTTTTTCAAAAGCCTGCACAAGTGTGTTTAATTGCGCAGCTATTGTCATCAATTCTATTTTAGATATTATTTCAGTGTAGTAATCTCTTGCAAGTCCGAGCGATTTTATATCATTATAACCGTTGCTTAAATCCTGTAATAAAGTGCCATACTTTTCCTTTAAAACAGGATTGGCGTCCACTCTTTTTTGAAATTCCGCTTCCTGTAATTTCTTTTTGCCAACACCGTCCGTTCTTGTTAAACCCAATACTTCGCCCTGCCATTTTTTATAAGCATTTTGTATGCTCGCATATTTAGCAGCATATTTTATTTTTATGCTTTCATCTTTGCGCATATATCCATCAATAATTTTAAGCGCTTTATCCCTAATGGCAATTTTTGCAGGGTCATTTATCGTTCTTATTTGTTCTACTGCACCACTGTATAAATACTCCGTTGTTCTGCCAGGGAAACCAAATACCATGGTAAAATCATTTTCTGCTATACCATCCAAAGAAATATTAAAGGCTTTTTTGGGTGTGTATGGAATATTTTCAGGCGAATAATCTGCAGGTTTATTATCCTTGCCGGCATAAATTCTAAACATAGCAAAATCGCCGGTATGCCTTGGCCAAACCCAGTTATCTGTGTCCTTGCCAAAATTGCCAATAGATGATGGCGGCGCACCGACCAATCTTACATCTTTATAAGTTTCTGTTACAAAAAGGTAATATTGATTGCCTTCAAAAAAACCTCTTGTAAAACTTTGTTGGGTAGATTCTTTTATAGCATTTTTATTAATAGCGGCTAAGTTTTTATCAATAGCAGACTGCCTTTCACTTTCGCTCATGGCTTTGGTAACGCCTTCCATGGCTGCTTTGCTCACATCATCTATCCGAACAATAAATGTTACAAAAAGCCCTTTGTTTGGAATTTCTTCCGCATTGCTTTTTGACCAAAACCCATCACGTATGTAATTATTTTGTAGGGTAGAATGATTTTGGATGGCATCAAAACCACAATGATGATTGGTGAGTACGAGCCCCTTTGACGAAATAACATCACCGGTGCAAAAACCACCAAAACTTAGAACAGCGTCTTTAAGGCTGCCATGATTTATGCTGTAAATATCATCGGCACTTATTTTCATGCCCAGGCTTTTCATGCGGCTTTCATTCAACTTGCCTAACAATTGTGGGAGCCACATCCCTTCATCTGCCTTAGCAGCAAAACCACAAAAAATAAATACTATCAACATTTTGAAACTACGCATATAATTATTTTAAAAATTAAAAAAGTGAATTGGGTCATTATTGATTTGACAAATAAGCTCCCGAAACCTCTCCATCTTCTACCGTTACTACAATATTTTCTTCTTCAGTAGTAGATACTGATAATCCAACATAATTTAAAGCTACCGGAAAAAGTTTGTGTGTGCGCTCTACCAATGCAAGCGTTTGTATTTGCGATGGATGCTGCTGCAGCAATGGTTTCAGCGCATACAGCATGGTTCTGCCGCTGTTGGCCACATCATCTACCAATAAAATAAGTTTATTATTTAAAGATACTTCTTCACTTAATATTACTTCATCAGGATTTTTTTTGTTGAGCGAAAGTGCCATCGTTTTTATATTACCAGAAAAAACAGGTTGCAAATACTCTTCAATTTTTCTGGCAATAAAAATGCCATTTTCTTTTATACCGATGATGATTATTTCATCAATGCTTTCATTGCGTTCAGCAATTTCCAGTGCCATACGGCGTAATTTTTTTTGTGCTGATGAAGCGTTTAATATCATAGTGCAAAATAGTTAAAAGTTAAAGGTTAAAAGTCCAAGGTAGAAAAACTTTCAGAACCGCTAGAAAATTTGTGGTCTGTAGTCGGTTGTCTGTAGTCTATTCTCCAATTTGTTTTAACTTTACTGTACATAAATATATATATGCATTATATCCCGCAGGTTTTATTTGTACTTATTTTAGGTTTTGCCGTTTGGTTGTTCACAAAAAATATAATCAGAATAAGAAAAAATATTTTTTTAGGCAAAGCCGATGATGTTAGCGATAATAAGCCACAACGTTGGCGCAACCTTTTACTACTTGCTTTGGGGCAAAAAAAGATGTTTAAAAACAAGCCCGTTGCCATTATGCATTTTATTATTTATGCTGGTTTTATAATCATAAATATTGAAGTGCTTGAAATTTTACTGGATGGTATTTTCGGCACGCACAGGTTGTTCCTTGGATCATTGGGCGCTCTATACACTTTTGCCATAAACTTTTTTGAAATACTCGCCTTTGGTGTTTTGGCAGTGTGTGTTGTTTTTTTGGCAAGACGAAATATAGTGAAGCTAAAACGCTTTATGAGTAAAGATCTTAACGGATGGCCACGTACTGATGCTAATTTGATTTTAGTTGTTGAAATAATATTGATGTCGTTGTTTTTATTAATGAATGCAACTGACAGAGCACTTCAATTGCAAGGCGCCGAGCATTACAGCGAAACAGGAAGTTTTATAATATCGGGATTATTTGCTCCGCTGTTTAATGGAGTATCTGCAAGTACATTAATTATTATTGAAAGAGCAAGTTGGTGGATACATATCATTGGCATCTTAGCTTTTTTAAACTACCTGCCTTACAGCAAACATTTGCACATTGCACTGGCTTTTCCCAATTCATATTACGGTCGTGTAGAACCATTGGGCGAAATGGATAATATGGTGAGTGTACAAAATGAAGTAAAATATATGATGCAGCCTGAGCTTGCACCTACTGATGCTGCAGCACCTATGAGGTTTGGCGCAAAAGATATTTTTGATTTAAAATGGACAAGCCTAATGGGTGCATATTCCTGCACAGAATGTGGACGTTGCTCATCTGCTTGCCCGGCAAATATGACGGGAAAACTTTTAAGTCCACGAAAAATAATGATGGATACGAGAGATCGTTTACAGGAAGTAGGAAAAAATATTGAAAAAAATGGCTTATTTGTAGATGATGGAAAAACCCTGCTAAACGATTACATAACAGTAGAGGAATTACGGGCATGTACCACTTGCAATGCCTGCGTAGAGGAATGTCCAGTGAGTATAAATCCACTGGAGATAATTACAGAACTTAGACGTAGTCTTATAATGGAAGATAGCAATGCGCCACAGGAATGGAACGGTATGTTTACTAATATTGAAACCAATTTTGCTCCATGGAAGTTAAGTCCTGATGAAAGAGATAAATGGGCAGTGGAAATGGAGAGTTAAAAAATATTAGATTTCAATATCTTTTTTTTCACTTACAAGTTTGATATCTTTCTCTATTAATTCATCCATTTTTTGAGCAATAGGTTTGTTTCTTACATTTTTTATAAGTTGTATGATGGCAGTTATTGCGAAAATACTTCCTATAATCCAGTTTAGGTATTGCTGGCTGTTAGCTATTCTATCAACAAGCCACTTGCCACCAAAAATAAAAACACAATTGCCTGCAAGAGCGCCTAAACCGATACCTACAATATATACGTTGTAATAACTGTTAACAGGTTCCAATATTTTTTTTGTGAAAAGAACAGTGCTCCATCCAAACCAAAAAATTATTACAATTGGGTTTATAGCACAGCCAATTGCGCCAAGCATGAATCTGCTAACATTAATATTTTGATATGGGTTTGCGTTTACATTTTGCGAACCCCCGCTTGATTTAACCGCTGCATAAAAACTGCCAAATGCAAGGAGTACAATAATGCCGAAAGTAACCCACTGCATTATTTTCAATAATCGTTGTTGCTTCTGCAACCAGTTTATGCCGATTAAAGAAATTCTAACATATAACATTTCAACAAGCAGGGAACCAAAGGAGAAATACATGGCGTTCTTTACGCCTTCATAAATACCAATCTGCATGGCTGCAACATTAAGCGTACCAAGCGGCAATGAACCGAGAAAACTTATCATCAATCCCCACAAAAAAATCTTTACAATTTTACCCATCAGTAAATTTTATTTTCAGCAATATACTATCATAAAATAAAGTTGCCGCAGCTATGTAGATAAAACTACAAAACTGCGGCCATTTATAATAGCTGAAAATATCAACTCAACTTGCTTTTGCAAATACTTTCAAATTAACCATTACCTTATTTGCCAATGTTGCCGATTCTTTCCCTACGCCAAAATCTATCCGGCTTATTTCAAATACACCTGTAAACAACGCTCCGCCATCTTTTCCTTCTGCTGTAAATGGAAACTCAATTTGTTTTGTTACATTTTTAATAGTAAGGTTTCCTTTAAAAATAAAATGTTTTAAATCTGCACCAGGTATTATTTCTGTGCTCATTAAATGAATGGTTGGGTATTTGCCGGCATCAAAATAATCACCGCTTTTTAAATGCCCGTCTCTTTTGTTATTATCTGTATCTAAAGTGCTTATTGCTGCCGTTACATCAAACAAAGAGGTGGAGAGATGCTTTGCATCAAACTTTATTTTGCCTTTTATACCTGCAACATCTCCACCGGTATTTATGCCGAAATTCTTAATAACAAAATGAAGTTTACTTCCTTCATCTGTAGGTATAAAATTTTGTGCATGGGTTATTGTAGCAGTACAAATTAAAATAGCAATCAACATTTTTTTCATCAATAAATTTTTAGAAATGGAAAGTACAAACTAAATCCTATTTGATTTTTTTTCTTTAATTATATTAACATTTTCTATAAATTACAATAAATGAATAGCATGTTACTTGCTTCTACGCTTCAATTATTAAGGGTAAAGTTTTCCTTCTTTTTAATGCCTGTTTATTGGTTTGCACTCAGCCAGATAAATGATATCAATATTTTAAAAGCTGTGTTAATCTTCATCATTCTTCACCTATTTATTTATCCGGCAAGTAATGCATATAATTCCTATATGGATAAAGATAAAGGTAGCATTGGTGGAATAAAAAACCCAATGGCACCAACAAAACAACTTTTTCACACAAGTGTTTTGCTCGATTTTATTGGAATAGCCTGTTCATTTTTTATAGGATATTATTTTACGATTGCATTGGCTTTTTACATTGCAGCATCCCGTGCGTATAGCTACAGAGGAATTCGGTTAAAAAAATTTCCAATAATAAGTTTCTTCACTGCAATTGTTTTTCAAGGTGCTGTTGTATATTTTATGGTACATAATGGCAGCAGCAATTCTACGCATATAAATATTCCGTATGTAGCAATGATGGCAAGTTTACTAATGGTAGGCAGTTTTTACCCCCTCACTCAAATTTATCAGCATAATCAAGATAAAGCTGACAGCGTAACTACGATTAGTATGTTGTTAGGCTATACTGGCACTTTCGTTTTATCGGCTACATGCTATTTTTTATCTATGCTTTTTATGGGATATTATTTTGCTGCAAATTTAGAACTGGACCGATTTTTAGTATTAGTTATGTGTATGTTTCCTACACTTTTATTTTTTTTATGGTGGTTTTTTGCTGTTAAAAAAAATACTACTGCGGCAAGTTTTGAAAACGCAATGAAGATGAATTGGATAGCCGCTTGTTGTAGCAATGTGGGATTTTTGGTAATATTATTAATGAAAGAAAAATTTTGAGCAAAATAATTTCGATAGCAACTGGTGTACCCGGCTACAAACATTCACAGACAGACTTGTTTTCTTATGCCGATGAAGTGTATAACAAAAATGAGCAGGACTCCCGTAAGTTGGGATTTTTATACCGCCAAAGTGGAATAGAATATCGCCATTCTGTAATGGCGGATTTTAGTATTCCTGAAGATGAAAGAACTTTTTTTTCTACAAGTACTATTGAAGACAGTGTGCCTGATGTTGGTAAACGTATGAAAATTTTTAATGAATTTGCTGCGCCTTTGTCGGTAGAAACCATCGAAAAATGTATTGAAGGAAAAATAAATAAAAACGAAATTACACATCTCATAACTGTAAGTTGTACCGGCATGAGTGCGCCAGGGCTTGATTTACAAGTGATGGAAATAATGGATTTGCCTAAAACAATTGTTCGCACATCTGTAAATTTTATGGGTTGCTATGCAGCCATACACGCTATGAAAATTGCCGATGCATTTTGTAACAGTACCCCAAATGCCAATGTGATAGTGGTTTGTACAGAATTTTGCACACTTCATTTTCAAAAAGAATTTTCGGTAGATAACCTTACTTCTTCTTTGCTTTTTGCGGATGGTTGTGCAGCTATGTTAATGCAGGGAAATGATTCAGACAAAGGATTGCGCATAGAAAATTTTTATTCAGATGTAATTTTTAAGGGTAAAAAAGACATGTCGTGGTCGCTCTCATCCAGCGGTTTTTTAATGACGCTGAGTGGTTACATACCAGAATTGATTAAAGCAGATTTTGAAAAACTGGTAGCCGCCGCATTGGTTAAAACCGGAAGAAAAAAAGAAGATGTATCCAACTGGTGCATTCACCCTGGTGGTAAAAAAATATTGCAATCTATTGCCGAAAGTTTACAACTAACAAAAGAAGATTTTAAGCCATCGTATGAAGTGCTCAACGATTATGGCAACATGAGCTCCCCTACTATTCTTTTTGTGTTGCAAAAAATTATGGATCAATTGCAGGAAAGCAAAGCAGAAAATGCAGTTATATTTGGTGCAGCATTTGGCCCCGGTCTAACCATGGAAACCTTCACTGCCACTTATGATTAATTTACAACACCGAAGCAATATAAAAGAAATACTGGATAATGATGACCTTCCTTTTGAAGACATAAAAATCTGTATGAAGGAACTCAACAGTATCAATACATTACTTGGTGGACATGCAATTACCGTAAATGGAATGGATAGTTTTTCCACCTCGAAAAATGAAAAGCTTATTGTTTGCGAAATTGGTTGCGGCGGTGGAGATAATTTAAAAGCTATTTCTAAAAAATATAATAATACATCTTTTATTGGGATAGATTTAAAAGAATCATGTATTGATTTTGCTGCCAAACAATATCCTGAATTAAACGCAGACTGGATAGCAAGTGATTACAGTAAAGTATTTTTTAAAGATTCCCCAGATGTAATTTTCTCCTCTTTATTCTGCCACCATTTTACAGATGACCAACTTATTTTTATGCTGCAATGGATGCACAAGAACAGCAAAAAAGGTTTTTTTATAAATGACCTGCAACGCAACTCATTGGCTTATTATCTTATTAAATTACTAACCTCCATCTTTTCAAAATCGTACATGGTAAAAAACGATGGACCAATTTCTGTTAGTAGAAGCTTTGTAAAAAAAGACTGGCAAATACTCTTTTCGAAAGCGGGTATTTCAAACTACACCGTAAAATGGAAATGGGCATTTCGCTACCTTGTTGTTTGTAAAAAATGATTAACAAAAAAACATACAATGTAGGTATAATTGGCGGCGGTTTAGCAGGTTTAAATCTTTCTATACAATTGGCCCGCAAAGGGCATTCAGTGGTTTTAATTGAAAAAGAAACATATCCATTCCACAAAGTTTGTGGAGAATATATCAGCATGGAAAGTTGGAATTTTCTTTCCAAAGAAATCGGCGCTAATTTAAAAGATCAGGAAGTTGCATTTATAAACAAACTATGGGTAACCTCTCCCGATGGCGAATCATTAAAGTCTGAATTGGATTTAGGAGGCTTTGGCATAAGCAGGCACAGGCTTGACTTTTTGTTAAAAAATATCGCTGTAGAAGCGGGTGTTTCTGTTATTGAAAACTGTAAAGCTGAAGATGTAAATTTTAATGATAGTATATTTTCTATCAAAACGAATCAAGGAGATTTTTCTGCAAAAGTATGTGCAGGTTCGTGGGGCAAGCGCAGCAATTTTGATGTGAAATGGAAACGGGCTTTTATAAACAAAACATCTTCCCGACTTAACAATTACGTTGGTATAAAATACCATGTAAAAATGAATTTCCC
>Ga0105047_10008122_pt1 | contig 17563 bp, 17 predicted proteins | sample MAT04_FD_78384 | JGI IMG/M metagenome (GOLD analysis project Ga0105047, IMG submission 78384) | Freshwater microbial communities from Lake Fryxell liftoff mats and glacier meltwater in Antarctica - MAT-04 (megahit assembly) | ecosystem: Environmental > Aquatic > Freshwater > Ice > Liftoff...
GCAGCAGCAATACCTACGGCCAGCGAATTATCAGAACAAGTAATTCTGGAGTTAAGTAATAAAGGTGGACATGTCGGATTTATAACAGGCAATATTCCTGGCCAACCTGTTTACTGGTTAGATAACCGCATCCCGGCTTATTTAAAACAATATCTCAAATGAGCAAGAAAAAGCTGTTAAGCATAGAAAGGAGAGGACGGATTATTTACTTATTTGAAGCAAAAGACAGGAGTGGCATATGAACGCTTCATTAATAAATTTATACCGCCAAGCCGAAGATTATTTTTTCAGAGGTATCTCCTCAAAATGCTTGAATCTAGGCGATGGGGCTAATGCCTATATGACTGGTTTTATTTACATTACAAGAAGTACAAATGCTCTCGATAAAATTTTAATTCAAGGAAAGCAGTTTTACGAGCAGGATAATCATTTTTTTAAAGTTATCATCCCACAAAAATTGTGCACCTCGCAAATAGTGGGTATTTTAAATACCCTGGGCTATTCTCACGAAAGCAAATCCGTTTCAATGGTTGTGAATTTGGATAAGTTTACAATTGATAAAACGGCTGGTTTTGATGCTGAAACTCTGATTAAAGCGAATGATAATCAATTGAATGATTGGATGATGCCATTAATAGGCGCATTTGAAACTACTTTTGAGATTTGTTCGATTTATGCGGATAGCCATGAAAGTGCTTTAAAAAGGAATATGAATCTTCACCATTTCAGCTTATACAAGCAAGAAAAACCAATTGCATCGGTTACCCTATCCACAAACAATAACATAGCAAGAATCGATGATCTGGGTACTTTGCCTGAGTTTCAAGGCAAAGGATATGCAACGCATCTTATGCGTCATGTGTTATCAGAAGCAAAAAGATTAGGCGCTCGCTATTGTTTTTTAGAATCATCCGATTCAGGGCTTAGGGTCTATCAAAAACTAGGGTTTGAACCCTTGTTTAAAAACAATATTTATTCGAGGAAAGCATGAGTGCTGATATTAGGGTACAAAGTTGATGCTAATAAAATCTGACCTAAATTGAATAACGGAGATAATTAATATCTTAACCTCCTGATGATATCATCTGAACTCACTCAATTAATAACCATTTATCTTTGGATAATTTATGAACTCAAATTCCCAAACAAAAAAACAGTTTGGCTCCTGCTTATGTGGTCAAGCCACTTATGAAATTGAAGGGGAATTTGATTTATTCCTGTTTTGTCATTGTACCTATTGTCAAAAAGACACCGGAACAATATATGCGGCAAATCTGATATCTCATTCGGCAAAGCTTAATTGGTTAAGTGGGGAAGAACATACAAAAATCTATAATTTAAAAGGAACGAGACACACCAAATGCTTTTGCAAAAACTGTGGTTCAGCCTTGCCTTACCTATATGAGGGTAAGATGCTTGTTTTGCCTGCTGGAAGTATTGAGTTTGAACCACAGATAGCTCCTACCGCACATGTTTTTTATAGTAGCAGAGCAAAATGGGAAGATAGTTTAACCCAGACTGCAAAATTCGATCAATTTCCAAATGGCTAAAGAGATAACGCCGCTAAGATTACTTAACAGTTTTTATTTAGCAAACGAAAAACTGCTAATGGATGACATGATACAACGAACCTATTTGAGGAATCAGCTATGACAATACGCTTTGAGAAACTTAGCTTGCAGCATATTGACATTATTTTCGGTTGGCTTGCAGAACCTTTTGTTCAGGAGTTTTGGGACAACACGCAAGCTCATAAAGATGATATTTTAAATTTTGTTAATGGCAGAAAAGAGCTTTCAAACTATTGTGATGGCAAGTATGTTTATTGGCTAGCTAGTTACAAATGGTTGGAAGGAGTGAGTATTAACCTTCTTGTGTTGGAATAAATTTCCTGTATGGATTCACGATGATTTTGCGATCGGTAACATGCTTCTTAAAGAGGGCAGTAATCATAAGTATGGTCACTTTCCTGTCCTCCTGAAAAAGAAAACGCTATTTATTCTTCGAATAAAACATAATTATCATCAACTGAAACCACGTGAGTTTCTAAATCAGATTGATAGGATTATCCCAAAATATTTTTCGCAAATATCTTTACCTTATAGCAATAATTTTGCCATGAGTTAGCGATTCAATGTCGGTAGAATTCATGCTAAAAACAGCATTAGGCGTACCTGCAGCGGCCCATAGAATATTATGTTGCAGTAGGTCTTCATCAATAAAAATATGCGTAATCGTTTGTTTATGCCCTATAGGAGGAACACCGCCAATAGCAAAGCCAGTTATCTCACGCGTAAAGTGAGCATCTGCTTTAACTATTTTTTCGCCTACCCATTGCTCAATGATTTTCTCATTCACACGATTGATGCCGCTGGCCAATACTAAAACTGGCTGATTGGTTTTTGCCGAACAAAATAGCAAGGATTTCATAATTTGTGCTACGTCACACCCTATAGTGGTTGCAGCATCATTCGCAGTACGAGTACTTGCAGAAAGCTCAAGCACCTCAAAAGTTAAACCTTTCTTAGCTAGAGCTTGCTGTACGTTTTGAGCGCTTTTACTTACTATTTTATTTTCATTAGACATGATTTTCCCCTTATCGCCATAAAGAACATTTTTTGGTGAGATCAGTAACTTTTGCCCAATCACCAAATAAGACAATGCCATAATAAATAAGATTTTCTTCTTTTGATTGGAGGGTTCTTTCAATTTGTTCTTGATAGGTACCTACTGTCATTGTGTCTGTGAAATCATTTAATAAAATATGTTCTGCGAGGGCTGCCTGACGTAATTTTCTTATTTTATTAGAATTTTCGGACAAGATAATAAAGGGTATTTCTGAGATAAAGGGGTGGGAACTACCGTCAGCATCTTGATAATCAGTGAGTCTCAAATCCTTTTGACCAATAGCTGAACCTAGACCAATACACATATGGGCCAAGGCATTCATCAGTTTACCTGGTTCGATACTTTTATTAAGTACTGCAACTAATTTGTTTTGAAACAATTCCGCAGACATCTCTTCACTCCTTAACTGTCGACAGTTCATTATGTCTATAAGTTACAACCAATCTGACAAGATCTTATTTAGTAAATCAGGTTGTTCCAAAGGGGCAGCATGACCGCATTCTTCTAAATAAATTAATTTAGAATGCTTAATGTGACGCGCCATATGCTCGGAACGTTCAATAGGCATCATGTTATCTTGTTGGCTTGTTAACAATAATGTAGGGCATTTAATTGTGGATAACAAGGAGGAATGATCTTTAATAATTCAAGAAAAAACTTCAATAGTTAATCAATATAGTGGTTTTTATGTTATTGATTATAATGATTTTATGATGCCGTTGCGCGGAATCGAACCCCGGACCCATTGATAAAGACTCAGAGAGTGTTTCGCATACTTAATTACTCAGGCGATGCGCTCTATGTACTGCTCGTCGTTGTTGGAGACGATGTTTCACTAAAGTTTTGTTATTACGAAGACGGGGAGACAGATTTTCATTGGTAGTTGCTGAATCGCCTGCTGCGGCAGTGGTATCGAAAGTATCATCCTCACTGATTACATTACAGCCTGTTAAAGAAATGATAGCGCTTATTATTATTAATTGCAGAATTAGTTTCATTTTTATCATCCTGATAGTTTAAATTAAAAGCTTACGTTCATAGCAAGTATAGCTGTATTACTGGTTTTACCTAAGTTGGGTCGGTCAATTGAAAAATATACCGGTAATGATTGTCCCGATGCTTCATCATAACGCCCATAATTTACATCATGTTGAAAGCCCAGACTTTGTGTAGTATTGCGCCAAAAAGAGGTGGTCAACGTAATTGAATATTGTCTCGCAGGTAATAGCAAAGCAAGGGCTTCTTTAGTATAGCCATAACCCACTGCAATACTGCTTGGTTTATTAAATAATTTAAATTCATAGCCTGTTTCAAAATCAAAGGCTTCAACACGTGCCCCCTTGTGGTTGTATGCCAGGTCAATACGGTCAAAGCGGCGGGTACTGGTTATATATTCAGAAATAAAACTTAACGAACCTAAGGTTAGGCTGCCGTGAATATCAAATCCTGGAACCGGATGTATCAATACATTGCCTTGATTACACGGAAATGCAAACCCGCCAAAAACGGTGCACGCTATAGCATTTTGACCGTTAAGCTGAAAGCCTTCTGCATCAGCAATATTTGAAATATAACCCATACCCAGATCGGCATTCCATCGCGTTTTACTGATAATGTAATCAGCATTAGCCCCCCAGGCATTAATAGCACTGGAATTGATGTTGCGTACGGTATCGCCCTGATAAGCAAAAACCTCAACGTCAAATTCAGTAGTGTCGTTACTATGACTAAACCCTAAAAGCACAGGCCGATCAATAGTTGTAAACATTGATGCAGTAAGCGGGCTGTTAACCATAAATCCGTTAAACTGGCCAAAAGGCAGGTACATTTGGCCTATAGAGGCATAAATGTCCGATTGGTTAAGATTACCCAGCGTAATATAACCTTGATCAACATAAATTCTGGAGTTTAAATAACGTGGGCCAATCTGAGGCGGATTCAAATCTTCAGGGGGAGTACCGTCAAAATCCAGGCTCATGAAACCGGTTATCCATTTACCCACGCCAGCTAACATGGTGATATTGGCCGCAGTTAAATCAACATCGCTTATTGCGTTACCAATATAAGGATCGCCAGTATTATATTGAGCACCCAGAGAACCACTCAGAATAACATAATAATCAGGTGCTTTTTCAGTATCTGTTCCTCTGTTCTCAATCGTTTGTCTATATTGCAATGCGAGTAAATCGCCGTTTGTCTGAGAAAGATTAGTTAGTAAATCCGAACCATTGTACGCAGGAGTAGTGCCCAAGTCGGGTGCGACTAATAAAGGAATACCGCCCAGGTTAAGCTGTTTGTCTTTTTTGGGCGTTTTGGATGTTGCCGATTTAGTTGTTGGTTTGTTTTTTTCAGATTTTACAATGGTGTTCTCTGTTTTGCTGTTTTTTGAAGATGGTTTTTTTGTACGGGTCGGTTTAGTTACTATTGTATTATTGCCCAACTGTTTTTTTAATTGAGTTACTTCATTTCTTAAGTCTTTTGTTTCTTGCCGTAAAGCCTGAGTTTCTTTAATTAATGCACGGATTGATTCTTCATCCAGTTCTATTGCATAAGCTTTATATTCGGGGATGATTAAAAAAAAGACCACAGTTATCAAAAGCAAGAACTTCTTGATAAATAATGGAATGTGAGTCGATTTTTTAACCATTTCTTTAATATATTTTTACGAATATACAATAATAACCAAGCATGTCTGTACTTGGCTATTGTTGCAAGCAATAACTGTGTATTTAAATTGTTTTTTGCTTAAATGCCCTGCTCAATTGAATAGCCATTTCTAATGATTGCTCATAATTTAAACGTGGATCGACCAGACTATGATAAGCATATTTAAGATCCTGTGCATTTAAACCCCTTGCACCACCGATACATTCGGTAACATTTTCACCCGTCAGTTCAAAATGTACTCCTCCTAAATAGCTGTCCATATCATTATGTATGCTCATGGCCTGCTGCAATTCGGAGAGAATATTATCAAAATGGCGTGTTTTGGTGCCATCGGCAGTTGTTTCAGTATTGCCATGCATCGGATCGCATGACCAGGTTACCGGGATGTTGGTGGCTTTAACTGTTTCGATTATATTCGGAAGTAACTGGGCAATATTTTGAGCGCCAAGACGCGTAATTAACAGGACCTTGCCTTCTTCTTTGTGTGGATTAGCCGCATTTAATAACTCTGTTAACCACTCGCGGGTTGCGCCTGGCCCAACCTTAACGCCAATAGGGTTTTGTACGCCACGCAAAAACTCAAGATGAGCACTGTCAAGCTGGGCAGTACGCATACCAATCCAGGGCAGGTGAGTAGAAAGATCATACCACTCATCATTAATTTTTCGAGTCAGAGCCTGTTCATAATGAAGATGCAAGGCTTCATGTGATGTATAAAAATCAACTTTATTAATACTGCTATTTTTAATTCCATCAATACTTTCCAAAAAATCCAGCGAATCGGCAATGGCGTCAACAATGGCGTGATAGTCACTGGCTTGTGACGAATGATCTACAAAACGCAAGTCCCATTGTTGAGGATGGTTAAGGTCAGCAAAGCCACCAGTTACTAATGCGCGAATGTAATTCAGGGTCATAGCTGCACAACTGTAACCTTGTAATAATAATTTTGGATTGGGAATGCGGGATTGCGCATCAAATTGCTGCGAATTGACCAGATCACCGCGATAACTTGGTAACGTGATACCGTCAATCGTTTCAAAATCAGAAGAGCGTGGTTTGGCATATTGACCAGCAATGCGGCCTACACGAATGATTGGTTTACGCATACCGTGTAATAAAACAAGACTCATCTGCAAAATAATTTTCAATTTGTTGCTAATTATCTCAGAGCGGCAATCATCAAATGATTCTGCACAATCGCCACCTTGTAAAATAAATGCTTCACCTCGTCCTGCCAGAGCAATCGCTTTTTTTAATTGTTTTATTTCACCATGAGTAACCAGCGGAGGCATATGACTTAGTTGTTCCACAACCCGATCCAGTTGATGTTCATCAGGATAGCTTGCGGCCTGTTTATAGGAATATTCTTTCCAGGAAGTGGGCGACCAGTTGCTCATAAAAAACCTTATTTGACTGCCTCAAATACTAAGTATGCGATAAATAGCTAGCGCTATCAAGTCAGTGTTCAGACGGTTATTATTTTTTCTTCTATAATTAAGCCTTGAAATTTATAATTATATCTCCATATAAGTAAACCAACGTATTTGGAGTGTCTAATGAGCGACGAAAACATCAAAGATTGGAAAAAGTTTAAAGAAGAAACGAATCCAGATGAACAGGAGCAGGCTAGTTTAATGGGTGAAGATTTTACCTCCCTGGAGCATCCCAATTATGCGGCACTTGAAGAGCAATTGACTCTGGCTGAGCAAAAGGCGCATGAAAACTGGGAAAAATCAGTACGAGCGTTAGCTGAGCTGGAAAATGTAAAACGACGTGCAGAGCGTGATGTTGCCCATGCGCATCGCTATGGTCAGGAGAAGATTATTACTTCACTGTTACCAATAGCTGACAGTCTGGAGCAAGCCCTGCAGTTGGTTGATAAAGAAACGCATTCAGCCATGTATGAAGGATTATTACTTACTGAAAAATTATTTCTTGATGCATTGCATAAAAATGACGTGCAGCAGATTAATCCCATTGGCGCGATTTTTGATCCACATGAGCATGAGGCAATGTCTATACAGGAAGTACCCAATGCTGTGCCTAACTCTGTTGTTGCTGTATTTCAAAAAGGTTACAAACTGAATGACCGGGTTATACGTCCAGCCCGTGTAATTGTTGCAAAAGCTAAAACTATTGATAACAATGCATAAATTTTGACTTGAATTTTATAAATTTTCCCCCATATGACAAGCATTGCATATTAAATTAATATCGGAGCACTAAAAATGGCAAAGATTATCGGAATTGACTTAGGTACTACAAACTCTTGTGTTGCGGTTATGGAAGGCAATACACCACGCGTTATTGAAAATGCTGAGGGTGCGCGAACCACACCATCTATTGTCGCTTATAAAGAAGACGACAATGAGGTTTTAGTGGGTATGGCTGCAAAACGTCAGGCCGTTACTAATCCTAAAAATACGTTATTTGCAATCAAACGTTTGATTGGCCGTCGTTTTGACGATGCTGTTGTGCAAAAAGATATTAAAATGGTTCCCTACGAAATTGTCAAAGCAGATAATGGCGATGCATGGGTACGTGTGAAGCGCGAAGACAAAGCTCCTCCACAAATTTCTGCAGAAGTTTTGCGTAAAATGAAAAAAACTGCTGAAGATTATTTGGGTGAAGAAGTAAAAGAAGCGGTCATTACTGTTCCTGCTTACTTCAATGATTCACAGCGTCAGGCCACTAAAGATGCCGGACGTATTGCTGGTCTTGAAGTCAAACGTATCATTAACGAGCCTACAGCTGCAGCTCTTGCTTATGGTATGGATAAAAAACGTGGCGACGCGGTTATTGCAGTATATGACCTTGGTGGTGGTACATTTGATATTTCAATCATTGAAATTGCTGAAGTCGATGGCGAGCATCAATTTGAAGTATTGGCTACTAACGGTGATACATTCCTCGGTGGTGAAGATTTTGACCTCGCGTTAATCGAGTACCTTGCTGCGGAATTCAAAAAAGATTCTGGCATCGATTTACACAGCGATCCATTAGCATTGCAGCGCTTGAAAGAAGCCGCTGAAAAAGCAAAAATTGAACTATCTTCTGCTCAACAGACTGATGTTAATTTACCTTATATTACTGCTGATGCTTCAGGTCCAAAACATTTAAATATCAAACTGACACGCGCAAAACTGGAATCGCTGGTTGAAAAGCTGGTTGAGCGTACAATCGAGCCATGTAAAACAGCTTTAAAAGATGCTGGTTTAAACATATCGCAAATCAATGAAGTTATTTTGGTTGGCGGCCAGACACGTATGCCATTAGTACAAAAAACAGTACAGGACTTGTTTGGCAAAGAGCCTCGAAAAGACGTAAATCCTGACGAAGCAGTGGCAGTAGGTGCAGCTATTCAGGCAGCCGTATTATCTGGCGAAGTAAAAGATATTCTGTTACTTGACGTTACTCCACTTTCTTTGGGTATCGAAACCCTGGGTGGCGTTATGACCAAGTTAATTGAAAAAAATACAACTATCCCAACTAAAGCGAATCAGGTTTTTTCAACTGCTGATGATCGTCAGACAGCTGTAACTGTACACGTATTGCAAGGTGAGCGTGACCAGGCTTCTGCTAACAAATCATTAGGCCGATTCGATTTGTCTGATATTCCTGCTGCACCACGAGGCATACCGCAGATCGAAGTAACATTTGATATTGATGCCAATGGTATCCTTAATGTATCTGCAAAAGACAAGGCAACAGGGAAAGCACAGTCAATCGTGATTAAAGCATCCAGTGGTTTAAGTGACGCTGAAGTTGATGCGATGGTTAAAGATGCTAAAGCGCATGCTGAAGAAGATAAAAAATTCAAGGAAATGGCTGATACGCGTAACCAGGCAGACAGCTTGATTCACAGTACTGAGAAATCGCTGGCTGATTTGGCTGATGAAATGGACGAAGATGAGAAAAAAGGTATTGAAACAGCAATTTCTGAATTAAAAGAAGCTGTTAAAGGTACTGATAAAACTCAAATCGATGACAAAATGAAAGTATTGTCAGACGTTTCAGGCAAAATGGCAGAACGTGTTTATGCTAAAAAAGCAGCAGCTGAAGGTCAAGGCGCTCAGGCAAGTGCAGAACAAGAACAAGCACAACAGCCAAATGCAAATGATGGCGTGGTTGATGCTGAGTTTGAAGAAGTACAAGATGATAAAAAGTAACTAATAAGTATAATTATGGTGAGGAGTGCTATCAGCACTCCTTTCGTATTTTTGCCATTAACACAATTAATGGCGTGTTTTGTGGGTGTGAGTTGTCATGGAAAAGCGGGATTATTACGAAGTACTGGGTATCAGCCGTGGTGCTGATGAAAGCGAAATTAAAAAAGCCTATCGCAAACTGGCGATGAAATACCATCCCGATCGCAACCCTGATGATCATGCCTCCGAAGAAAAATTCAAAGAAGTTCAGAATGCATACGCAATTCTTTCAGATCGTGATAAGCGTTCCCGCTATGATCAGTTTGGCCACGCCGGTGTAGATTCTTCTATGGGGGGCGGCGGTGGTTTCAACGGATTCGGAGATGTATTTGATGATATTTTTGAAAATATTTTTTCAGGCGGACGTGGACGCGGCCGACAATCTCAAGGACATCGCGGATCAGATTTACAATTCAATTTACAATTAACACTGGAAGAAGCAGCGGCAGGTAAACAGGTGGAAATTACTGTACCGCGTCATGTCAGTTGCCAGCCATGTAATGGTTCTGGTGCGAAACCAGGTTCAAAACCTAAAGAATGTGAAACATGTGGTGGTATTGGCCAGGTGCGTATTCAACAAGGCTTTTTCTCCATTCAGCAAACCTGTCCAGGTTGCCATGGTGAAGGTAAAATTATCAAGGATCCATGTCCTGATTGCCACGGTCAGGGCAGAGTACGTGAAAGTAAAAAACTTACAGTTAAAATTCCAGCCGGTGTTGATAATGGTGATCGTGTTCGTTTGAGCGGTGAAGGTGAAGCTGGTTCACATGGTGGTTCTGCGGGTGATTTGTATGTACAAATCAGTGTGAAAGCCCATAGTATTTTTGAGCGTCAGGATAATGATTTGCATTGTGAGGTACCAATCAGTTTTGTAACTGCGGCCATAGGCGGTTCAATTGAAGTGCCAACATTGGAAGGGCGTGTCACTCTCAAAATACCTGCCGAAACACAAACAGGCAAAGTGTTTCGTCTGCGCAGTAAAGGTATGAAATCAGTTCGTGGCCACGGCCAGGGAGATTTGTTATGCCGCGTAGCAGTCGAGACACCGGTTAATTTATCGCGTGAACAGAAAGAGTTACTGACTCAACTACAAGAATCGCTGGAAAGTAGTAAAAAAACCCATTCACCACGTTCAACCTCATGGTTTGATGGTGTAAAAAAGTTTTTTGAAGACATGAAATTTTAAGCGCTGTGCGTTACAATCGTCGCATTTTACCGCAGATCCTCTACATAGGGCGATTTCATGTATAATAAACCAGCAATATTGGCTTTGGCAGATGGATCTGTCTTTGAAGGCGTATCAATAGGAGCTAATGGTGATTGCGTTGGAGAGTTGGTATTTAATACAGCCATGACCGGTTATCAGGAGATGCTTACTGATCCATCCTATGCCCGCCAAATAGTAACGTTAACCTCTGTTCATGTGGGCAATACAGGTTGTAATGGTGATGATAACGAATCTTCAAAAATTCGCGCATCCGGTCTGGTTATTCGGGAATGTTCGTTATTACCCAGTAATTACCGCTCACAACAATCGTTGCCAGATTGGTTAAAAAAGCAGGGTGTTGTTGCTATTGCCCAGGTTGATACGCGCCATCTTACTCATATTTTACGAGAAAAAGGTGCATTGGGTGCTTGTATTAGCACGAACGTAGATAAACCAGAGCAGGCATTGGCAAAAGCGCGAGAGTTTACTGGTCTGGCAGGCGCTGATCTGGCCAGTGAAGTATCACGACAGGCTATCGAGCGCTGGCATGAAGGACGGGGTGAATGGGGTTCTGATTCAAAACCGTTGTCCTATCATGTTGTAGCGTATGATTTTGGTATTAAGCATAACATATTACGTATTTTGTATGATAAGGGCTGTCATATTACGATCGTCCCCGCACGCACAAGTGCGGAGGATGTGTTGGCAATGAGTCCGGATGGCGTGTTTTTATCCAATGGTCCGGGTGATCCTGAAGCTTGTGATTACGCCATTGCTGCAACGCAAACTTTTCTGGCCGCTGAAGTACCACTTTTGGGCATATGTCTGGGCTTCCAGATTCTCGGTTTAGCTTGCGGTGCGAAATCGTTAAAAATGAAATTTGGTCATCATGGTGCGAACCATCCTGTTTTGGAAGTAAATGAGCCTAAAAGAGTGTTCATTACCAGTCAAAATCATGGTTTTGCTATCGATGAAACAAGCTTGCCGGATTACCTTGAAGTAACGCATCGATCATTGTTTGATCAAAGTTTGCAGGGTATCCGTCATAAATTTAAACCAGCTTTGGGCTTTCAAGGTCATCCAGAGTCTAGTCCGGGACCTCATGATATTGAGATCCTGTTTGATGAATTTATTGCTATGATGAATGTAACGAATTAAAAGAGAGTATACAGTGAACGATTTCTATGTTTTTACTTCTGAATCTGTTTCAGAAGGTCACCCTGATAAAATTGCCGATCAGATTTCTGACGCTATTCTTGATGCTATTTTAGCAAAAGATCCTACAGCTCGCGTTGCCTGCGAAACCTTTGTAAAAACTGGTATGGTGATTGTTGGCGGTGAAATTACTACCTCTGCCTGGGTTGATGTTGAAGAAATTACTCGTGGAGTAGTAAGAGATATCGGTTATAACAGCTCTGAAATGGGGTTTGACTGGGCATCTTGTGCTGTTTTAACGTCCATTGGCAAACAGTCTCCAGATATTGCCCAAGGTGTTGATAATCAACAGACAAAAATTTTGGGTGCTGGTGACCAGGGGCTAATGTTTGGTTATGCAAGCCGTGAAACAGATGTTTATATGCCTGCTCCTATTGCATATTCACACCGTTTAATGGAGCGTCAGGCTTTATTACGTAAAAACAAAACATTACCCTGGCTGCGACCTGATGGCAAATGTCAGCTGACTTTCCGTTATGAAGACGGTATACCTATTGGTATAGATACGATTGTTTTTTCTACGCAACATTCACCCGATATCGAACACCTTGATTTATGCGAAGCAGTGCGTGAAGAAATTATCAAACCGATTATTCCAGCACAATGGTTAACGGCCGATACACGTTATTTTATTAATCCAACAGGTCGATTTGTAATTGGCGGTCCTTTAGGTGATTGCGGTTTGACTGGAAGAAAAATTATTGTTGATACTTACGGCGGAATGGCCAGACATGGAGGCGGTTGTTTTTCAGGTAAAGATCCTTCTAAAGTTGATCGATCAGCCGCTTATGCAGCACGTCATGTTGCTAAAAATCTTGTTGCGGCCGGTATTGCAGATAAATGTGAAATTCAGGTTTCTTACGCAATCGGGATTGCAGAGCCGACCTCAATCAGTATTGAAACATATGGAACAGGCAAGTTGCCAAATCGGGATATTATCGATTTGATTACTACAAATTTTGATTTGACACCTCAAGGTATTATTGATCATCACGATTTGTTACGTCCTATTTACCGCCAAACCGCCTCTTATGGTCACTATGGTCGTGATATGTTCCCTTGGGAACGTCTCGACAAAGTTGATGTATTGCAAAAGGCGCTCTGATTTTATTAAGGATTACAATGAACTCGATTACTATGGTTTCAAGAAAAAATGACGATTTTAAAGTTGCTGATTTATCCTTAGCCGACTGGGGACGCAAGGAAATTGCGATTGCTGAAACTGAAATGCCCGGATTGATGGCATTAAGAGAAGAGTTTGCCGCAGAGCAACCTTTAAAAGGTGCTCGTATTGCTGGTTGCTTGCACATGACTATTCAAACCGCTGTACTCATCGAAACATTGATTGCTCTGGGCGCAGAAGTCCGTTGGTCGTCTTGTAATATATTTTCAACCCAGGATCACGCAGCTGCTGCTATCGCTGCAGCCGGCATTCCAGTTTTTGCCTGGAAAGGTGAAACTGAAGAAGAATACTGGTGGTGTGTAGAACAGACAATCAGGGACGCACAGGGTTGGGCACCTAATTTATTGCTTGATGATGGTGGCGATTTAACCCTGATGATTCATGAAAAATACCCGCAAATGCTGGAAAATATTCTTGGTGTATCAGAAGAGACAACAACTGGTGTCGCCAGACTTTATGAAATGGCTAAAAATAGCACATTAAAAATTCCTGCCATCAACGTTAATGACGCAGTGACTAAATCGAAATTTGACAACTTATATGGTTGTCGTGAATCGTTACTGGATGGCATCAAGCGTGCAACGGACGTAATGATTGCCGGTAAAGTCGCATTGATATTGGGATATGGTGATGTAGGCAAAGGATGTGCTCAGGCTCTTCGAGGCCAGGGAGCAACGGTATATATCAGTGAAATTGATCCAATCTGCGCCTTGCAGGCGGCGATGGAAGGTTATCGCGTTGTCACACTTGATGATGTTGCGGAACAGGTGGATATCGTTGTAACAGCTACAGGTAATTTCCATGTCGTGACGCACGACCATATGATACGCATGCGTAATCAGGCAATCTTATGTAATATCGGACATTTTGATTCAGAAATAGATATTAATAGCTTGCGCCAATATAAGTGGGAAAATATCAAACCGCAGGTTGATCATGTAATTTTTCCTGACGGCAAGCGTATTATTATACTGGCTGAAGGCCGCCTGGTTAATCTGGGGTGCGCAACTGGCCATCCAAGTTTTGTTATGTCTGCTTCATTTACCAATCAGGTATTAGCACAGATGGAACTTTATAAACATGCTTCTAATTATGATAATAAGGTGTATGTCTTGCCTAAACATCTGGATGAAAAAGTAGCACGTCTGCACTTAAAACGCATTGGTGCAAAATTAACCAAATTAAATCCTGCACAAGCGACATACCTCGGCGTATCAATTAATGGCCCTTATAAACCCGAGCATTATCGCTATTAAGTTCTCGGCTTGATCCTATATAAAGGCTTCTAACTAACTTCAAGTTGGAACAATATCGTCTTTGCGAGGCACGAATCAGAGTTCCGTGCTTCGATTTCTGGATTGCTTCGCCAGGCGCTCGCAACGACGGCATTGTGCTAAACAAGTTAGTTTAATACGTTTTTCAGAACCTGTATAACGGCTCGCAAAGACGGAATCCAAATGGTGTTATATTCCTCCATCCTACATTCCCCACCCAGGGCAAACGCATCTAATTGTCAAACAAAAACTCAAATACTCTACGTTCCGCGCTTTATGCGCGGAATCCAGCCAGATTCCGATGTTAAAACGCTCTGGATGCCGTGCATAAAGAACGGCACGTGGGGAATCAATTGGAAATTTATGCTCAAAATTTAGATGCGTTTGACCTGATTCCCCACCGTACAACATGACAAGCTTTTCTTGTTGCTCCCCTTGATATCCTGCATACTAGTTTTGAAATTTAAATTGTAGACAAGGAGTAGTACTTTATGCGTTCTTATAAAGGAATAGGGCTGGTATTTTTAACGTTATGCAATACAACGTTTGCTCAACCTGCTGATGAATCATTCAGGGTTCTTATCAAAAAAAAACCGCAAGCAGATTTGGTATTCAATTCAGAAAAGCAGCTTGGCAAAGCATTAAATCTACCTGTTAAAGCATTCACTCCTGTTGCAGGAGGTTCTTATTCAGTAGTTATAGACAAAACTGTAAATCAACATTCCATTGATTCCGTGTTGCGCCAATTACGAAAAAACCCATTGATCAGTGATGCTGCAGAAGATCGAGTCGGTCATTTTAAACCCATGGATAATGCGACAAGTATGCAGACAAACATCAATTTATCCCATGATATGCAATGGGATGAGTTTAAGCGACCAGCCGGTATTATGCTAGAAAGTGCGCCAAATTTGCGCGATGGTGCATGGGCTTTGACCACTGGTAGGGCAACTAAACCAGTCGTTGTAGCGGTTTTGGATACTGGAATAGCCTTAAATGCAGGATTGGTTAACAACCTGGTAAAAAATCAAAATGGTGAAATATGGGGCTGGAATTTTTCTTCTAATAACCCCGATATCATTGACGAAACAGGGACGTGGCATGGAACACATGTTGCTGGAACAATCGCAGGCTTTAGTCAGGTGATGATTGGTGTAGGGGAACAATTACAAATTCTGCCTGTGAAAATACCAGATAAGACCGGCATGTTTTACGAAAGTCAGGTTATTAATGCTATTTATTGGTCTGTAGGAGGAGATATGCCCGGCGTACCCCATAATTCTTATCCTGCCAAAGTATTGAATATGAGTTTTGGAGTGGATGAACGTCCCGGCAAAGAAATCGATATCTGTGATTCTTTTTTACAAGATGCAATAAATTTTGCAAGAGAAAAAGGCGCGGTTGTAATGGTTGCCGCAGGCAATGACAATCGCTATGACCATTATAATGCACCAGCAGTTTGTAACCATACCATGATTGTAGCTTCAACAGGACCAGAGGGACTGCGTGCTTACTATTCGAATTATGGCTCCCGTGTTAATTTTGCAGCACCTGGCGGTGATCTGACTTATGGCAAGCTTGGCGGTATTTTATCGACAGTCAGTCCCGAAAGTGGTTATCAAAACTCAGGCTTTGATTTTTTTCAAGGCACAAGTATGGCTACCCCCCATGCTTCAGGCGTTGCGGGATTATTATATGCAGTCACTGATAATACGATTACACCGGAGGAAGTTGAACAAATTATGATAGCCACCGCGCATCCTTTTGGAACGACTAATGATCCCAATAAATCCTGTGTTGGCCGTAAAACGTGTGGAAGTGGAATTATTGATGCAGAGAATGCAGTTAAGGCTGCTCTTGAGGAAAAAGGAATAAAATAAAAGAGAGCTGGTCTTAAAACAACATAGCCCATATTACGCTGTGCTAATACGGGCTATGGCTGTTGATAATTATGAACTAGTATAGCCACTACCTAAAGCGTCCATATCAGAATCAGAATCAGAATTTGTAGCAGAATTAGAGTCCGAGCCAGAGGGAAGAGCATCAAACACTACGCCGCCTCTAACACTTCTAAATGATTCATCGTCTGATTTCCAGTCCACAATTTCACCCCTAAAGCGCTCTTCGTGAACATGACTGCCTTTAAACATTCCGCAGTTAATCAAACTTAAAAAAGCTTCTTTCACACTTAAAGGCTTATAGGCTTCGGGTTCAGGGAAAGTTCTTAAGAATAAGGTTTCCTGATGGAAATCATCTTGTGAAGTGTCATAGCTGTGAGCCTTTAAGAAATCATTATATAAACCGAGACTGTGAATTGTTGCCAAAAATTTATCAGTTGCATGGGTAGCATGGTCTTGATATTTATTTCCAAAATCACTTTCAATTTTTTCTATATATTCCTTGCAATTAGTCGGTGTAAAAAAGCTTCTTGAATAACTTACCGGGAATAGCACGCTGAATTGGTTTACTATATTGCTAAAATCCTCAGACTTTATTTTTCTATCAGGTAAAGTTGTGCTGAATAAAATCATTGCACCCAATAAATCACGCGCAAATTCCTGAGCTGTTACAGAATTATTTTCTTTCTTGGAATAATGACTATAAAGGGAGTTAGTTATACCGGCAATAACTGAAACAGGTAATTGTTTTTCTGGAATGCGGTAAGCGACCTGGTCAACAAGGGCTGTAATAAAATGTTTAATCCTCTCTTGATCTTTCGCAACTACCTTATTAGTTAAAGGTAAAAGAATCTTATTTAGCATAATTATTATCCAGATGGTTTTTATGTGGACCAATGTTAACACTCTAAACTTAAGGAAAAATTAATCATGATTAAAAAAAAATCATTTATGCAAAAACTCAAAATACACGCTTCTTTTATGAAAAAATCAGTGTAGTATGCTGTCCAGCATTTCAGAATTAATAATAAAAGGAGTAGTAATGAGTAAAATGCAACCATTTGCAATATCAGCAATGCTGAGTATCTTAAGTGCCCAAGCTTTTGCTGTGCCGTTAGCCCCTGGTATTGCTCATCATCCCATCCGCTATAAACCCGATGTTGTCAGGGGCATAAAACCGCGGATAAACGGCGCAGGATTATGGTGTAATTTAGTACAACCCAAATTGGGGTCAAAAAATGCATAGTTATCGAGACTGTGGTCACAAAGTGCCGTGCCCA
>Ga0105047_10008123_pt1 | contig 17559 bp, 8 predicted proteins | sample MAT04_FD_78384 | JGI IMG/M metagenome (GOLD analysis project Ga0105047, IMG submission 78384) | Freshwater microbial communities from Lake Fryxell liftoff mats and glacier meltwater in Antarctica - MAT-04 (megahit assembly) | ecosystem: Environmental > Aquatic > Freshwater > Ice > Liftoff...
AAATCCAGTCAGGATTTCGTCGTCGGTCGTTCGGATGATCTCAGTGAGGTACTTCGGGTCCATCTTGGCGCTCGGCTCGACGATGGACTCGATCAAGTCATGTCGATTCAATCGGACAGCGACGGTGGTGAGTTCGGGGCCAAACGTGTAGCCCTTGCCGGAAATCTGATGGCAATTTGCGCAGACCCTTGCAAAAACAGCCTTGCCGTTATCCGCTTTGCCGCGAAGTTTCTCGAGCGCCGCATACGCATTGCTTCGCGACACTTCCTTCTTGGTTTCCGGAGCCTCCAATAGAATCTTGATATGGCGTTCGGCGGCAACCCCAGGCCCGGAAGTGGCCAGATACTTTTCGATCGCGGCGAGTCCGGCCGTGTTCTTTTGAGCCAATGCACCACTCTTGTACAGAGGCTCCCACGTTTGCTGCAAAGCGCCGATGGTATGCTCTTGAATGTAACCCAACCACTTATCTTGTTCGGTACCAGCGATATTGAGAACGGCGTCTACCGAAGCTTCGGTTGGCACGAAACTGAGTGCTCTCGATGCCTCAGCCCGCACGCGAGGATGCTCGTCCTGTGACGCTTTGATAAACATGTCAGTCGCGCTAGGAATCAACCGCATCATGTCCGATACGACATGGACGGCGGCCGCTCGAGCACGTGGTTCAGGACTCGCCAATACCTTAGCAATCAAATCCATATCGACGGCATGATGGATCTGCATTACCCAAAGGGCCTCAGTCAAAAGCCGCTCTCGCTCCGGATCGTTGGCCGGAAGCTTTGCGACCCAAGCCTTCACGGCCGCAATGACGGTGTCGGTCGGCCTGCCCCCCAGTTCGTTCCGAATGCGTGTTCGTGTTCTAGGTTCGTACGTTCGGAACTGTTCGAGCAACTCTGATTCACTCTTGCCGAATTGGGTGACCGGCTTTACCAATGGTCTATCCTTGGCAAAAAGTCGGTAGACACGGCCGCGAACGTGGTCGCGATTCGGATCACGCTGGGAATACTGCATGTGTCCGATCAGAGCGTTGCACCAGTCACCAAACCAGAGCGCTCCATCCGGACCGATTTGAGGATCGGCGGGACGGAAATTCTTGTCGGAACTCTTAATCAAATCATTTGGTTTGCCATCGTCCTGCATCAACCGTTCGCCGGCGAAACCAGCCTTGTCGTCGCGAACGCGGAATCGAGGCATGCCGTTCATGTTGATGACACATGCATACGTAAACTGGCCCTGCATCGAGTCCGGGAAATGCCTCGAATGGATAAACTCATTGCCTAGCGCCGGTCGCATCCCTTGATTGTCAAAAATCGCATCCAAACCTCGTCGTGGACCCACCTGATTGCCTGACAATGCGGTCGCCCAGTGCTGCTGTGCATTCGTTCCATCTCCCACGATCCCTTGTCCCCAAGGATCGAAAGTCATGCACCAGGGATTCCCGTAGCCTGGCGTTGTAAAGCGTTGGATTTCAAATGTCTTAGGATCCAAGACATACGAGCCAGCCGCTCCCGACCAACGTTTCGGTCCCCATGGGGTTTCCAGAGTTGTGCTCATCGCCACTCCCTCGAGCATATGCAGCTTTCCACCGTGAGAAAATTCGAATGCTCCGATAGTATGGTGCGTATCGTCCGTTCCCCAGCCATCCAAGATTTCGACGACTTGATCCGCTTTGTCATCCCCATCGGTATCTTTGAGCCAAATCAGTCGCGGCTGGTCCGTGACCAAGACGCCGCCGTTGAAGAACTCGAAGCCAGTTGGACAATGGAGCTTGTCATAAAACGTCTTGCATTTATCCGCTTGTCCATCCCCATCGGTATCTTCGAAAATTAGCAACCGGTCATTGGGATGCTTATCCCCGGGTCGCCATTGTGGATACGTCGGCATGCAAGAAACCCAAAGTCGTCCTTTGTTGTCAAAGTTCAGTTGCACCGGCTTTGCTAACTCAGGAAACTTGGACTCATCCGCAAAGAGCTTGATCTCTAGCCCCTCAGCCACTTGGGTTGCGGCGATGAACTCAACCGGGTTCAAGTACTTCAGCTCCGTGGGTTCCGAATACTTTTGACGAGGATCCCCGAAACGCGTTTCCGGAATAACCGGTGGATTGGTGGTAGAATCGTCAATTGTTGCCGGTGTCTTTCCAGCAGCCAAATCCCATACGAACGCATCTCGCAGAGCCGACATTTGGCGAATCTTGAGGTACTCGTTGGGAAAAGTGGCATGGTCCCACGTTCGTCGACCACCATAGACATACCAGCCGTTGAGCATGCGGTAGTCTTGCATATGGACCCAACTTTTGTCATTGACGGCGAGCCTTATTCTTTCGAACAGATCTTTCGACTTCAGGCCGCTCTCTTTTCCGAACAAGCCTTCGTCGAGCAGCTTGCCGATGACTGCGTCCCCTTGCTCATTCGTGGCAAAGCCGGCGAGCGTGTATTGGCATTTGGGCTGTGCGTCATACTGCTGTTTAGTGCCGGAGAACAAGTCGACAAAGGGCCAGCTCTCTTCTTTGGCAACTTCAGAAACGGCATTGGAATACAAAGAGATATTCTTGTTGATGGCTTCTGCGTCAGGCAGCAGAGGGTCGTTGGTGTTTTCGAAGGCAACTGGCGAAACGAGCACGAGTCGCACTTTTGAACCTGTGTCATCGCGGGTGTAACGTTCCGAAAACTGCTGCAGGAACGAGCGGTACCCTCGTTTGAACGCATCGACCCCACTCGGACCAGCGTACGATTCGTTGTACCCGAAAAAGCAAAAGACCGTGTCTGGCGAAAAGTTATAGAGCGGATCGTCCAACAAATCGTAGTTACCTGGCCGTTGCCTATTTCCCACTTCGTCAGCCGGTCTGGCGAAGTTTCGGAAGATGACCTTTTTGTCGGCGAATCGCAGGTGAAGTCGCGTTTCGAAATGACCGTACAAATTCATCTTTTCTGCGGTCGAGTTTCCGACCAAGGCAACACGTTCTCCCTCGAAAAACTCAAGTGGCAACTTGGCAGGCCTCAAATCGGCTCGCTTGGGTCGCGGTGCCATTTGGAGAATCTCTTTACCGGGTACATCTTTGTCCGCAGCAAAGTTCGACGACGATGCAAGCACGGCGAGTTGCAAAATCGACAAGCCGACTGCAACTCGAAGAAAAGTAAATTGATGGAGAGGGCTCGTACGTGGCATGGTGGGGATCCGAAGGGAAGGACGATCCCGTTTGCAATGCGGGATCCAAGTACTTATGACGTCGCGTTGAGAAAATCCAATTAGCTTAGTTTACTCGTCCATGACATCTGTTTCGCGATTGCGAGCCAAATCTCCTACTGAGTTTTCAAACTTTTTGGTCAGCTCTTGAACCGATTCCTTGGCGGTGTCACGGTCGTCTTCGCTAATCGTTTTCTCTTTTTCCGTCGTCTCGATCGCTTTGTTCGCATCGCGACGAACGTTGCGAATCGCGACCCGGCTTTCTTCAGCTAACTCTTTGATGCGAGCGACCAGTTTCTTTCGGACATCGGTACTCAAAGGGGGAATGTTGATACGAATAATTCGACCATCGCTCTGCGGATTGAGTCCCAACTCGCTGGCCACGATCGCTTTTTCGATATCCTTAATCGTCGTCGTATCGAATGGTCGTATCACGAGTTGTTGAGGTTCTGGGGCACCCACGCTGGCAAGTTGCTTGAGCGGAGTCTGGGAGCCGTAGATGGTCACTTTGACCGAATCTAGCAGACCTGGGGTGGCCCGCCCTGTACGAATGCCTGCCAGATTGTTTTTGAGAACTCCCAACGCTTTGTCCATGCGGTCTTCCGCGTCCATCAAGACTTCTTCGACGGTCATATTGCAATCTCCTAAATGGGAAAAGAGGATGTAGGTTCTTGGATAGGCGTGTTCACTTCGCCTTGCACGGCTGATAAGCGTTACCTGATGAGCGTTACCGTTGTGTAAGGGTCATGATGCATTCACTTCAATGCGTTCGCCAGAAGCGGTTCGTGGACTGATGCGAGTCCCCACTTTCTGGCCGCTGATTGCCTTGACGATATTCCCTTCTTTTTTAAAGTTAAAAATCAAGATAGGCAACTGGTGCGTTCGGCATTGCGCGATCGCGGTAGAGTCCATGACTTTAAGGTTTCTTTCGATGACCGTGTCGTAATCAAGTTCACGGTAGAGGGTCGCATGCGGATTCTTTTCCGGATCTTCACTATAGACTCCATCGACGCGTGTGGCTTTGAGAACGATATCGGCGTCCAATTCTAGCCCGCGATTGGCTGCCGCTGTATCCGTCGTAACGAAAGGCGCGCCCGTACCAGCGGCCAAAATGACGATTCGTCCTTTTTCCAAGTGACGGATGGCTCGGCGGCGAATAAAGGGTTCGGCTACTCCATCCATTTTGATTGCGGACATCACGCGCGTGGTGCATCCGATGTTTTCCAAAGCATCCTGCATAGCTAACGCGTTGATCACGGTGGCCAACATTCCCATGTAGTGAGCGGTGGCTTCCTGGATCATCTCGCCGCTCGAGCCTTTGAATTGAGCCCCTCGCAGTATGTTGCCACCTCCGACCACCAGCGCCAACTGGCAGCCTAGTCCGTGCGCTTGTTTGACCTGTTTGGCGATAGCGGTGACTTCGTCCATACTGATCCCGCGTTCCCCAGAATGAGCTAGGCTCTCCCCGCTTAGCTTTAAGATGACGCGTTTGTATTGCGGACGCTGTTTTTCAGAAGAATCCTCAGGCATAGTGGCTTTAGACTTTAGGGAACCGAATGAACTTAAGTCGACAATAATAACCTCAAATCGGACCATCCACGAGCCCGGCAGGGTTTCTGACCTAACAAAATGGATCCGCGGCACCCCTTAAATTGATTTTGGCAAGAGCTTAAATTGGTTTTGGTAAGAGTCAGTGGGGCTTGTCGAAAAACACCTTGGGCGGGTAGGCTACGCCCCTGGAAATGTCAAAGTCATCTTCTCTATAGTATTGAGGGTTGTGGTCATGAAATTGTTCGAAGGCAAGAAGGGATTGATTCTTGGGGTCGCGAATGACCGGTCGATCGCATGGGCAATTGCTCGAGAAATCATGGAACACGGCGGGGTATGTGGTTTTTCCCACCTACCGGACAAACCTGAGGACGAAAAAAAGAAAAATCGAATGAGGGTTTCCAAATGTACGGTCGAATACCCTAGCCAAACCGCTTTTCTCGAACCTCTCGATGTCCAAGATGATGCGCAGGTCGACGCCTTCATGAAAATGGCGGGCGAGAAAATGGGAAACATCGACTTCCTCCTCCATTCCATCGCCTTTGCCGATCGCAATGATCTTTCCCGTGATACGGTGGAAACAAGCCGCGCCGGCTTCAAACTGGCGATGGACGTCAGTGTCTATAGCTTGATTTCGGTCACGAACGCGGCTCGACCAATCCTCAATCCTGAGGCATCCGTACTGGCCATGACCTACTTCGGAGGTGAAAAATGCGTACCGGGCTACAATGTCATGGGGATTTGCAAAGCTGCTCTCGATGCCACGGTCCGATACCTAGCTTACGACATGGGGCCCAAAAGCATTCGGGTCAATGCAGTCAGCGCTGGGCCGCTCAAGACGCTTGCGGGAGTCGCCGCAGGGGTAGGCGAAATGCAGGAATATTATGGCTATGTAGCCCCCTTAGGTCGCTGCGTGACCCACGAAGAGGTAGGCCGTTCAGGCGCCTACCTAATGAGCCCTTACAGTGGAGGGATCACTGGCGAAATCCTGCACGTGGACGCTGGCTACAATATCATGGGCAGCCCTGGACGGTTGCTGCATGAGTTCGCCAAAAAATAGGTGTCGGTTCTCCATTCGCCTCTCTATGCAATCATTTCTCCTGCGAATCGCTCGCTATGGCTTCGGAAACGCGACAGTTACCTCGGCACTATAGAAACCTCTCGGATCTCCTCGCTCATTCAGAGTGGTCGAAAGGTGGCCTATGGTCCGCGAAACCATCCCCTCAAACAGTCTCGCATCCCCGCAGCGGATAGAGACGGTGCGGTCGAGATCGACCACGTCATCGTTCATGCGAACGGTGACTCGTTCGACGTCGTTGGATTGCAAATCGATCGTATTGTCGGCTCGCGTTGCCACCAACTCGGCGCGTTCTCGAACCGCCTGCGCGTCGATAGCTAGCCAGTAGAAGCGTTGCCCTACGACGTCATCTTGCTTCCAAACGATCCGATCGGGGGTTGGATTGCGAGTCCAATTCGCCATCCAAGCGATCGCCACAGCATCTTCGCGATCCATCCAATGCCCTTTGCCTGGATGGATTTTTACCAAATACCGGTAGCCTAAGGGGTCGGCCCGATGCAACTCGGCCATCTTGACTTCCCAATCAACTGCTGCTTGGTTGCGATTGTAAGCAGCATCTTTTTCTCCCATGTGCAAACTGAAGGGCAGATTCCGCAATCCCAATGGCGAAGTCTCATTCGGATGGCCAGCCATCATGGATACTGCTGCAAATCGATCCGCCATCCGAGGCGCTAGCTGATAGACCCCATCACCTCCGGCAGAATATCCTAGCAAATAAATTCGGTTGGGGTCGACTTCTTCTAGCACGATCAAGTTTTCGATCAGCCTGTCAAAGAACCTATCGATATGCGACTGATGCCACAGATCCCACGTATCGGTTGGGGCACGAGGTGCAAGATAGACCCCTTCTTCCAGTTGGTATAGTTTCTTTTGATTCTCCCACTGCTGATCGTTGACTTTGGTCGGTGCCCCCCCTCCACCATGCATGGAGATAAAGAGACTGCGCCCGTTGGCTGGTTTCTCACCGAAAACTCGAGTCACAAACGGCATTTTCAGCCCGTCAAGCGTTATGACTTGAGCCTCCATTTCCGCCGTGCGAGACTCGCGAATTCTCGCAACATGATCTGTCCACAAAATCCGTTTCGCTTCTTCTGCTTCGTTTTTGCTCAGCGGAACGTTGGCAAAAGGCTGCTCTAACAACGGCGATCGCTCCAGGGCAGGTTGCAACACGTACTTGGTCAGCGATTCGACGGCTCGAGCGCCAAGCTTGGATACCTTGTGTGCATCGAGCACGTCGGACGCAGAACCGATCGTCTCCGAGATCGGTGCATCGCGATGTTCCGAGACAAAGTCCTTTTTCTTGCACAATTTCCCGTCCTGTATTTCCAACCGGAATTGCTTGGCAACTGGCAAGTTGAAACTTAAGTGATCGTTGGCGTCGAAGCGCTCGTCCTTAGAGATTCCTTCGAAGACTTGCGCACCTTCCTGGTCGAAGACACGAACGAGGGTTGCAATTCTCTTTCCCGTGGCGTTATCCAGAATACGAAACCTATTTGGGACCGTCCCCTCGGGTGATTTCACGGAAAGCTCCAGGTAGCGGTCCGTCACGTTTACGGCGTTGATGTACTTAATCGATCGATCCCAAACCAACGGAAAATGCACAGGCGTCTTTTGGAAACTAACCGCATAGATGGCGTTCATGGGATCGTCTCGTTTTGCGGTCGAGGCACGATCAAGAAACCACGCCTTGTCCAAATCGTCGCCACTCGGTTCGGCAGCACCCGTGAAATGCCAACCATTGTCCCAAATCTCTACCCACGAGTGGTTTCCACTGTTGTCCGACCAGAGTGGAGTGCCAACAAATCTCGCCGGCACACCCAAAGCGCGGCAGGCATCGATCAACAAAACCGATAGGCCAGAACAAGACGCTGTGCCAGACTGGATCGATTCGTAAGGACTCTGATCCGCTTTGAGACGCTGCGTCGAGTAGCGTACATTCAGCAATGGGAACAGCTTTTGATTGAGACGGGCGGCGGCCTGTGCTGGCGTCTTAGCCCCATCCATCAAGGGTTGAAAGCGTTCGTGGAAATCCTTTCGCCAAGAATCTCGGCGTTCATTGATGTTGGCATAAGGCAGCACGTTGTTGAAAAAAATCTCTTTCGGTACGTCCTTTTTCCAAGGCGATGTATCCCAAGCGAGATAGGCCATACGAACCTCTTCCAGCAAGAATTCCGACTTCAAAGTGAGCAAGTCTCGTTCGGGCATGTTTGCGATCAGAAATTCCATAGCTTCCCTTTGTTGGATCGGGCAATCGTCCAGTGCACGGCGCAATTGGCTGCGATTTTCCCCGGATCGCTCCAGGGCGGATTTGACCAGCTCGCTTTCGACGGACTTCCAAAGCTTGGAGTCCTGCCTCACGTTCCATTGTTCCCTGGACTGATCAGCATTGGTAACGATGAGCCACGCTTGGTAGCCCTCTTCCGTTAGATCGATGGCAAATGTCTCCGAGGACATTTCGCTAGCGTGAGCAAACCCAAGCTCGGAAAGACTCTTCGCCCACTCCGTCGTCTTTTCATGGAAGGTCTTTTGCCGATGGTAAACCTCCATGAGAAAGTCGCGGGGGATGGATCGGGAGTCCACTGCGAATGGAGCCTGATTTGGCAACGAGATCTTGTTTGGTAATGCGGTGGAAAATTGGACGAAGCCCCATCGTTCAGGCCGATGCATGTCGATGATTCCTTGTGGGGACCAGACCCAATTGTCTTCCTTGGTGTTCGCCACCTTTTTGTACTTGCCATCCACGATCTCAAACTGCCATTGCACCCGGGAGAAATCGATTCGCCAAGTATCTCCATCGAGCGGCGAACCGCCCTTGCGAGAATGATGGACAAACGCTGACCAGGGAATCGCGATTTCAACACTCCAAAACGAGTCTTGATCGGTAGGGTCATTGAGAGTCCCCTCGAGATGAACCGCCGTTTTGAGGCCGCGGAACTCCCAGCCGTTGTCTGCGCTGCCGCCATCTTTGTAGGGACGTGGCAAAAAGAGATCCCAAGTCGTGTTGAGAGCATTCAATTCAAGTTCGTAGTACTCGTGATTGTCGCCATCAGGATCGATAAACACTTCGAAATCGTTGTCTTGAAAAATAACAGCGTCATGTTCGGTGATGGTGCCCTGTAAGTGTGGCTCTACAAGCTCGGCTGCCACATAAAAGTACTCGCTGTCCCAAAGCATCTTGGCGCGTGTACGGAACTTGGGCGCTGGTTTTCTGCCCCCTTCGATGTCGACGAACTCGTCCGTCCAAGCTGCATTCTTCCATGATTCCTCGTCCAGTTTTCCATCGATCTGAATCGGCTGGCTTGCGATTCCACAAAAGTAGCTTCGCGGCAGAATCGTCTTCATGTTGGCCCAATCCGATTCTTGTCCGAAAGTGGAGCAGCACAGACGAACGATGGTGACGATGGAAAGGACAATCGAAGGCAGGATCGAGGCGTTGGATTGATAGTTGTGCAAAGGAATGGTCCTCAAGGATGGCGAAGAAACGAAGCCTACGTGATAGTATAGTGTTGTGGAAACAGTTATGTTCTGTGCTTTTACAGGAACCCAACCCAGGATAAAGCGATCGGACGGGGCTCTGGCACCTATGTTTGTACACCCTCGAATGATTCGCGTTCGACAAAACTTTACTCCGACGCCGCTCGTCGAGATTCGCGAGACGATCGCGATCGAAATCGGGAAACTACAATCGCGCCTAACGCCGGGTGCACGTATTGCAGTTGGAGTAGGGAGTCGCGGGATCGCCAATCTGGCCGAAATCGTGCGTGAGCTGATCGAGCAGCTACTCGCGATGGGAACGAAACCCTTCCTGATTCCCGCCATGGGTAGTCATGGAGGAGCCACCTCGGAAGGACAACTTGAAATCCTTGCCAGCTATGGCATTACCGAAATCGCCATGGGAGCGCCGATTCTGGCTTCGCTCGACGTGCGCAAAGTTGGGGAGTCGGTCGATGGCATTCCAGCTCACTGTAGCACGGATGCACTGGCGGCCGACGGAATCTTGCTCGTCAATCGCATCAAGCCTCATACCGATTTCTTTGGTTCGCTTGGCAGTGGATTGCTGAAGATGTGTGTCATAGGATTGGGCAAGCAAGCAGGCGCTGCAACCATGCATCTGGCCGCTACCCAGCTCGGTTACGAACGCGTTATCCGGGGATTAGCCCATGTCATGGTTCAAAACGTCCCATTGCTCGGCGGCCTTGCTATTCTCGAAAATCAAGTGCATGAGACCGCGAAGATAGTGTTTGTCCCTCGCGAGCAAATGGAAACCGCGGAGGCCGATCTGTTGGCCGAGGCCAAAGCATGGATGCCCAAGTTACCTTTCGAAGAAATCGATTTGCTGATCGTAGATCGGATCGGGAAAAACATCAGCGGAGCGGGCCTCGACCCTAATGTTATCAACCGCAGCATCCACGGATACAATAGTTTGCCTATGCGCGGCAACCATACGGCACCTTTTGTTCGGCGAATTTTCGTTCGCGGGCTTACCCCGGAGACACATGGCAATGGAATCGGTATCGGCATGGCTGACGCGACCACTCATCGACTGGTGCGCGAGATGGATTTCCGAAAAACCAGCATCAATGCGCTGACGGCCTTGACACCGCAAAGCGCGAAAATCCCGATAGCGTTTGACACCGATCGAGAAGCGATCGAGCGGATGCTAATTTCCTTACCATTGAACGATATGCGCGAAGCACGGATCGTACGAATCGCCGACACACTTTCCGTGGCTGATATGCTGGTCTCTGAGCCGTTGTGGGATGAAATCAAAAAGCGCGAAGGCATAGCCGCACTGAACGATCTGGAGGAGTTGGTTTTCGACGATGAAGGGAATCTTGATTAGAAACCCGAACGACACTCGATGGGATCTTTGGTTACACTAGAAGCTCTCGAAACAGACGCACCTTGACCTATTTCCTTAGAATTCCGTTCGGAGCACTCGATGCGATTTTTCCGCTTGGCCATGGCATCTAGCTTTGGTTTTCTTGGCTTGATTTCGGCCGCACAAGCGGTCGACACGCCGGGTACGCGTTTGTTGTCTCAACCTGCTCTCAGCGATCGGCACTTAGCCTTCGTTTACGATCGCGACCTTTGGGTCGCAGATAGAAACGGTCAGAATCCTAAACGGTTGACCTCCCACATGGGGACCGAAGGAAGCCCGAGTTTCTCGCCCGATGGATCCTCGATCGCTTTTAGTGCCGAATACGATGGCAATCTCGATGCGTTCCTCATGCCGATACATGGAGGTGCGCCCAAACGTTTGACGTATCATCCGTCTCCCGACATCGTGGAGGGCTTTACGCCTGATGGCAAGTCGGTTGTGTTCAACTCTCCGCGAAACGTTTTCACCAGTCGCTACACCCGACTTTTTACAGTCTCTATCGACGGAGGCTTCCCTCAACAACTACCGATCCCCAACGGTTTGCGAGCACACTTTTCCCCTGACGGCAAGAAGATCGCGTACATCCCCATCGCGGAACGATCGACCCAGTGGAAAAACTACCGCGGCGGAACCGTCGCGAAGATATGGATCTACGATGTCGCGACACGAGCTGTCCAGATGGTGCGACAACCTGATTCCCGTTGCAATGATACCGACCCGGTATGGATCGGTGACAAACTCTATTTCCGATCGGATCGGCAAGGGGAGTTCAATGTATTCTCTTTTGATCCTAGCAACGAAGCTATCCAGCAACTCACCGAATACAAAGACTTTCACGTAAACCGTTTGGAAGGGGATCGCAAGCAACTCATCTTCGAGCAGGCCGGGTATCTGCATATCCTCGATCCGAAAGGGGGCAAAACAACGCAGCTCGAGATCGATGTCCTATCCGACTTGACCGCCACCAGACCTCGCTGGGTGAGCGGTTCTCAATACGTTCGGAATGCGTCGCTCTCACCCTCGGGTGCCCGCGCTGCCATCGAGTTCCGCGGAGATATCGGAACGGTTCCGGCTAGCAAAGGAAATCCTCGCATGCTGACCGCCAGTTCCAAGTCGCACGAGCGATCCCCCATTTGGTCGCCAGACGGCAAGAAAGTCGCCTTTTTCTCGGATGAGAGCGGAGAGTATCAGCTGCATGTGGTCGCCCAAGATGGCTCAGGCAAAGCACAAACCTACAAACTCCAAGGAAATGGTTTTTACGACGAACCCCTATGGTCCCCTGACGGAATTCGCATCAGCTATCGAGACAACTCCTGGTCGCTTTATGTGGTCGACCTAGCCAAAGAAAGCTCGACCAAAATTGCGAGCGCAATTCACTTTGCTCCGAGCGATCTCAACCCAGTCCAGCATGGCTGGTCACCCGATTCGCGTTGGCTCGCTTATTCCATCGATACTCCAGCTTCGTTGCAACGAGTCTTTGTTTACAACATCGATGAAGAAAAGTCGTACCCCGTCACCGATGGCTTGAGCGATGTTAGCTCGCCAGTCTTTGATCGGAGTGGCAAGTACCTGTACTTTGTCGCCTCGACGGATGCCGGCCCTGTCAAAAATTGGTTTGACATGTCCAACGCCGATGCGATTTCCGAAGGACAGATCTACATTGCCGTTCTTCGCAAAGATCTCGAATCGCCACTCAAGCCCGAGAGCGACGAGGAAGTCGCTGCAGAAAGTGCCGAAGCCAAACCTGGCAAGAAAGATGCAGAGAGCCCTAATACCGAGAAACCGAGAACAACGATCGATTTCGAAGGGCTGGATCAACGCATTTTGTCTCTGGGGCTACCCAGCTCAAGCTATAGCAATCTCGCGACCGGTGATGAGGGAATGCTCTACTTCATTCAGAGCGATCGGGGCGGCGAAGAAGGAGCATCGTCCTCCAGCAAGCTAGTTCTATACTCCCTCAAGTCTCGCAAGCCAACGACGCTGCTCGACGGTGCGGATCAGTTTTCTCTGTCCGGCGATGGAAAGAAAGTCCTATATCACGCTGGACAAACGTGGGGCATCGCAGCCTCTGGAAGTAAGATCGAAAAAGGAGAAGCCTTGGGAATCGACAAGATCCGAGTCTTGATCGATCCCAGGCAGGAGTGGCGACAGATCTATGATGAAGTTTGGCGAATCAATAGGGACTACTTCTACGATCCGAACATGCACGGTGCTGACTGGAAAGGAGTCCATGCCAAGTATCTTCCGTTTTTGGAACATGTTGCGACTAGGTCCGACTTAAATCGCGTGCTGGTCTGGATGTGCAGCGAGCTCGCTGTTGGACATCATCGCGTTGGTGGTGGCGACGAGGGGAACGAACTCAAACCAATTCCGGGCGGACTTTTGGGATGCGACTTTAAGTTGGAGAGTGGTCGCTATCGCTTTACGAAAGTGTTAGGCGGATTGAATTGGAATGGAAAAATGCGAGCCCCTTTAACCGAACCAGGAGTATCGGTCACAGCCGGCGATTACCTGTTAGCGGTGGAAGGGGCCGAGTTGACCGATAAAGAGAATGTGTACGCACGCTTTGAGAACAGCGCCGGGCGAGCGATCCAGTTAAAGATCGGTCCGAACGCCGACGGCAGCGCGTCCCGGTTGGTGACCGTGGTCCCTATTTCAGACGAGAGTGCCTTGCGCAATCGCGACTGGGTCGAGCAAAATTTAAAACGAGTCACCGAGGCCACCCAGGGTCGCGTCGCCTACGTCTACGTCCCCAATACTACGAATATGGGGCACACGTATTTCAAACGCTATTTCTTTCCGCAAGCCAATCGCGATGCAATCATCGTTGATGAGCGGTTTAACGGAGGCGGGCAAGTTGCAGACTACTACATCGACCTCCTTCGGCGCCCCTATATTAGCCACTGGGCGACTCGCTATGGTCAAGACATCCGAACACCCAGCGCGGCCATCCTCGGGCCCAAGGTCATGATTATCGATGAGACTGCGGGTTCTGGCGGGGACCTATTGCCGTGGATGTTTCGCAAGCTGCAGCTCGGTACTCTGGTAGGAAAGCGAACATGGGGCGGCTTGGTGGGGATTCTAGGCTACCCGACTCTCTTGGATGGTGGCTCGGTCACGGCGCCCAACTTGGCGATTTGGACGGACGAAGGATTTGTCGTAGAGAATGAAGGTGTTCCGCCAGATATAGAAGTGGAACAACTCCCCGTTGAGATGGTCGACGGCAAAGATCCGCAATTGGAAAAGGCGATCGACATTGCCTTGAAACAGCTCGAGGCGAATCCGCCACGACAGCCGAAGAAGCCAGAGTATCCACGTCGGGCTAGACCGAACAACTAGAGATTCTCATGGGGTTCCGCAGTCCGGCCCAAGTTGGATTGGAGTGCCCCCTCTACTTTGCGATGACGGAAAGAACTATAAAGAGTGAGGAATTGTTTTCGATACCCTCATGGAGTTTCAGCGGACATGGCCAACAAGACACGTCGTTCTTTTCTGAAAGAAACCGCTTTTGGCGGCGCCATTCTGGGGCTCTCGGCACGAAGTCATCGCACCCTTTTTGCGTCGGAACCGCCCAGCGAGCGGGTCCGCATCGGCATGATTGGAGTTGGCAATCAGGGCGGGCCTAAAAACAACATGAAATACTTCTTGAAGAATATCGTGACACTGTGCGATTTGGATAAAACCTATCTGTCCGAGGCTGGCGAGTTCCTGCAAAAGGAAGCTGGACTTTCAGCGGTCATGACCGACGACTATCGGCGGTTGCTGGACGCAAAGGATGTGGATGCTGTGGTGGTGACCGTGCCGGACCAATGGCATGCGTTGATGACCATCGAGGCCTGTAAGGCAGGTAAGGATGTCTATTGCGAGAAGCCGCTGACACTCGTGATCGGTGAAGGAAAGCCCATGATCGAGGCTGCCCGCAAACATTCTCGAGTAGTACAGACAGGCTCGATGCAACGCAGCGGAGTCGAGTTCAAGATGGCAGTGGAGCTCGTTCAAAAAGGAATTGTCGGCAACGTCCACACCGTCAACGTCACACTACCCAGTCCCAACTGGATTGCCCGAGCGAAAGGCCCGGTGCCGAATGGCTCGCCGCCAGATGGATTTGACTATAACCGTTGGCTCGGACCAGCTCCTTTGCGTCCTTACAACAAGAACCATGTGCACTATCTCTTCCGATTCTATTGGGACTATAGCGGCGGACAACAAACCAACTTCGGCGCACATCATCTTGATATCGCACAATGGGGGCTTGGCATGGACGATAGCGGCCCTACCAACATCGAGGGTTCAGCCACCTTCAATCCAGACGGTTGGTACGAAACTCCCGACACGACCGACATCAAGTACACCTATGCTAACGGAGTGGTGATGCATTGCCGCCAAAAACTCGACACGAAGGGGGTTACCCAAGGCGCTGAATTTGTTGGAGAGAAAGGAAGTCTATTCGTCCATCGCGGCGGAATTGTTGCGAACCCTCCTGAGCTGTTGAAGGGGGTGGAGATACCCAAGATCACTGGTTCCCAGGCAAATATCAGTCACGTCAACAATTTCTTCGATTGTGTGAAATCCCGCCAGAAACCTGCCGCCGATATCAGCATCGGCCATCGCTCAGCGACAGTCTGCCATCTCGGCAACATCGCGGTACGAACCAACAAAAAGATCCAATGGGACCCGAAGACGGAAACCGTAGTCGGCGACGTCGAAGCCTCCAAGTGGCTTACGAAAGAGTACCGCAACCCATGGAGCCTTTCGTAAGTGATAGCGGCACAAAGATTGCCCCGATCGGCGCTGCCATCCGATGCATGCCGCGATTTAACAACCGTGATAATCGCGGTACCAGGCCACAAATCTCGCAATGCCATCCTCGATACCGACTTGAGGCGAAAATCCTGTGATTTCTGCCAACGGCTGAACATCCGCAAACGTCGATTCGACGTCCCCAATTTGCATTGGCAGAAAACGTTTCAGGGCCTGCTTGCCGATGGCTCGTTCTAGAATTGCTATAAAGTCCGAAACTAGAATAGGACGGTGACTTCCGATATTGAACAATCGATAGGGAGCAGAGCTAGAGGATGGCTCTGGCTGGGCGGCGTCCCACTGGGGATTCGGGCTCGGCACGCGATCTTGAACACGCACGATTCCTTCGACGATGTCGTCGACATAGGTAAAGTCTCGTTGAAGGTCGCCACCGTGATACACATCGATCGGTGTGCCCTCAAAAATCGCTTTGGTAAATCTCGAGAGTGCCATATCCGGCCTTCCCCAAGGCCCGTACACCGTGAAGAAGCGGAGTCCCGTCGTCGGCAAACCATACGCATGGGAATACGTATGGGCCATCAATTCGTTAGCTCGCTTGGTCGCGGCATACAAACTGATGGGGTGATCGGCCGTATCGGAAGTGGAAAACGGTTGTGATCGGTTTAGCCCGTAAACGCTGGAACTGCTCGCGTAGATCAGATGTTTGACCGCCGTTTGGCGACACCCTTCCAGCACGACCATCATACCAACCAAGTTCGAGTCGACGTAGGCAAACGGATTCTCAATCGAATAGCGAACTCCCGCTTGAGCCCCCAAATGTAGCACTCGATCGAACGAATGCTTCGCGAAAAGCGCCTGCATCCCGGATCGGTCCACCAAGTCGATTTGCTGGAATCGAAATCCGTCCAAAGGTTCCAGCTGTTTCAATCGGTCACGTTTGAGCTGGACATCGTAATAGGGATTGAGATTGTCGATCCCCACAACCTCGTGACCGAGCTGCAGGCACCGCGCGGCAACGTGATAACCGATAAATCCGGCGACGCCAGTGACGAGTGTAGTTGGCACTTCTTACTCTACTGCAAAAGGATGGCGGAACGCTATCGCTCCTTTTTGGAAACCTCGAACAGCTTATGCTAAATCCACTAACGAAGCAGAACGCTGTTTTTGTGCGCTGTGAGCCCTTCTTTGTCCGCCAACGAGGCGATGTCGCCAGCCAAACTCCGCAACGCCGAGCGGTCGAATTCGATCACGCTGCTGGAGCGAAGAAAATGATTGCTCGAGAGCCCAGATGCCCATCGGGCAGTTCCACCCGTTGGTAAAACGTGCGATGGGCCAGCGGCATAGTCTCCTAACGCCACAGGCGAAAAGTGGCCTAAGAATGTAGCGCCGCTGTTTCGAATCTTAGCCAACAGTCTCCTCGGTTCGTCGACAGCAATCTGCAAGTGCTCCGGCGCGAGCAAGCTCGTTACCTCACATGCTTCGTCTTCGTCGCGGCACAGGATCATGGCACCAAAATCGTTCAAGGCAACTTGCGTGAGCTCCGCTCGTTCGAGCTTGGCAAGCTGCTCTCGCAAGGATTCCTCGACCTTATCCAAAACCTCCTGATCCCAACTGATCAAGATGCTCGCTCCCGGCGAATGCTCAGCCTGGGCCAACAGGTCCGAAGCGGCGAACGAGGGTATCGTGGTGCGATCGGCAATCACGACCACTTCGCTTGGGCCTGCGATCGAATCAATATCGACATGGCCAAAGACAAACCGCTTGGCCAAGGCTACAAACAGATTACCTGGTCCGACGATCTTGTCGACCGCAGGTATCTCGTCGATGCCGTATGCCATGGCCGCAACAGCCTGCGCACCTCCGACGGCGTAGATCTCGGTAATGCCTAGCTCATGGCAAACGGCCAAAACATCAGGGTTGTATGCTCCCAACTGCGTTGGCGGTGCCACCACTACAATCTGTTCGACACCCGCGCATTGAGCTGGAATGGCAGTCATCAGCACGGTGGACGGGTATGCAGCCGCTCCCCCTGGCACACAAATGCCCACCCTTTGCAAGGGGGCATAACGCTGCTCTAAGACAATTCCCGGACCGGGGTGCGTCACTACGC
>Ga0105047_10008124_pt1 | contig 17558 bp, 13 predicted proteins | sample MAT04_FD_78384 | JGI IMG/M metagenome (GOLD analysis project Ga0105047, IMG submission 78384) | Freshwater microbial communities from Lake Fryxell liftoff mats and glacier meltwater in Antarctica - MAT-04 (megahit assembly) | ecosystem: Environmental > Aquatic > Freshwater > Ice > Liftoff...
CGGCCGCTCGATGGGGAGTTGATTGGTCGATTTCGAAAAGTAGAGATCGTCGGTACCGATGCGCGGGTCGGACGGATCTTCGAATTCGGTGAGGTGCCAGTTCGCAGCCATGGCCGGGAATTCCCCGGCCGCGAGCGCCGGTGCGATGGTCGCCGCGTCGACCGGCTTCGACCAAACCGCTCGGCCCGCGAATGGCTTCGCGTCCGCGGCGAGGCCCAAACGGCCGTCGACGCGCGCCTCCGCGAGGACGAATAATCGGAAGAGGCGCTGCTCGTACCGGCCTTTCCGCGACACCGTTTGGTCGAGCGGTTCCCGGTACGGGTAGACCGGCACGTCGGTTTTGAAGCTGATCCGCACGGGCGTGTTCGCGGAAGCATTGGCCGGGCCACCCCCGGCGATTTTGAAAGCCGCGATGAACCAGCCGAGTCGGATGTACTCCGCGAACCACGCTTCGAGCGCCGGTCGGGTACTATAGCCGTTTGCTTTCAGCCAATCTTGCAGCACCGGGCCACTTTCCGCTTTCAACACGCTGGCGTCGAACACGCCGATCCTTTTTTGTTCGATGACTCGGACTCCAGCGGGAACCGAGAACCCGGCGGAATCCCTCGTTGCCGAGACTTTGCCGCCGCAGGCAAATTGTGGCCCTTCCCTCACGGTGCGGTGCACCACGACCGGCTCCGTGATCTTGCCGAGCATCGGAAAGATGGCGGCGGACGCTTCCGCGAGTTCGGGCTGGCTCGGCGTTGGCACGAAGAAGCCGAAGTCGGCCGAGGTCGTGTCGAACTTCGCCAATCGCAAGAAATGTTCGGTTTTCGTCGCGGCATCGTAAACGATCAACGCCGTTTCATCGGCGACGGCGGCTTCGAAGTTGCGCGGCGCGGCGATCGCGCAACCGCGGACCGGCTCGGCCGAGGGAATCCACACCAGTAGGCCTGCCGGCAAAAACAATGCGATTCGGATCGCGGACATGGGGATGACCCTCGGTTGTCATTTCTGCAACACTATCGTACCGACTCCCCGCCGAGATTCGGCGAACATTTCGGTCTCGGTCATTTGACTTCTCGAAATTGGAGCTTATATCCATATCTGTACGCAGTTTTACACAAACAAGCAAACCATTTCGATTTCGCGTTGCCTAATCCGATGGCTTAGTCTACTATAACTCCATCGATTACCTCGGAAGGTTCATCCCATGCGATTCTTCCATAGGTTTGGGTTATTGCTCGTACTCCCCCTGTTCTTCACCGGTTGCGGCCGGCCGTCGCAGCCGACCATCGTAACGACGACGAGCATGATCTCCGATGCGACCAAGCGGATCGCCGGATCGCATTGGAAAGTCGAATGTTTGATGGGGCCGGGTGTCGATCCGCACAAGTACCAGCCATCAGCCAGCGATCTCGGCAAGTTGTCGAGCGCGAAGCTCGTGCTGTTCAGCGGGTTGCACCTCGAAGGCAAGATGGTCGATGTCCTCGAGAAGCCGGCGAAGGGTCGTAAAGCCGTCGCCGTGACACGGAGTTTGGTCGAAAGCGACCTCCGCGCAGCGGAGCCGGGGTTGGAGACGATCCACGATCCGCACGTTTGGTTTGACGTCCGGCTTTGGAAGAAGTGCGTCGCCGTGATCGCCGACGAGTTGTGCGAACTCGACCAGGAGCATGCGGCCGAGTTCCGGTCGAACGCCGAGGCCTATTCGAAGGAACTCGACGACCTGCACCGGGAGATCCTCGATAAGGCGGCGAAGCTTGCGAAAGACAAGCGAATCTTGGTGACGAGCCACGACGCCTTTGGCTATTTCGCAGCGGCCTATGGATTCGAGGTCCACGGTTTGCAAGGTGTCAGCACCGCGACGGAATCGGGCACACAAGATGTGGAAGCGTTGGCTCGCGTCATCGGCGAGAAGCGCGTCCCAGCCTTGTTCACCGAAACGTCGGTGCCGAGCAAGGGCTTAGAAAAAGTGTTGAGCACGGTGAAGGAAAAATACAAAATCGATGTCCGCCTGATCGCGGGGGACGACGCGCTCTATTCCGATGCGCTCGGCGAGAGCGGTTCCACCGGGGCGACGTACATCGGCATGGTCCGCCACAATATCGATGCGATTGTGAAGGCGCTTTCCCAGTGACCCCGGCCATCGAAGTCCGCGACCTCAGCGTCGCCTACCGCGACAAGCCCGCGCTGTGGCAGATCGACTTGACCGTACAACCGGGCTCGCTCGTCGGCGTCGTCGGCCCGAACGGCGCCGGCAAGACGACGCTGTTGAAGTCGATGCTCGGCCTCATCCGCCCGCTGTCTGGCCATGTGCTCATCCACGGGCGACCGTACGCCACCAACAAGCGGGCCGTGGCGTACGTCCCGCAACGCGGCTCCGTCGATTGGGACTTTCCCACGACCGTGTTCGACGTGGTGCTCATGGGCACCTACGGCCAACTCGGTTGGTTCCGCCGGCCCGGATCGGTCCAAAAAGATGCGACCCGCGATGCCCTGAAAAAAGTCGAAATGCTCGATTACGCCGACCGGCAGATCCGCCAGTTGTCGGGCGGACAGCAGCAGCGGGTGTTCCTCGCGCGGGCGTTGGTTCAAGATTCCCCGGTCTACTTCATGGACGAGCCGTTTCAGGGCGTCGACGCCGTGACGGAACAAGCCGTCGTCGAACTCCTCCGCGAGTTGCGCGGCCGCGGCCGCACGGTGCTCGTCGTCCACCACGACCTGACGACGGTCCCCGATTACTTCGATCATGTGGTGCTGTTGAACGTGAAGAAAATTGCCAGTGGCCCGATGGCGGCAACCTTCACGCCGGAGAATCTGCGACTGACCTACGGGGATCGCGTTCGGATCGGCTCGGGCCGGATGCTGTGAAGGACTACCCAAGCTGAAAACTCGGCAAATCGTCCCCGAGTTCCTCCGCCGTATCGATGCATCTGCGGAATCGACCGCGGTAGCGTTCGAGAATCCGCTCCAACCTCGCGGTGCTTTTCCCGATCCCCACGTAGGTTCGGAACCGCGAGAACGCTTTCAACGGTAGCTTTGGTTGACCGGGGTCGAATTCCCACGGGTGGAAATAAAGCACGCCCGGAGCGCCGGCGTTCGCCAATTGATTCACCCCCGCTCGGAGGAACGCCAGCGGGAACAGGCGGAAGTACCCGCCGCCCGCGATCGGGAGATTCTGGCCGAAGCGTCGGTAGGTCGCCGGGGGGAGCTCCAAGATCTTTCCGCGTTCTCCGCAGAGCCAGAAGGGGGTCCGGGGAGCGTCGGGGACGCCGTAACGGTCGTGCCGCACCGGGAAGACGGACGAATCGTATTTCAAACCGGCTTCCACGAGAATGTCGACGGCCCACGCCGTCGCGCGGGTTACGCTGAACGTCGGGGCCCGGTAACCGACGACGGACGCGCCCGAGACCTGCTGCAGCGTATCGATACTGCGCCGCAAATCCTCGCGGAATTGTTCCGGGGTCAGGCGGTGAATCCGGCGATGATCGAAACTGTGCGACGCAATTTCATGGCCCGCCCCGGCGATGGCCCGGACGAGTTGCGGTTGACTCAACGCGATTTCGCCGACGATGAAAAACGTCGCCGTAGCCCCGGCCGCGGCCAATTGATTGAGCAGTCGCCGCGTCGTCGCTTCCATCCGCTGGCCGTAAACTGCCGCCGATTCCGGAGCGGGTTGCAAATGGGCGGCGGCCTCGATGCGGTGGTGTTCTTCGAGGTCGAAACTGAGCACGACGGCGGCCGAATTGGAATTCATTTCGTCCCATTTCCCGAGTTGCAAAGTATAATAACCCGATCGGTCCGCAGGCGTCCCCTGCGGATTCGACCCAGAGGCTTTTCGTTATGGCGCGACGCCGTCGCAGTCCGGAACGGAGCCGGCCCACCCGCCTGCTCCGCACGAAGAGGTTGTTGTTGACCCTCGCCGCAGCAATGGTCCTTGGCGGCATTGCCTACGCCGTCCACGGCGTCCAAATGCGCCGCCAAGCAACCGTCCTGCGCGAACTCGGCCGCAAAGCTGCCGCCGAGAACGATCCACTCCGAGCGGTGGAATTTTACAAACAATATCTCGTCGCGCGGCCGGACGACCCCGAAGCGTACGCGGAATTGGCCGGGGTCTACGAGGAACTGGCGAAATCTAGGCCGGCGTTCGCCAATGAGGCGATCGCGCTTCTCGAAGATAAAGTCCTGAGCGTTGCGCCGAACCGCCACGACGACCGACGCCGGCTGGCCAAGCTCTATTTCCAAACGGGGAAGGTCGGTGCGGCTCGGAAAAATCTGAACGAACTGCTCGCGTCCGGCGACCCGGCGCAGGCGGCCGATCCCGAGATCCACCTCTTGCTGGCCCACTGCGATCGCCGGGATAACCAACCCGCCGAAGCGCGGAAGCATTTCGAAGCGGCGGTCGCAACCAAGCGGGCTCCCGTTTCGACCGCGCTCGAACTCGCCACGATACTGCGATACGAGTGGAACACGCCGCAGGCGATCGTCGACGCCGACGCCTTGATGGACCGCGCAGTCGAGGAGCGGCCGCGGGAGATCAATGCCCTCCTCGCCCGTTGCCGCTACCGGTTGGCGGCGGGGGATCGCCGGGGTGCCCGCGAAGACATTGATGCCGCGTTCCGACTCCCCGGCGGGGCCGACGACTCTGACATCCTCTTGCAGCTCGCGGCGCTCTCGGCGCTCGACGACCCACCCTTCGCCCGGAGACTGTTGGAAAAAGCGTCGAAGGCCCAGCCGGACAACATCGTGCTGACCCTCGGTCTTTGCGAAATGATGGTGGCCACGAACGACGCGGTCGGCGCCCAGCGATTGCTGCTCGCCGCCGCGGCGAAACTCCCGGACACCAGCCCGCACCTGCTCGATTTGGGCGACCGTTTGATCGATCTCGGCGATGCCGGCGCGGCGCTGGCCACGGCCGACCGGTTGCAGAACGCCGCCGCGGCCGGTTACCTCCGCGGTCGGGTGAACATCCTCCGTGGCGATTGGCCGCGGGCGATTCCGCAGTTGGAAGAGTCGTTGATGGCCGTTCAGATGAACTCCAACCTACATAAAAAAGCCCAGCTGGCTTTGGCTGTCGGATACGGAGTCGCGAACGATCTTCCGAATCAACTCAAATGCTACGAGGCGGCGTGGCGCATCGACCGGAGCTCGCTCGCCGCGCAGTTCGGCATCGCCGACACCTTGGCGAGTTTGGGGCAGACGGCCAAAGCCGGTGAGCGTTACCGCGACTTGGCCCCCAAGCACCCACAAGCCCGCGTCCGCTATGCCCAGTTGAAATTCGCCGAGGTCCTCGCGCTGCCCGAGCGCGGCCGGAACTGGGACGAATTCGAGCGGGTTCTCGGGCCGAAGCCTTACCTGCCGGAGATCGGTGACCTCGTGGCCAACGCTCTGTTCATCCAGAACAAGCCGGCCGACGCGATGCAGCAATTGGCAACGGCAGTCGAGGCCGACCCAAAGCGATTGGCCACGTGGGTGTCGCTCGCGACCATGCGGGGGATTGCGGATGCCGACGCCGGGTTGAAAACCCTCGATGAAGCCACGAAGAAGTACGGCGACGCGGTCGATCTGCGGCTGCTGCGCGGTCAATTACTGGCCAAGAATCCAAAATCGTTCGACCTCGCGGCGATCCTCGCCCTCGCCGAACACGCCGAATTCATGACCACCGACCGATTCCGACTCTTCGCCGGTTTGGCCGATCTGCTGTCGTCGTTGAACAAACTCGCCGAGGCCCTTCCATTACTGGTTCGGGCTACGGCCGAGATGCCCTTCGACCTGCCGACGCGGCTCGCGTTGTTTGACCTCGCCAACGGGCTTCTTAATCATGAAGTGCGCGATCGGACCCTCGACGAGATCCGCAAACTCGACGGCGCCGACGGCGCCGTGACCATCGTCGCCGAAGTGGCCCGCTAGGTCGTGCAGAACCCGAAACCCGACGAGGCGTGCCGGGAAAACTCGACGAAGCGACTCAAGGTCGCACTCGGTAAACGGGAATCGTGGGGCCGCATCCACGTGCTTTTGGGCGACTTGGCTTACGTCGACGGGCGACCCGAAGCGGCGCTCGCCGAGTACCGCTTCGGCATCGACCGGGGCGAGCGCGGCGACGCACTGATCCGCCGAGTCGTCCAGATCTTGTGGGAGCGGCAGAGCTACCAAGAAGCGACCCAGTTGCTGGCCCGCATGACCGCGACCGGCGGTCTACCGAGCGATCTCCAACGGCAATACACGCTGATGCGTTCGGCCTTGACTGACGACAAAACCCAGAGCTTGGCGTGGGTTCGTTCGCCGGAGGTGGCGAATTCCAAGAACTACCGGGACCACCTCACGCGCGGCACGGTCTTCTTCATTTTGGGCGAGACCGACGAGGCGATGGCCGCGCTGCAACTGGCGAAATCGCTCAAAGACGACGCCCCGGAACTGTGGGTGTCGATTGTCCGATTCCTCGCGGCGACGGGCCAGAAAGACGCCGCGATCCAGCAGGCCAATGCCGCCGAGAAACGCCTCCGGCAACCCGATGTGGTGGTGCCGAACGTTACGATAATCCCGCTCGCCCTCGGGGAGTGCCGCGAGATCGTCGGCGACTCCGCGGCAGCGGTAGTCGAATTCAAAAAGGCGTGGGCGCTCCGCGAGTCGGACCCCGCTGCGGCGTTGCGGCTGTACATCCTGTATCAGAGGACCGGCCAGACGAAGGAAGCCGGGGAACTCTTGGCCAAGGCTCTGGCCACCGGCAAAACCGACGCGGCCCTCTGGGCGCGCCGGATGAAAGCCGTCGCCGCGGTTTCTGCGCCGGACGGATTCAAACGCATCGGGCAAGCGCTCGAATGGCTGGACGAAAATCTGCGGGATGGAAACAGCGCCCTCGAGGACATACGGGCCAAGGCGTTCGTTCTCGCCATCGATCCGTTCCAGCGAGCGAAGGGGATCGAACTGATCCTCGAAACCACCGCCCGCGCGCCGCTGACGCCCGATCAGAATTTCTTCATGGCGAAGCTCCACCTCACAGGTGGCCGGCCCGATCTCGCCGAGAAAGCCCTCGTCGAGGCGACGAAGGCCGGGCCGCTCGCCGCGCCGGATCATTTGGCGATCTTGGCCCATATTCAGCTCGACCGCAAAGATCTGTTCTCGTCGCGGCAGACCCTGAACCGATTGAAACTGCGCGCACCGAACACGTGGGATACGGCCTACGAAGAAGCCCGATACGCTGCGAAAGACGGTCGCCCCGCCGACGGGGTCAAACTGATCCTGGACATCGCGTTGCCGGGGAATGCCCTCCAGAAGACCTCGGACCGAGGCCGCGCGCTCGAAGAAATCGGTGCCCTCGACGAAGCCGGGAAACTCTACCGCGCGTTTGCCGCCAAAGAGAAAAGTCCGGCCGGGCACGTGCCGCTGGTTCAGTACCTCATCCGCCGCGGCGACGCCACCACCGCAATCTCCGTCTTGAGGGAGGTCCGTGCGGCTGCGCCGGTGGGTCCGACGGCGCGGCTGTCGTCCATCGCGGTGCGATCCCGCGTCGCGCTGCCCCCAGCCGCCGTCGAGAAACCCGCATGGGACAAGAGCGTTTCTGAGATCGAAGCCTGGGTCGCCGAGAAGTTGAAAGCGGAGCCAAAGTCCGAAGATTTGCTGACGGCGAGCGCCGAACTCGCCGACGCCCGCGGCGCTTATGATGACGCCATCGACTACTACACGCGTGCCGCGCAAAACAGTTCGGCCGAGACGCGGGGGAACCAACTCAACAATGTCGCGGTGCTAACGGCGCTCCACAAGAAAGACGGCGGAGCCGACACTTTGGGTCTCATCAACGAAGCGATTGGCCTGCGCGGTCCAGTGCCTTCGCTCCTCGATTCGCGAGCGCTCGTCCGGATGGCGGCGGGGGAATTCCGAGAAGCCCTGCGGGATCTCGAAGCCGCCGCAGCGTCCGACCCCCGTCCGGTATTCCAGTATCATTTGGCGTTGGCCTACCACAAACTCGGTAATGCCGGTTCTCGCGCGGCAGCCATGGCGGAAGCGAAGAAGCGGGGCTTGACGAAGGCGAACCTCCACCCACTCGAATGGGGCGACTACCAGAAACTGCTCGACGCCAAATGAGTTTTGCCGCGTAGAATATCGTCTTTGTTCACCTGCGGAGTTTCAACATGCTCTTTACTCGACCCTTACTTGCCGTCGCGTTGCTCGCGGTCGCAGCGCTCCCAGCTCTCGCTCAGCCGTACGTCTCCCCGGCCGCCCGACCCTACGCCACGCGGCCGTTTCCCGCCTTCGGGTATTCGGTTCTGCGAGGCACCGGTTTCCAACTCGGGTATGCCTATGGGTTCGGTGCCGACTATTACTCGGGCTACTACTACCGCCCGACCTCGAACTACGGTTACTACTACCTCGGCAACTACTACCCGGACACTACGAGCGTGACCCTGCGCACCCCACTTTCGCCGCTGCCGTCGGTCGTGGAACCGCTCCCGAACCTGGCGGCGCCGTTCGCAGGGTCGCCAGGCTACACCTATCCTGAATTGATCAACCCGTTATCGAATCCGACCATCCGCCCGAAGAAGTGAGACATGCCCGAAGAGTGGAACTATAAGAAGGCCGGGCTCGACCTCGAAAAGTACGCCGAAACGATGGCCGGGATCCAACCGCTGCTCGCGCGGACCTGGGACACGTACCGGGTGGTGAAACCGCCTTTCCCGCCCCGCAAGGGGGGCAAAGGCTCTGGTGGCTTCGCGAGTTTGTTCGATTTGAACGCACTCGCAAGCCCGGCCCGAAAATACCTGAACCCCGTCCTCGTCACCTGCACCGATGGCGTCGGCAGCAAGTTGAAAATCGCCGCGCAAATGAACCGCTTCGACACCGTCGGTATCGATCTCGTGGCGATGTCAGTGAACGATCTCATCTGCACCGGTGGCGACGCGCTCGTCTTTTTGGACTATATCGCCATGCCGAAGGACGATCCGGAATTGTCCCGGCAACTCGTGCTCGGCATCAGCGAAGGGTGCCTGCGGGCGGGCTGCTCCCTCGTCGGTGGGGAGACCGCGATCCTGCCCGAGTTCTATGCCGCAGGGGATTTCGACATGGCCGGCTTCGCGGCCGGTATCGTCGAGCGATCCGAAGTGATCGACGGCTCCGCGATCCGGCCGGGCGACGTCCTGATCGGCCTCGCCAGCAGCGGCATCCACTCCAACGGCTACAGTTTGGTCCGAAAGGTTGTCGAATCGGTGAAGTTGACCATGACCGACGGCGTGTCCGAACTCGGCACGACCGTGGGCGAAGCGTTGTTAACGCCGACGATGATCTACGCGAAGCCGATCCGGCGGTTGCTCGACGCGGTGCAGACGGCTGAATTCGCCGTAACCGGTCTCGCCAACGTCACCGGCGGCGGCATCCCGGATAACCTCGGTCGTATTCTCCCACCGGACTGTCAAGCGGTTGTCCGTCGCGCCGCTTGGCCGATTCCACGGCTGTTCGATTGGTTGCAGAAACTAGGAAATATCGCCGACCCGGAGATGGATCGCGTCTTTAACAGGGGCGTCGGCTTCGTCGTCGTCTGCCGGCCGGGGGTGGCCGCGACGGTACTGGAAAATCTCGGTGACCACGGTTCGACTGCGTGGCGGATCGGGGAAGTGACCGGGGGCGAAGTCGGCGTCACGATCCGGTGATCTCGGGTCGTTTCAACACCATGCCCCAGTGCCAAGAACAGCAGCAAAGGTCTTCGCCCCGGACGAACTCGAAGCCGGCGTCTTCGGCCCAACTCCGGCATCGATCGAGCGGCGGGCGGATCGCGAACGCCGGACCGCGCGGCGTGGCGGGGTTGTGTTTCCAGTGGATCGCCCCGAGCCGGCCACCGGGGATCAAAACGCGATAGGCTTCCCGTAGTAACGCCACCGGGTCTTCGACGTGCAGGATGTTGAACAGCATCGCGTATCCGACGCTGCCGTCAGGACGACCGCAACCGTCGGTAATGAAGTCCCGTTCTTCGGCGACGACGTTGTGAACGCCCGCAGCAAGGGCGCGTTCTACGGTGGCGATAACCATGGCGGGGTCGATGTCGAGGGCGTAGACGCTGCCGCTAACGAGCTCGGCGGCGGGGATCGTGAACAGCCCGTAGCCGCAGCCGAATTCGACGACGTCGATCGGGCCGGCGCAATCGAGTTTCCCGACGATGCATACCGGGTTGAAGAATGTTTCCCAGTAGGCCTCGTCCGGCATGCCGCTCTCGCGGATCTTCGCCATCGGCTCATTCCTCCGCCCTGCAGATCAACCGGCCCGTCAGCGTCTGTTGCGCCGGGCATCGAGACGCCGCCGATCTCAGTGCGCTGCGCTGGTCGTCGCTGAGCGCACCCCGGAATGCCAGCGAGTACACCAACTGGACGTCGGGCGGGCTACCGCGATCCAATCGGACTTCGACCGCGACCGACTCCAATGGAATCGCGTACTTCTCGGCGTACATTTCGCACGTGATGGCCAGGCAAGTCGCCAGCGCCGCCTCCACCAGTTCGTGCGGGCCGAACCCGTGGCCGGCGCCCCCTTTGATTTTGGGGATATCAGCGTCGGCCGTGATCTCGCCATTCGTGAAGGTGACGCGGTGGGGAACGCCTGAGCTTTCTGAACGAATCACGGAGTACTCCGGTTGGAAAGCGGCGCGATCACGGTAACAGGTGCGGCTTGAGCATGAGCGGGCCACGATCCTTCAACAGTGCGTCCCAGATTTCCTTGTCGGTCTTGCCCTTAGCGATGAAATCGCGGATCTCGTCGCGGGTGAAGTTTGGCATACCGCAGCCGTTCGGATTACAACTGGCGAGCGTATAGAACATACCGGTGCAGGTGTCTTTGCCGACGCGACATGAGCAGTAGATGCTCGCCAAGAACCATTCGACGCGTTCCTCTTTCGCCCGTTCGCGGCCGAGGTCGGGCGGGTAGGCCGATTCATCCACGTCCTTAGCGGGCGTCGCGATTTTCAGATGGATCCGTTGCCCGGCTTTGAGTTCGCTCGCTTGCAATTCGCCTACGACCAAGCGTACTTGCGTCCGTTCCCGCCACGGCGTCACGGACTTCACAACGGCTTGAATCGGCGTCTCGCCTTGCAGATCCACGGCGTCGCCGGCCTTCAACGATCGCCCCCAGCGCATCGCTTCGTGATCGAGGAGCAGGTCGAGTTCGCCGCTGAAATTGTGGACGAAGGCGAGCGAACCCGGTAACCCTTCGGCGATCCAGAGTTTGCGGAGCCAATCTTTTTGAAGCGAGGGATCGACTGCGATGGCCTCGGGTTTCGCCTTGGCAAGCGGGTCGAACCGGATTTCGGCGGCGCTTGCGGCATCCGCGATCATGGCCACCGAAATCGGGTTTTTGTTGCGGTCGAGTTTCAACCAGACCCAAATTTTGTCCCCGGCTTTGAGTTGTTCGAGCCGACCCCACCAGCCCGCGATCTTCACCTCGGCGTCCGGTTCGACATTCCACACCTTGGCCAATTTCTCGCCGTCGAGCAGCAGCGTAACCGTGTGGGCCTTGGCATCGACGGCTCGGACGACGCCGAACAGCTTGGGCAACAATCGGAGGAACTCGGCCTTGCCCGCGATCATTTTGACTTTGTCGTTCGCGCTGGGCTTCGGTTTTTCGTCGAGTTGCGTCTGCGGGTACTCGGCCGACCACGCAAACCATTTGCAGGCGACGCCGTCGACCCATTCGAGTGTCCAACCTTTCAGTTCGCCTTCGATGCCGCGGCCGTCGACGCCCCAAGTGGTACCGGTTTCGGCGTCCCTGATTGTGCCGTTTTTCTCGGTGAAAGTCAGCGTCCGACTCGGGACGATTTTACCATCCGGAAGCGGTTCCCCGGCGTCGGCTGGTGAGACACCGTTCTTGTCCGGCTTCGGGCCTTTCCATTTTCGGGCTTGGCTGGCCACCGGTTTGAAGGCGGCGCCGCCGAAGAGCACGATGTCCGTGTCGCCGAGTTTGTCCGTCCACAATCGCGGAGAACCCTTGATCGGATACGCCTTGGCAATGTCGCCGACGCGGACGCCGAGCACCGGTTCTTCCGCGTTCAGCCGCGCATCGAGTTTTGCCGGCCGCGTCTTCACCGAGTCAGGATTCGTTTCCGTCGGCAGTTCCATGGGCTTGTACTTGTCGTGCATTTCGTAGGCGACCGCGTTCGGGTTGCGGGCCATTGCCTCGCCCCAAGTACTGGCCATTGAGGGCACCACCGGCAGCCGTGTGCCATTGCGCGGCCCTTCCAGCCCGACGCCGCTGAGGGCCGAGAAGACCGTGCCGTCGGTCGTGTCGCGTATCGTCAGGATGCCCTTGGACCAACCCTGCATGACGAAGTTATAATTGGGTGCGAAGCCGCGGACGAACCCGGCGTCCGGGTCGTACACGAAGACGCCGTAGCTGTCCGAGATGACGCGGTACTTGCCGAGGAAAAAGCGGACGGGAATCGCCCCGCCGTCGGAATAACCGCGGATCCAGCAGAGTGCCGGCTCGGACGGTTTGAGTTCATCTTTGCGCCGCTTGGCTTCGTCAACGCAGTGCGAACAATTCGGGTTCACCAAAGTCGGGAACGGGCTCGGCTTTAAGTCTCGCTTCGGTTCTTCGCCCGAAGCAAAGGGCACAAGCAACAGTAGCAAGAACAGGCTTCGCATGGTGGAACCTCGTGGAAAGTCATCCATTATTACATCCCTCCATGCGTCAGTAGAGGATTATTCCTGAGGAGAACAATTCTGCGCGACTCATCTGGGGGGATAGATTCTGCACTTCGGCAACGCCAACCGCAATTCCGCGATGCCCTGGTAGGTGGTCTCTGTTTTGTACAGAATCAGTGTGGTGAGGTTTTTGAGCCTGGCAAGGTCCTTCAGTCCCGCGTCCGTTACTTTTGTGGCTGCGAGATTGAGATAGATCAGACTTTTGAGTTCTTTAAGTTCCTGCAGGCCGGCATCCGTCAAGTTTGTGACCGAAAGATCGAGCGAGGTGAGATTGTTGAGTTCTCGGATGTTCTTCAACCCCGCGTCCGTCACTCCGGTGTTGTCCAAGTGGAGGGTTTTTAGTTTTTTGAAGCTCTTGAACTCCTTCAGGCCAACATCCGTCACCGGTGTGTAGGCAATAGAAAGGCTTGTCAAATTCGCGTGGCTTGCCAGTTCCTTCAAACCCGCATCAGTCACGCTCGTCTTGGCGAGGTACAAGCCCGTCAAGTATTTCAGATCCTCGAGGTCGCGTAGACCAGAATCAGTGATTGGCGTGGCGTGGAGGCTCAGCGTGTTGAGGTTCTTGAATTCCTTGAGTTCTTTCAAACCAGCGACCGTCACACCCGTGAAGGCAATATCCAAATAGGTCAAATTCTTAAGTTCCGTAAGTTCCTTCAACCCGGCGTCCGTCAGGCCCGATCTCGAAATGTCGAGGTGGGTGAGGGCTTTGAGTTCCTTGATTCCAAAACCCGTTGCGCCTTCGCAACTCTGCACCGAGAGTTTCGTCAAACCGGGCAAGTCCCTGAGTTCGTGGAGGTCGGCATCGGTCACACCCGTCATACCGATGCTGAGGTACTCTAGCTTTTTGTGCCGGCCGAGTTCTTTGAGTCCGCCGTCGGTCAGCTCGCTATTGAACAAGGCAAGCCCGAAAGGAACGCCGATCTCAGGGAATTTGCCGGCCGGAAATTTCTGGAACTCGAATGCGGGCATGCCGGCGGCATCCGCTCGTCTCGCATCGACAAAACTTCCAAATCCATCTTCCGTAGGCTGGATCTTCCCATATACCGCGCCGAGTTTTCGATAGGTCGCCATGGTGTCGGCGTCGATCCCGGCCTCCAGATCGTCGATCGGTAGCGGGGGCGGGGGCTGGGCTTGCCCCAGCTCTTCTGGTTTCGGAATGACTGCGTTACAGTATTTGTACACGCAAACCCCGATCACCAGCGACAGCGTCAGCACCGGCGGAATCCAAATCCGATTGGGAGTAATGATCTGACGGAGTGCCATCGGGGGCTTCCTCGAGCTTCGAACGGCTTTATACGGAGTTCGGTGGTTGCGTGCTTGCATTTGCAAACACCGTCTTTTCGACCCGCTCGCCCCGTTTGCGTTGGCGGTAGTACTTCAATCCCGGCAAAAAGAACGACAGCGCGGAGACGATGCCGAACATCAGGTGGCCCACTTGCGGCAGCGCCGCCATGCCGACGGCCGTAGCGAGATACGTCCCGACCCAGATGTAGAATTGACCCGACAGCGTGCCGGCTTTGAAGAAGAAGACCATGGCCGCAACGACCGCGAGGACCGGGGAGAGCGTCAAGCTCGGCAGGCCTTGCACGACTTCGATCAAGAACAACCCAACGCTGGCGACGGTCCCCCCGGCCCAGGCGTGCGCGATCTGCCGCTCGACGAACAGCACCGGCCCGCCCCGTCGGCGCAACCGCCAGAAGATCGTCCCCCACGTCAGCAGTCCCGCTCCCCAAAACGCGAGATAATACAAGTGCGAAGTGATGTCCGACCACGCCATGATCTGAGTCACGATGCACAGGACGAAGATCGCCATGCTGTGCCACATCCAGAGAAGGCCCCAGTTTTCGAGCACCGCCGCGTGATGCGTCTCGCGTAGCAAGCGCGAAAAGAACGACCCGAGGCTACCGTGCGCGACGCTGAGGCGATCGCCGACGAGGTATGCTTCCAGATCCTTCGCCAAGCCGCCGGCGCTCGAGTAACGCAACTCCGGCGGCTTTTGTAAACACTTCAAGCAGATCAACTCGAGATCGCGGTCGACCGAAGGGTTTAATTCCCGCGGGTGAATCGGATCTTGCTCCAACACCAACAACAGCGTGTCGAGCGGGTGGGAGGTTTGAAACGGCGGCCGGCCCGTCAGCAGTTCGTATAGGATCGCCCCGAGTGAATAAACATCGGCTGCCGGGGTCAAGTCTCTGCGGCTCCCCGCTTGCTCCGGCGACATGTAGCTCGGGGTTCCGACGACCGCGCCGGTGCGCGTCAACGATTCGGTCGAATCGAATTGCTTCGCCAAGCCGAAGTCGGTCACTTTCGGGGTGAGTCCGCCGCTGCCCGAATCGGATCCCGATTCCGAACTCATCAAGATGTTGCTCGGTTTCAAGTCGCGGTGGAGTACCCCCTCTTCGTGGGCATGTTGGACGGCCTGCGCGATGATCGCGACGATCCGGGCCGCCTCGCGGTTCGGCAGCGGCCCTTCGGTATCGAGCCGCTGCGCGAGCGTCGGCCCGGGCACGTACTCCATGCAGAAGTAAGCTTGCCCCTCGTGCGCGCCGACTTCGTACACGGTCACGATGTTCGGGTGGTGCAACCGCGCCGCGGCGGCGGCTTCGGCTTGGAATCGCGCGTCGTCGTCGGTGCTGGCGAGGTGCGCCTCGCGGATCATTTTGAGGGCGACGATCCGATTCAACGATTTCTGCCGGGCCCGGTAGACGACCCCCATGCCACCGCGGCCGAGTTCGCTCAACAGTGTGAAGTCGCCGAAGTCGCGCGGGAGTGCCGGCGGCGCGGATTCGACCGTCGGTTGCGTCGGTCGGTGGATCGTGATGGGCGGTCGCTGGATCAATTCGGCGAACTGCGCGACGGCCCACAATTCGCGGAGTTCCCCGGCCAAATCCGGGCGGCGCCGGGCGGCAGCGTCGACATCGACGCTGCCGTGCTGCCGGTGTTGATCCGAAAGCGCGCCCAGCATCACCGCCAGTTCTTCGTCCCGATCCGCGAACATGCTCCACCTTCCGGGGTTGTTGCCGAAGCCTGCCCAAGCTATTTCATTAGAATGATATTCCGGGTGAACGGCATCGTTCGAAAGCCGAAGGAGAGAGCATGGCGGTGACGCGATCTTACCGATGGCTCTTGGTGATTCTGGCCGTCGCCGGGTTGCTGGCCGATCAGAGTACGAAGTACGGGGTCTTCCGCTGGCTTTACAACGGCCGACTGCCGATGGCCAACGGCAAATTCGAATCGTGGGTCGAGGCGAAGTCGTGGTACCCGGCGGATGGGAAGCCCGACGCCAAACGCAGCATCAACGGGGGCCGCTATGACCTGCTCCCCGGTTGGTTCGGATTCATTGCCGAGTATTCCGGGAAGCCGGACGATAAACCTTGGACCAACCGCCTCGAAATCCTGCAAACGTGGAGCGCTCCGCAACCGGAGTGGCGGGCCGAGCCGGATATGCCGCACGTCAATCGGGGGGCGCTGTTCGGGATGGGCGGAGATTCCGAAACGGGCGAGCGGGGGTACGGGAACACCGTCTTCGCCGTCGTTAGTTTCCTCGCGGCACTCGGCATCATCGCGTGGGCGACGCTGCGCGGCAAGAAAGCGGACCGCTGGATGTGCGCCGCCCTCGGCCTGATCCTCGGCGGCACCGTGGGCAATTGTTACGACCGCATCGTCTTCGACGGCGTCCGTGACTTCCTCTACTTCTACAAGATCAACTGGCCGGTGTTCAACGTCGCCGATTGCTGCCTTGTCGGCGGGGCCATCATTCTGCTGGGGCACGCTTTCTTGATGAAGTCGCAGAAGGCTGATGAGAAGACCGCACCCGCCGTTACCGGGTGATAGTGCGCTCACTTCGCCAAGAACTTGCCGACGGTCTCCAAGAACTCCGCGTTCGAATCGGTCTTGGCCAACTGCTTGATCATCGCTTCGTTGCTGTCGCCGCCCTTCATCGAGCTGAGGGAGCGCCGCAATAGCGTGATGCGATCGAGCATCTCGGCGGGGAGGATGCGCTCTTCTTTCCGGGTGCCCGAAGCCCCGAGATCGATGGCGGGGTAGATCCGCCTCTCCGCGAGCTTGCGGTCGAGTACCAATTCCATGTTGCCAGTGCCTTTGAATTCTTGGAAGATCACGTCGTCCATCCGGCTGCCGGTTTCAATGAGCGCCGTTCCGAGGATCGTCAGCGTTCCGCCTTCTTCGAAAGCCCGGGCCGAGCCGAACAACCGCTTCGGCACTTCGAGTGCCCGCGTGTCCACGCCGCCGGACATCGTCCGCCCGCTGCTACTGTGCTTATTGTAAGCCCGGGCCAACCGCGTCAGGCTGTCGAGTAATACTAGGACGTCTTTGCCCTGTTCCGTGAGTCGCTTGGCGCGCTCCATGACCAACTCGGCCGTGCGGACGTGGACCACCGTCTCTTGGTCGTTACTTGATGCGATGACTTCGCCTTTGCAGGTTCGTTTCATCTCCGTCACTTCTTCGGGCCGCTCATCGACGAGCAACATGATCAGCACCATTTCTGGATAGTTCTGCGAAATTGCATGCGAGATGTGCGAGAGCAGGACGGTCTTGCCGGTCCGGGGCGGCGCGACGATCAAGCCACGCTGGCCCATTCCAATGGGGGTGAAGAGGTCCACCACCCGGGTCGTCAGCGGCTCCTTGCCGGTTTCCAACTTGATCCACCGCGTCGGATCGACGGCGGTGAGTTCATCCCAATTCCGGGGCTTGTAATACTTCGGCTCGGCCCCCTCGATACTGTCGAGGTTGATGAGCCTCGGGGCGGCATTCCCCTTTTGCGGTGGGCCGAGCGGGCCGGCGACCGAGACGCCCGGCCGGAGTTTGAAGTGCCGGACGAGGTCGCTCGGCACGAACGGATCGAGCGGTTTGACGGCGTAGCTCTTTTTGGGGTCGCGGAGGTAA
>Ga0105047_10008125_pt1 | contig 17557 bp, 17 predicted proteins | sample MAT04_FD_78384 | JGI IMG/M metagenome (GOLD analysis project Ga0105047, IMG submission 78384) | Freshwater microbial communities from Lake Fryxell liftoff mats and glacier meltwater in Antarctica - MAT-04 (megahit assembly) | ecosystem: Environmental > Aquatic > Freshwater > Ice > Liftoff...
TCCTGCTGCGTGCCCAAACCGGAAACGACTTTTCCCTATATAAAAAAAATACTTTGTACCGTCGCATCGAGCGTCGCATGAGCGTGCATAAAATTGACAAAATTGCTTCATACGTTCATTTTATGCAGGAAAATCCGAAAGAAATAGATATCCTTTTCAGAGAATTGCTGATAGGAGTAACAAATTTCTTTCGCGATGCCCCCACCTGGGATAAGTTAAAAGATACTATATTTCCTGATATGATCAGCAAGCTGCATGATGGCTCGGTTTTACGGGCATGGGTTCCGGCTTGTTCCACCGGCGAAGAGGCATTTTCACTGGCCATAGTATTTAAAGAGGCACTCGGAAAAATGAATTCGCATTCCGCAATTTCGTTACAGATTTTTGCATCCGATCTCGATAACGAAGCCGTTGAAACAGCCCGTAAAGGATTGTTTCCGGCACACATAGTTTCGGATGTATCGCCACAACGTTTGAGCCGTTTCTTTACCAAAACGGATGAAGGCTATCACATAAATACCGAGATACGCGAAATGGTTGTGTTTGCCAAACACAACGTAATATTGCATCCGCCATTCACCAAAATTGATATTCTCACCTGTCGCAACCTGCTTATATATCTCGATTCCGAATTACAGAAGAAACTACTCGAATTGTTCCACTATAGTATTAATCCTGATGGATGCCTTGTACTTGGCAGTGCCGAAACACTGGGGACTCATAGTCAGTATTTTACACCGGTTGATGCCAAACTCAAAATTTTTAAACGCATCCATTCTGCACAAAATCCTCAGTTATTCAATTTTCCCTCCTCTTTTTCCCGCTCTAAATCCATAACAACCGAAACGATGGTAGTTGCAAATCCACCCGCAAATATCCAGTTGCTTGCCGATCATCTTCTGCTTCAGCATTTTTCGCCCCCGGGCGTGCTGGTTAACGAAAATGGAGATATTATTTACCTTAGCGGTCGCACCGGTAAATACCTCGAACCCGCAGTTGGTAAAGCTAATATGAATATTTTTGCCATGTTGCGCGAAGGCTTGAACAGTGAATTTCCTCCTGCTTTCAAGCGGTCGCTAATGAAAAAAGATACGGTAGTTTTACACAACCTCAAAGTGGGCAACAACGGAGGCACACAAAATGTAAATGTTACTATCCAATATCTTGATAAACCTGTACCCCTGGCCGGAATGGTGATGGTAGTTTTCACTGATTTGCCACCTACAGATAAACGCATTACGGGTACAAAAACGCAGAAAACTATCCTTCATCCAAGGCAAAAGGAACTGGAAAATGAACTGCAGCAAACACGTGAAGAAATGCAAAGCACCTTCGAAGAAATGCAGACTTCGCAGGAAGAATTAAAATCAACCAACGAGGAACTGCAGTCAACCAACGAAGAAATGCAGTCGGCCAACGAAGAACTTACTACCTCTAAGGAAGAAATGCAGAGCCTTAACGAAGAGATGCAAACGGTAAATGCTCAACTCAGTTCGAAGGTTAACGACTACTCGCGGATTAATAACGACATGAAAAACCTGCTCAACAGCACGGATATTGCAACTTTGTTTCTCGATAAGGATTTGAATATCCGCCGCTTTACCAACGAAGCCACCAAAATTTTTAAACTTATAAACAGCGACATTGGACGCCCTTATACTGACCAGGTTTCCGACCTTGTGTATCCCGATTTATCTGCCGATGCACTTGAAGTGCTGCGAACGCTTGTATTTAAACAAAAACAAATTCCTACCAGGGATGGCCGGTGGTATTCCATCCGCATAATTCCCTATCGCACCTCCGACGACCGTATTGACGGGTTAGTTATCACATTTATCAACAATTCCGACATCAAACATCTGGAAGGCGAATTACTCGAAACCGAACAGGCATACAGGCTTATACTCAATTCAAGCTCTGATAGTATTATCCGCCTGTCAACCAATTATAAAATACTGGAGTTTAATGCTGAAGCCGAAAAGTTTTTTGGCAAAAAACTTAAAGATGTTGAAAACCAAAGTTTTATTAAGCTGTTTGTAAATGAAAGAGCACATAAAAAAACTGAAAACGAGTTGACAAAAATACTGCATCATAAAGCAGAGACAAAGCTTAACATGCAGGTACATGCAATGGACGGCAGGCAGGTAGATATTGAATGGACTGTACATATACTGTTAAGCAACCTCGGCTTACCGGCAGGACTTATATTAATTGCCGGAAAGTAAAGCCTGAACATACATTGCCACTACATAAAAGTAACTGAAGACTAAATTATACAAGCCATGATAAGTGACGACATTGATTATACTGATGAACAACTTCTACGCAAAAAAGCTGAAGAAAAACTGAAACTAAAGCAAGCCAATGCCGAAAATCCTGACATGGATACGGATACAAAAAAGCTACTGCACGAACTACAGGTACATCAAATTGAGCTTGAAATGCAGAATGAGGAATTACGGCAGGCATATGAAACATCAGAAGTTGCTTTAAAGAAATACACCCTGTTGTACGACTTTGCGCCTATGGGATATTTTACACTCGAAGCCGATGGCAGTATAAGTGAATTGAATTTCACGGCAGCCGATATACTTGGCGAAAAGCGCTTTAGTTTATTCAACAGCAGTTTTAAATTATTTGTTGCCGACGAGTCGAAACTTGTATTTAGCAATTTCTTTAGAATAATAAGTAACAGCAATTTCAAGGAATCCTGCAGGATAAAGCTGGGGTACAACAACACCTTTCGCTCAGTATATATCGAAGGTATTTCGACCGGCGAGGAAGGGCAATGCCTGTTGTCAGTAGTTGATATTTCCGGATTTAGGAATCAGGAAGAACAATAAGCGCAGGCTTTTGCAGGTAAAATCCAAAGGAAGAATATGAGATGTTTGTAAAACTTACTTCAGTTAGTAATCAGCAACTCTAAAACCAGTACAGCATTAAAAAATTTGTACCTGCCGGTTTCCACAACCGGCAGTTTTTTATATTCAGGCTTGCTAAACTAAAACATGTGAATATTGTAAATTTTTGATGAAATTGTGTAATACTTTTTGGGCCGTACACATACACCTTTGTACTATGAAGATAGTTCAACTTATAGCATCCGGCTGCATCCCCTAAACCACTTCATGCTATTTTACTACCGATATAAAAGGGAACCGGAACGGGCAAAAAATGTCAGTTCTTACAATTATTTATGCCGGATAGCTTCAATTTAAATTAAACTTTCTCAATACACATAAAGTAATTAAAGGAATAACATGGAAACACTCACAAAAGGATTGATTCAGGAACTGCTAACTGCTAACCAGAAACCCTGTATTTCACTATATATGCCTACGCACCGCACATATCCCGGAAATGCCCAGGATATAATCCGTTTTAAAAATATTGTTAAACAAATGGAGGCATCACTGCTGCTGAACTATTCGTCAGCTGATGCGAAAAAACATCTTGAGCCTTTCGAAGCACTTGGTAATGATACTGATTTCTGGAATCATACCTCCGAAGGACTGGCTGTATTCAGTTCCCCGGGCTTTTATAAAGCTGTAGGAATGCAACGACCGGTTGATGAAATGGTAATGGTTGCTGATAGTTTCCATACAAAACCAATGCGTCAGTACCTTCAATCTGTCGACCATTATTACCTGTTGGCATTAAGTCTGCACAATTTCAGGCTTTTCGAAGGCAACCACCATTCACTTATTGAGGTTGATCTTACTGAAGATTCACCAAAAACGATTGAAGATGCACTTGGCGATGAACTTACTGATAAGCATTCGACAGTAGCCTCGTATGGCGGAACCGGTGGCGAAAGCACAACTATGCACCACGGACACGGCGGCAGAAAGGACGAAACTGACAATGATGCTGAGCGGTATTTCCGTGTAGTGGCAACCTATGTTAACGATAAATATTCGAAACCTACAGGTTGGCCTCTTTTGCTGGCGGCATTGCCCGAACACCATAGTCTTTTCCGGAAGGTGAGTAAAAATCCATTGCTGATGCTAAACAGTGTTGCAATTAACCCCTCCGCGGTTTCGCCCGACAAACTGGCAACTATGGCATGGGAAATTATGGAACCTGAGTATTTACTCAAACTTGACCGCATGGGCGAACAGTATTCGCAGGCAAAAGCGGATGGCAAAGGTAGCGACGAATACAAGGAAGTAGCCGTAGCAGCAGTTGAAGGACGTATAGATACACTTCTGGTTGAGGCTGACCGCATGATTGCCGTGAGGATAACAAATCTGGTAACAGGAAACACTCAAAATAAAGATCTGCAAAATCCAAAAGTGGACGATCTGCTTGATGATATGGGCGAACTGGTTGAAAAAATGGGTGGCCAGGTAATGGTTCTGCCAGCTGACAAAATGCCTACCGATACCGGGCTTGCTGCCATATTTCGTTATTAACAAAATCGATGTTAAAGTGAAAATCCAGATCAATACCGACAAAAATATTGGTGAAACGAAGAACTCAATGATGCAATAAAAGCTTTGATTTGGGATTAGCTAAACAGGCTACATGATCAGATCACGCGTTTGGAAGTTCATTTGTCCGACGAGGATGGCAAAAAGGAAGGCTTTAATAACATACGACGTATGCTCGAAGCACGAAAACATAAAGCCAATTGTTGTAACTGAACAGTCAGATATTGCAAAAAATGCTGTACATGGAGCATTAAAAAAACTGAAAACCTCCATCGATACCCTGCTCAGCAGCAAAAAGAATTATTAAACAAATAGTGTAAAAACCAGATGTAATAATAATAATGTTTGGAAGGCATTTCACAACTAATGAGTAATAAAAACACAATCCCATGTTAATCCAGCATCATTTGTTACCGGACAATGGCTATTCGCCAAATAAATCGCTGTCTTTGGTCTTTACGCAACCTCATGAAATTAATGAAAAAACAAGCATTCATAACCTAATCCCTGAATTTGACAATATACCTGACGATTTCGAAAAACGCGGCAACAAATGGCACAAAGCTGTGTTAACCTGGTTTTTCGCAGGTATTAACAAGGAAAAGTTCAGTGAAAAAGCAGGTATAGACAAAGAGAAAGCGATATCCCACCTTTCAGTATTGATTGGTGACTGGACCCTGAAACATAATCACAAAATAGCCGGTGCCGCTTTTTTAATGTCATTATGGTTCGAGGACTTTGCCTTGTAAATTCAATTTGCGGGTATTCGATTTCCTGCACCGATAAAATCAGGGGACAATATCTTTTTTAACCGGAGATCAACATTTCAAATAAAAAAACATTAGACATGAAAACGAAAGAATTTAAAAAAGTACTGATTGCGCTGGATTATGACAAATCATCCAGAAAAGTTGCAGCAGCAGGTTATGCAATGGCCAAAACAATGAATGCCGAAGTTACACTTCTTCATGTAATATCCGATCCTGTTTATTATTCATCAGCTGAATACTCCCCTATTGTTGGACTTACAGGTTCACTCGGAGTAGATCCATCGCAAATGGATACCGCTGAAAGGCTTAAAGAATTAACTCAGAATTTTCTGGCCGAAGAAAAAACCCGTTTGGGAGACGAAAACATTCAAATACTGCTGAAAGAGGGCGATTATGCCGATACCATATTGAAAACAGCAACTAAACTACATGCAAATATAATAGTGATAGGCTCGCACAGCAGTCGGTGGCTCGAAGATGTTGTTATGGGAAGTGTAACCAACAAAGTGCTGCGACATACTACAATTCCGCTATTCATAGTGCCTATGAAAAAACAGGATTAAAGTTGCTCATTTAATATTAAAAAATGTGGTATTCGAAATCAATTAAAGAAGTTCTTTCGGAATTAAAAGTCGATCCGTTGCAGGGGCTTTCCACAACGGAAGCCAAAATGCGGCTGGAAACCTACGGTTCAAACAAGCTGCTTGCGAAAAAGAAAAAGAGCATTCTCCTTCTGTTCCTTTTACAACTCAGGGACTGGCTTATCTACATACTTTTTGCGGCGGTTATCATTACCGTATTTTTAGGCCATTACACGGATGCCGTCATCATCATGCTTGTAATAACTATTAATGCTGTACTTGGAGTAGTTCAGCAGGTAAAAGCCGGCAAAGCGATTGAAGCACTGCAGAAAATGGCTTTCCCTAAAGCCCTTGTCCGCAGAAACGGAGAGGTTAAAGAGATGGATTCAGCGGAATTAGTGCCCGGCGACATCCTTATCCTTGATGCCGGACGAATAATAGCTGCTGATATGCGGCTAATCGAATCAGCTAACCTTCACATCGAAGAATCAGCCCTTACCGGCGAATCAGTTCCTTCCGAAAAAGATGCATCTCTCGTTCACAGCGATCCTCAAACCCCTGTGGGCGACCGTTTGAATAGTGCATTCATGTCAACTCCTGTTACCAATGGCAGAGGCATAGGGGTGGTGGTTGAAACAGGAATGAAAACCGAGATCGGAAAAATTGCCGATATTATCAACACCGAAACAAAGTCCAAAACCCCGCTGGAAATCAGGCTGGATAAATTAGGGAAAACACTGGGCGTAATAGCTATCGGAATCTGTGTGGTTATCTTTATCATTGCTCTATTGCAGGGCAGGGAACTGCAGGAAATGTTTCTTATGTCGGTTTCGCTTGCTGTAGCAGCTATTCCCGAAGGTCTGGCAGCCATAGTTGCAGTAGTTCTTTCTATTGGGGTAACCGGCATGTCGAAGAAAAATGCCATAATAAAGAAACTGCCTGCAGTCGAAACACTTGGTTCTGTTAATATTATCTGTTCTGACAAAACCGGTACGTTAACTCAGAACAAAATGACCGTAACAACCCTATTCAACCTCGGGGGCGAATTACCAATTGCACGCAATCAGAAAAATAATGCTGCCGCAGATGCCATATTTATGGCTAAAGCTCTGTTTCTAAATTCCGATGCAACTTATGAAAAAGGACATGGAACCGGCGATCCAACCGAAATTGCGTTACTGCTGTTAGCCGACGATGTGGGAATTGACCGCGAAACAGAAAAATCACGAAATAAGCGTGTTGGTGAGTTTTCCTTTGATTCGGACCGCAAACTAATGTCGACACTTTACGAGGAAAACGGGAAGTTCACGGTTTTTACCAAGGGTGCACTTGGAAGCCTGCTTACTATTTCGACACATGTGCTTGAAAATGAAGAAGTAATTCCTATTACTGACGAACACCGTAACCAATACCTTTCAGCAGCAGAAAATATGGCCGGCAATGCACTTCGCACTCTGGGCGTAGCTTATAAGCAGGTAGATGCAGCTATTGAGGCATCAGAAATGGAAAAGGATATGATCCTCGCCGGCCTTGTTGGCATGATTGATCCGCCCCGGCCCGAAGTGAAAACTGCTATTCAGCAAGCATTACAAGCTGGTATTACTACTATTATGATTACCGGCGACCATCGAAACACTGCTTTTGCCATTGCTCATGAACTGGGAATTGCCGAAACGCTGGATCAGGTGCTTACAAGCCGGGAAATTGACGAACTAACAGAAAAGGAATTTGCCGGTAAGATTGAGAATTATCGGGTATTTGCGCGTGTTTCGCCCGAGCATAAGGTGAAAATTGTACAAGCGTTGAAATCGCATGGCAATATTGTGTGTATGACTGGCGACGGGGTTAACGACGCACCTTCGTTAAACAGTGCCGATATTGGCATTGCCATGGGCATTACCGGAACTGATGTTGCCAAAGGGGCAGCAGATATGATACTTACCGACGATAACTTCGCAACCATAGTTTCAGCTATTGAACAAGGCCGCAATATTTACAACAACATTAAAAAGACGGTTATCTTTCTGCTAACATGTAATCTTGGAGAAGTGATAGCCGTTTCAGTAACCCTTCTGATTGGTTGGGAGGCTCCGCTGATAGCTACCCAACTGCTGTGGATAAACCTGATTACCGATTCGTTTCCTGCAATTGCATTAGGCATGGATCCGGGCAGTAAGGATGTGATGAAAGAAAAACCCCGCGATGCAAAAGAGAGTTTCTTCGCTGGCAATGCAGGTTTGCATGTTATCTTAGGAGGTATATTAATCGGTGTATTAACCATTTTTGCGTTCTGGTTCGGGTACTACGAACACGGATACAATCCTTTCAGCCATTCAGTTCCCGTAAATACAGTAGAATATGCCCGTACAATGGCTTTCATGGTGCTGGTTGTCTGCCAGTTATTTTACTCACTGGCTGTGCGTAACAGTTCAAAATCAATATTTCAGATCGGCGTATTCTCCAACAAATACCTTTCGGGTGCCATTTTGCTGGGAATCCTTTTACAATTGCTGGTAATTGGTATACCGGCCATGCAACGTGCCTTCCATTTGCAAATGATTGATCTGCGTGCCTGGTTAATAGTTATTGGCCTCGGGCTGGTTCCTCTTTTCTTTAATGAAATTTTCAAGCTGTTTATTCGGGCTAAACTGAAAAGCAAAATTTAAAAACAACTTTCCCGGTTTTAAGCTCATCCCCGGATCTAATTCCAATTCATAATTCCCCTAAACCATGGATTTCGTAGATTATTATAAAATTCTGGGTATTGAAAAAACGGCAACTGCCAAAGACGTTAAAAGCGCTTACCGCAAATTAGCCCGCAAGTATCATCCCGATTTAAATCCGAATGATGCGGATGCCAAAAGGAAATTTCAGCAGATAAACGAAGCCAACGAAGTGCTGAGTGACACTGTAAAGCGAAAGAAATTCGATCAGTACGGCAAGGACTGGCAACATGCTGATGAATTTGAAAAGGCAAAACAGTATCAGGATCAATCATCAGCTTCGCCTGGACAAAGGTATTCGGGGGCGCAATCTGACGGGGATTTTTCCGATTTCTTCGAAAACCTGTTTGGAGGAGCATCAGGCGCCGGCCGCAGCAGGCAGGTAAAATACCGGGGCGAGGACTATACTGCGGAAATTCATCTCAATCTTATTGATGCATATAAAACTCACAAACAAACACTAACGGTAAACAGGAAACAAATTAGAATTACTATTCCTGCTGGAATTGAAAACGGGCAAACAATTAAAATTCCGGCTCATGGAGGCCTTGGTATTAATGGCGGGCCAAATGGCGATCTATATATTACTTTCTCCATCGCCAACCATGCTAAAATCAAGCGTTTGGGCGATAATTTATATTCCACCGCCAGTCTTGATTTATATACTGCCGTGCTGGGAGGAGAAATTACCTTTGACACGCTGAACGGTAAGGTGAAACTAAAAGTAGCTCCCGAAACACAGAATGGAAGTAAAATAAAGCTCAAAGGAAAAGGATTTCCGGTGTACAAAAATGAAGGACAATTTGGAGATTTTATTTTGACCTGGGATATAAAAGTTCCCACCAATCTTACGAATAAGCAAAAAGAATTATTCGTCGAATTATCAAAATCATAACCTTTAATAAATTCGCCATGTATCCACAATATATAGCCTTAAATGAATTTTGTGCCAATCACAACATTGATATCGCATTTATCAGTTCGCTGCAGCAAACCGGACTGATTGAAATTCATACCATTGAACAAACCGGTTTTATTGAATCAAGCCAGTTGCGGCAGGTTGAGAAGTATATCCGCTTTCATTACGATATGGATATAAACATCGAGGGCATTGAAACAATCACGCATTTATTGCACCAAATAACCTCCATGCAAAACGAAATTACCATGCTCCGGAACCAGCTTAGATTATATGAAACAAATGAATAGTAACAATATGTGAATATTGTAACTCTTTTAAAAAATTGTGTAATGCTTTCTCAACGGATCATACCCACTTTTGTAAAGTGAAAATTATTTCACCCATGTCCCGCCGGTTGCGGGCTCTAAAAACATACTATTATGAATACTGACGAAGTAAAAGGAAACTGGAATGAGCAAAAAGGCAAACTCAAACAGAAATTTGGATTTTTAACCGATAATGATCTGATGTTTGAAGAAGGCAAAAAAGAAGAAATGCTCGGTAGGCTTCAAATTACACTTGGCAAAACAAAAAGTGATTTGCAGAAACTTATCTCAGAACTTTAATCATTGGCTTTCAAAAAAAAATGTATTGTTCAGCTGCGCAAACTTCGGAATAGTACTATTAAAATCAGTTAACAAATTAAATTTTAACCCAATAAACCCGAAAAAATGAAAAAATCAATTTATTCACTAGTAGCAGTTTTATTTCTTATTGCAGGTTCCGTTTTTACAAGCTGCAATTCGGCTACGGTAAAGGAAGAAAACAATGCTACTGAAGTAGAAGATGCAAATACTGATGTGGTAGTTGTAGCTACACCCGAAGAATGGCAGGCTTTTAAAACAGATGCTGAAGCTAAAATTAAAAACAATGAAATCAGGATTGAAGAATTAACTGTACAAATGAATAAGCCAGGTAAGCTTTTTGATGAAGTGTACAAGAATAGGATTCAAACCCTGGAACAGCAAAACAAAGATCTTCAGACCCGTATTGATGCGTATGACAGAACCCAAACCGATTGGGAAAAGTTCAAACGTGAATTTAACCACGACATGGATGAAATTGGTAACGCGCTGAAAGACATAACAGTTAACAACAAGAACTAATCTTGTTTCAAATCTGAAAAAAGCGGGGTAATCCCGCTTTTTTTTGCTATCCGCTGATTACCGAAATGTAAAAAAACCAAAAAGCTTCGGATAGCATTTAATGCCCGAAAACAAACTTTATAAAAACGCTAATAAACATTCACACCAGAATCTTTCGAAATGAAAATTTCAATCTCATCTTTTGTTCTTGTACTGATGCTCAGTATAGGTACCATATTTATTAGCTGCCAGTCTGCATTTCAAAAAGAAGAAGCTGCTACTGCTGAAATGATAGCTGCCGACCTTTCCAAAACCTCCTCGCCTACTGATATAAAAGCGATGGATTACAAAATTATCAATGCTGACGAATGGGAAATTTTCAGATCTGAAGCTGATGCTAAAATAAGGAGCAACGAAATGCTTCTGGCTGAATTATCGGTTCAGCTTAGTAAGCCCGGCACTACGCTCGACACTTTGTTTTCCGAAAAGATAAAAACACTGAATTCGCAAAATCAGGCATTTATATACAGGTTAAACGCTTATGCAAAAAACCGCTCCGATTGGGAAACATTTAAACGCGACTTTAATTCCGATATGGAGGAACTCGAAAAAGTGTTGAAAGAACTGGCATCAATTAACAAAAAATAATACTATAAGAACAATAAAACCTGGAATCACAAATCACCTCCCTAAACGCGATATGTGAATAATGTAATTTCTTTCCTTAATTATGTAATGCTATATGGCATTTTTTGTTTCAACTTTGTAGTAATCAAATGAATGCATTACAAGTCTGCAGATTGCAACAATTAAAAACTTAACGGTAATGAATACTTCCGAAATAAATGTAAACTGGCCGGAAAGAAAAGAAAGACTCAAACAAAAATTTGAATCTTTAACTGATAGTGATCTATTGCTTGAAGGTGACAAAAAGGAAGCAATGCTCGCGAAACTTCAAATAAAGTTAGGTAAAACAAAAAATGAACTGCTTAAAATAATTGCAGCACTTTAACCTGTTTATACTGAAATGGAATATGCTTCTAATTATTTAGATTTGATTCAAAACGCCTTTCCGCAAAAAAACCTTATCTTTGCATAATTATAAAAACAGATCACATTAATTCATAACAATATGTCAGATAAAGTGTTACAAAAAGTTGCCCCCGGTGTAGTTACCGGTGATGGCGTTCAGGAAATTTTTCGCATTGCAAAGCAAAATCATTTCGCTCTTCCTGCTGTTAACGTAGTAGGTACCGATTCGGTTAACGCAGTATTACAGGCAGCAAAAGAAGTGAATTCTCCTGTTATTATTCAGTTTTCGAATGGCGGCGCGCATTTTTATGCCGGTAAATTCCTGAGCAACGAAGGCGAAAAAGCCGCTATTGCCGGCGCCGTTTCAGGAGCTAAACATATACATGCAATGGCCGAAATGTATGGTGTTCCGGTAATAATTCATACTGATCATGCAGCTAAAAAATTACTGCCATGGATCGAAGGCCTTTTAACCGCCGGCGAAAAACATTTTGCCGAAACAGGCAAGCCGCTTTTCAGTTCGCATATGCTCGACCTTTCGGAAGAACCGCTACACGAAAACCTCGAAATATGCAAGCAATTCCTTACCCGCATGAGCAAATTGGGCATGACCCTCGAAATTGAACTCGGCGTTACAGGTGGCGAAGAAGATGGTATTGACAACTCAGATGTCGACAGTTCGAAACTATACACCCAACCCGAGGATGTAGCTTATGCTTACGAAGAACTGATGAAGGTAAGCGATAAATTTACCATTGCTGCATCGTTCGGAAACGTTCACGGTGTTTACAAACCAGGAAATGTTAAGCTGCAGCCGGTTATACTCAATAACTCACAGAAATTTGTGGAGAAAAAATTCAATACCGCAGCCCAGCCTCTTAATTTTGTATTTCATGGCGGATCAGGATCCACACAGGAAGAAATTCGCGAAGCCATTTCGTACGGTGTTGTAAAAATGAATATTGATACTGATACTCAATGGGCTACATGGAAAGGTATCATGGATTATTACAAGAAAAACGAAGGCTACCTGCAAAGTCAGATTGGTAATCCCGACGGTGAGGATAAACCCAACAAAAAATACTACGATCCACGTAAATGGCTCAACGAAGCACAGAAAACATTGGTTCTTCGCGTAAAAGAAGCATTTACCGACCTTAATTGCATCGACAGGAATTAAACCCTTTCGGGTAAACATTATTTCGGCAGTATACGTTGCCAAAACAAAAAAGCTCCAGAGTGGAGCTTTTTTCGTTTATAAATAACAGCTTACCTCGTTGAAACCTGCATGGTTTCGTATGGATTGATGCTAAGTACAGGGAAAGGCGAATTATTAACCATTTGCTGTGCATAAGGCCCTACAAGCAGGTTAAACGGACTGGTTTCCTGTTCAGTCATAATACTTATAAGGTTAGCCCTGACGCGTTTGGCATACTCAATTGTACCGGTTGTGAGGTTATCGCAAACCAGTGTATCGCGGTGAAATTTAATTCCTTCATCTTCCAGGTAATCACAAACCTGATCAGTATATCCATCAACTCTTTTCTGAATCGATTTGTACTTGGAAGCATAAATAGAGAGCACATAAACTTCGGAATCAAAAAGCCTGGCCAGGTATGCTGTAAAAGGCACTTTCTGGCGTGTATCGAGTGTGCTGTCGATAGGCATAAGAATAATCCTCATTTCGTGCCTGGCATCAATACCTGCGCGTAATGTAATAACCGGACAGGGAGAAACCGATATCAGTTTATTGGCATTACTGCCGATCCAGAACTGTTCAAAACCAGATACACCATGTGTTCCCATGACAATACAGAGGCTTTCCATTTCTTTGGCCTCATCTATTATTTCGCGGTATACTTTACCTTCCCTGATCACAAAATCAATATGCGAATCGGGAAGCATAGGAGCATATTTTTCCACCAGTTTACCAAACTGTTTCCTGATTTCATCAATCAGGTCGGCAGAAGTATCGGAATAAATGGTTGTTTTTGTAACGCTTGGGTTATTCACCCAAATCATATGAATATCAAGGACACCACGCGATGCAATTGAAACTGCATGTTCAAGAGCATTTACTGAACAGTCGGAGAAATCAATTGCAGCAATAATATTGGCCATATAATTACACTATTATAGGTTTGACACAATTATGGGTTGGCTAAGATAACTAAAAGTAAAGGGCAAAGCAAGCAGTTTTTGTCTGATTGTAAAAATAAACGACAAATTCCTATTTTAAGTATGTATGCTATTATATAAATTTATAAAACGCGGGAAAAAAGTATTGTTATTGTGGATTGCAGAATGTTTCGTTGTATTTGCTGATCTTAATTTTTATTTGATTTGAAAACATAGTCAAAAGGCTATATAATTTTAATATTCATCAAATTTGCATAACCTTACATACTTAAAATAATCATTTTTACGTCAGTAGCTAATCGGCCAGTTGTATCAGATAATCTCAATATGAAGCCAGCCAATCTATCATTGCACTATTTTATCTTTAACAGGGAATGAATTCGGATAATCGCTGTTAATTTTCTTTTTAAAACCAACAGCTTCAATCAGAGAGTGAAAATTCCCGACACGTACTCTGTAATATGGTTCTTTATAGGATAGGTAGGGCTTTACTTCGGGATAAAGTGACTCGAATTCATCTTTTACTGATGCTGCTTTATTTTTTGAATTGCTACCTGAATCAAAAAATATCTGAACCTTGTAGCCATCCATTTCCGGATTATTGAGGCTCATTTTGCGGTACTGTTCAGCAAGTTGCGAAATTTTCGCATCCTGAATTACTTCAACTACACCCGGAGATGCAACAAGTTGCTGGGCAACACCATTAAAGGTAAAAACCAACAGTGCAATACAAGTAGTGAAAACAAATCTGAACATCACAAAAAATTCTGTTATAGTGTTAGATGGTCATTAGGATGCAGAGTGAGAACCGGCACCGGCGAATAGTTTACCAGTTGCTGAGCAAAGGGTCCCAGTAGGATTGAACTTGCCTGATCCTGAACATCAGTCATTATAGCAATCAGATCGGCATCAACCATACGGGCATGTTCAATTATATCGGCAGCTATTTTTTCGCTGTTAATACTATCAACAATATAGTTGACACCAATTTCATCGAGGTGATTTTTTACTTTTGCTACGTTACTGTCTACTATTTTCTGCATTGATTTCAGCCCGCTCGAATTTAATGCCAGAATATTGATATCAGCACCTGTTTCTTTAGCCAAACTAGCAGTAAAAGCTACCTTTTGTAGTGTTTTGGATGTATGATAAACGGGGAAAAGTATCTTTCGGTATCCACGGCTTTTGTTATAGTTATATTTAACTGTTATAACCGGGCACGATGCACTGGATACAATCCTGTATGCATTAGTTCCTATCCAGAATTCTTCGAACCCTGATGATCCATGAGCTCCAACAATAAGCAAGCATGAATCATTCTGTTTTACAAAAGCTGCAAGCTCCTGATATACACGCCCTTTCCGAGCTTTCGCATAAAGTTTGCCATGTACTAACTTATCTTTATAAGTCGCAAGTAACTCATCGAGGTTATTTTTCGCTTCGCGCCGAAACTCTTTCGACTCATTAGGGAAACCAACCTCATTACCGCTTTCAGTATCTACCCATACCATGTTAACATTTACATGAGTAAGGTTGGCAAGTTCGATAGCATACTCAAGAGCATGAACCGAACCTTTTGAAAAATCGATAGCTACAACTATGTCTTTCATGGCCAAATGATATTTAAATTCTCAGCTAAAGTATAAAGAATAATCAGAAGACAGTTATTTATCCTGCCTATAATTATGATATTTTATCCCGCTAAAGCTAACGGCTTAATGCTTAGCTGTCAATATCATTATTATTCCTTCGTATAGAAACCTTTTTTATAACTTTGCTGCCAACACTCCCCATGATATGTCATTAAACAAAAACCTTGATGCGGCTCCGGAACATCTGTCTTCTGCCGAAAAAGAAATTGAGCAGGTACTTCGCCCTCTCGATTTTGGCAGTTTTGCAGGTCAGCCCGGAGTAGTAGAAAACCTTAAAGTTTTTGTTGCCGCCGCTTCGCTCAGGGGCGAGGCTCTCGACCACGTTTTGCTGCATGGCCCTCCGGGATTGGGAAAAACTACCCTTTCCAATATCATAGCCAACGAAATGGGTGTTGGAATAAGGATAACATCAGGTCCGGTACTCGACAAACCCGGCGACTTGGCCGGACTACTCACCAATCTGGAAACCAACGATGTACTTTTTATCGACGAAATACACCGCCTGAGTCCGGTAGTGGAGGAATATCTATATTCGGCCATGGAGGATTTTAAAATCGATATTATGATTGAGTCGGGGCCAAATGCACGCAGTGTGCAGATAACCCTTAACCCGTTCACACTTATCGGAGCTACTACCAGGTCGGGATTACTAACTGCGCCTTTACGCTCCAGGTTTGGTATAAATTCGCGTCTTCAGTATTACGATGCCGAAACACTGAAAAAAATCATTATCAGGTCAGCCGGAATTTTAAAAGTGCCCATTCACGAAGATGCTGCTATCGAAATATCGCGTCGCAGCCGAGGCACACCGCGTATCGCCAACCTTTTATTGCGTCGGTTACGCGATTTTGCACAGATAAAAGGCAATGGGACTATCGATCTGCCTATTGCACAATATGCACTGGCGGCACTACAAGTTGATAAAAACGGCCTCGACGAAATGGATAACCGTATCCTCAGCACTATTATCCAGAAATTCAAAGGAGGACCTGTAGGACTTACTACCATTGCTACTGCTGTTGGCGAAGACTCAGGAACTATTGAAGAAGTGTATGAACCTTTCCTTATACAGGAAGGTTACATGATGCGCACTCCACGTGGCCGCGAGGTTACGGAAAAAGCGTATGCACACCTTGGGAAATACAAAGGCCCTGCCGAAGGCCAGCTCTTTTAAAAATCCCTTCAAGCAATTATTTCATTATGACAGACCCGTGGCAAATGGCTGCTTACGTTAAATCACTTGCCATTGAGCTTGGTTTTGATGCATGTGGAATTGCCTCTGCCCAACCCCTTACACAGGAAAAAGAACACCTCGACTCCTGGCTTGCAAAAGGATACCATGCCGGCATGGAGTATATGCCGAAACATGCCGACAAACGCCATGATCCGGCTCAACTGGTCGAAAATGCCCGTTCGGTTATTGTTTTCCTATATAATTATTTCCCTGATCCGAAAATAAAGTGGGCTACTGATTACCATATTTCGTATTATGCTTACGGAGCTGATTATCATGATATCATCCGCGAAAAGCTTAACTTCATAATTGATAAATTGAAGCAACAAATACCCGCAATAGCCATCAGGGGTTTCGTTGACTCGGCACCGGTGCTCGAACGTGCCTGGGCTACCCGCGCCGGATTGGGCTGGATTGGCAAAAACAGTATGCTTATCAGTAAAAGCAAAGGTTCGTACTTTTTTATAGCCGAAATAATTACCGATCTCGCAATGGAATACGACATTCCGATGGGTGGCAATTACTGTGGCGACTGCAGCCGTTGCATGGATGCTTGCCCTACCCAGGCAATAACCGATCTGCGGATTGTGGATGCAAACCTTTGTATTTCGTACCACACTATTGAAAATAAAGGAGATATAAATCCATCACTTTCAGGCAAATTCGAAAACCGGATTTTTGGCTGCGATATCTGCCAGCAGGTATGCCCATGGAACCGTTTTTCCACTCCGCACCAGGAGCCAGCTTTTGTTCCGGGCGAGGAACTGCTGCATCTTACTAATCCGCAGTTTGAAACCATGGATACTGAACTATTTAATAAGATATTCAGCAAATCGGCTCTTAAAAGAACTAAATTTGGCGGGCTGAAACGTAACATTGAATTCGTGAAAGCGAAAAGCTGATCCCTGCAACCTGAGGTTTTCATCAGTAAAAGAGCGGGAATCAGA
>Ga0105047_10008126_pt1 | contig 17554 bp, 13 predicted proteins | sample MAT04_FD_78384 | JGI IMG/M metagenome (GOLD analysis project Ga0105047, IMG submission 78384) | Freshwater microbial communities from Lake Fryxell liftoff mats and glacier meltwater in Antarctica - MAT-04 (megahit assembly) | ecosystem: Environmental > Aquatic > Freshwater > Ice > Liftoff...
GCTAAACCAACCCGACCCCGACGGCGTCAACGGATCCGCCACCAAGCCGCCACTCACCGTCGCCCAGCGGTTCCCCCACGCATCGTAGCCGTTCGTCTCCACCGCCCCGCCTTCCTGAAACGTGTTCAACCGGTTCAGCGGGTCATAGCCAAACGACTGCAGCGCCGACCACGCCGCCTCTCCGGCTAGCGCATCGTTCCCCACCCGCTGCGAACGCATGTTCCCGTTGTTATTCGCGCAGCTTAACGTCTGCCCGGCACAGTAGAAATATTCAAGCTTCAGCAGGTTCGACGCGCTCCCCGCCGCGCGGGCAAGCGTATCCTTCGGCTGCAACCGGTTGTTGTAGGTCCATGTCTCCGTCAGCGCCTCGCCGCCGCCAGTAGCTTGCCCGAGCTTCAGAATCTCAATCGCCCCATGCTCGGCATACTGACCCACCTCCCCATACCGCGTCTGCGTCCCCGCATCCTTCACCTTCAACACCCGGCCCGCCAGATCGTACTCCGTCGCTACCACACGCCCGGACGGGTAGGTCATCGAAGTCAAGTTACCCGCCAGATCGTAACTATAGTTCGGAAACTCAAACGTGCCCCCGCCTGTGCCGTTGACCACATGCCTGCTCCGAACTACACGCCCCATCGCATCAAAAGCATGGGTCCGCCGGTTCGCCGGGCTGCTGTTTATCTCAATTAACCGCCCCACGCTATTCGCCACCGCCGCCCCGCCGCAATCCGTCACGGTGTCATGAGAACGAGCAACTGCCGGCAATGCCTGCAGCCAGGAGACGGCGAACAATGTGATCAGAGTTTTGGTCGGAACCATCACGTTCAGTCTATGTCACTGATGACGTCGGCGTGAAAAATCAGGCCACACCGCCATCTGCGGCTTTTTCGCTGCTTTGGTTATATAAGGTTACCGTCCGGAAATCTGTTCTGAAGCTCGATTCCGGGTACTCCAAAACGGCACCCAAGGGGATGAAACAGGGTGCCAAACGCGCCAAGCGGGAAGGGCCGCCTAAAAAAACCCACCTCTCGGAATTTTAAGTCCCGAAACCTCAACGAGTTAGGTCCATTCTTTTTCTAAGGAGTTTGAGACTTGCACGGTTTTCTGCTGCAATTCCAAGTTCACGAAACACTCGTTGCCATTCTGCCTCCAGGTCTCAGAGGCAGATCGACGGCCGGATTGAAGAGTCAAAATGCGACACTTCGACCGGACATGAAAGAACACCACCGTCGACGTCCGCAGTCCCTTTATGTCGCTTGCGTCCTGGGGAATATCCCGTTGCTCATCCCAGACAGCGCGTGAGGTTTGATAACCCTCAAGAAGCGTCGGCGCTTGGGAGGTCGCCCGCCAACCCCTTGCATCGTACTTTGCATCAAAAGGGAGCAGAAAGTGGCTACCCTTCTCTTATGACCATCTCGCTGCGAAATCTACCCCCTGACTTGGAGCGAGCAATCGTCGAAAAAAGCAAAAGCGAAGGCATTAGTCTCACCCGCGCCGCCATTCAGTTGCTCGCGCTAGCCGTTAACCCGCCGTCGAGGAATTCTGATTTTGACGAATTTGCCGGAGTCTGGACTCCTGAGGCCGCCGACGAATTTGAAGCTGCGCTGCTATCCATGCGGACCGTCGACCCCATCGACTGGCCATCGTGACCATCCTCCTCGACACCTCCGGGTACTCCGGTCTTATGCGCGGCGATCCCGAGATTCTCGCCCTCATGGCTCGGGCTAGCCGAATCTTAATCCCAGCGGTCGTTATTGGAGAGCTACGCAGTGGATTCCTCCGCGGTAATCGAAACGACGAAAACACGCGCCAGCTCCAGGCATTCCTCGCGAAACCATCCGTCGCCATCGTCGACGTCACTGCGCAAACCGCCGAGCGATATGCCGAAATCGATGTTTTCCTGATCGCGAAAGGCCGTCCTATTCCCCGTAACGATGTTTGGATTGCCGCCTCGGCCTTCGAGCACGGTTGCACTCTCCTCACCCGGGATGCGCACTTCCGCGAACTCCCGTTGCTCCCGATTCGTCCCTGACCACTCCAGATTCGCTCCCCCCCCGAACTTACTCCACTAACGGATTCACCACCCGCACCAAGCCATACTCCTGACTACCGTTCCAATCTTCCGAATAGACTACCTTCGAGCCCATCCTTTCCGCCGAAACTAGAATCAAGCCATCTCAAAACGAGATCATGGACTCGTCGCTGCGCCGGCCCGGCTCCGCCACAAGCCCCGCGTCCACGCGCACATACGGCCATTCCGCCAAGTCCGACAGCAAGCTCCGCACCGGTCGCTCCTCCCAGCCGGTGATCCTTCCGCGTCAGCGTCACGTACAGCTCCCGCATCACCTGCTTGCTCCAGGCCAACCGATCCTCCGCCATCATACCCCGCACCACGCCCGTCGCGCTCCCCTACACCGCTCGATTACGAATACACCAGACTGTTCGTGTCAACGAACGCCAGCCCCTCACCCTTCCTACACTTCATCCCGCAAAAACGTACCCGCCTCGTACCGCAGTGCCAAACTCGCTAGCCGCTCCCGCGCCCCCACACGACGAACGTCAACCTTCACCACCGCTTCCAAGTACTCCCGCACGATCTGAATCACGCTCGTCTCCTGGCGTATCGCCAGGATGCGGGCCGCTTCCAGGACATCATCGGGGATTACTACTGTGAGATTGGCCACCCGATCAGATTAGCGCGGAACCTGTGTGGCTCGGCCCCCTCTCCCAGACTCATCCTCGCGATCCATCAAAACGGAGCCAGTGAATCCATTTTCAAGGCAGCCAAGTAGCCCCCTTACATCAAGGACTCGCCCGGGCAATGAGCGACCTCAAATAGCTGGATGCTTCTGCCCCGGCTACCCGTCGGCCCGCTCTGCTCGCTCGGCAAGAGCTTCAGCCACTTTGCCGCCCAACTCCCGTCCAAACCGAATCACAGCCACACGTTGGTCAAAGGCGAGCCCAGTGAGTTCCGGTTCTCTCAAGCGAAGTCCGCTTGTTTCCAACTGGAAGCCGAACTCGATCATTCCGAAAACTTGACGAAGCCGCTCTGCGGGGTCGAGGGACCGAAGCCGCTCAAGAAGCCACCGGTCAGCTTCGGGGTGCGTGTCTCTACTGGGGCTGGGGGCTGAATGAGGCACTAGAATCAGCTTATCTCCAATCGCTCTAGCAAATCTTCCAAACCAAGCCGAATCGCCCAATCCCACAAGTACTTCCGGTCAAGTCGTTGTTCCTGCACCCGTACAATCCCTTCGATGTCTCGCCACTGCCGGCTCGACAGGCTTCCGCCCTCGACGTACCAACGCAGCTTCGCCAAAATCGTGTCTTCCGCCGTCGCCACGGGTATCGGATCGGCCGATAGAAATGGAACGGTCAAGAACCGTTTACGGCTCAGTTGACTCAGGGCAAAATCATCATTGGCTGGAAAAAAATCGAATTTCAACAACCCTTCGAGCGCAATGATATTGAACGCTCGATTGCTGCGCAACGCCTCCTCAGCCGAATCCGCGTCAAAGTAGTAGCTTCCGCTCAAAGCAGTCCGCAACAGCGCTATATGCTCGGACCGAATCACCGCCAGGATGTCAACGTCCTGCGTGGTACGTGCTTCCCCGGCCAATGAACTCGCCACCGAACCCACAATCACGAATTCGATTTCGGCCGAGTTCAAAACCCGCCACAGCCTTGCTGCTGCCTTTTCGAGCATCAAGCTTCATTCTCGCAGACTCGCCCCCTCCGCTTATCCCTCTTCCGCTACCCTGGTATTCGCTGTTCTCAAGATGCCCGATATGACCTTTCCAACTTTTCTATTCCCCTTCTTCTCCGCACTCCTCCTGGCATCCTCCGCGTGGGGCCAACCCTTTCTTCACGCCCCCGCCGTCGACACCTACGCCACCCACAACCCCGCCGGCCTCACCACCCTCCCAAACGGCCGCCAACTCAAGCCGGAGGGCCAGCAGCATCCCCTCGCCCGCTTCCCTCATGGCCTCGCCATGACCCGGGACGGCAAAACCCTCTTCATCCCCAGCGATGGCGTCGGCCAGCTCGTCACCGACTGGCAGGCGGCGACCCCGAAGATCGTCACGTGGAATCTCCCGAGGCCCGAAGGTAGGCGCAGGGGCCATCTCAACGCCGGCGGCGCGGCCTTCTCTCCCGACGGCAAGCTTCTTTATTGGAGCAGCGGCGATTCCGGAGCCATCTTTATCGTCGACACCGCCTCCACCAAAGCCGTCTCCGAGATCTCTCTCAACACCGAAGCCGCCGGCCGGAAGTTCGAAGATAGCTACGCCGCTGACCTCCAGATCTCCGCCGACGGCCGCCATCTCTATTGCGCCGACGTGACCAACTTCCGTCTCGTCATCGTCGATCTCGCCCTGCGTCGCGTTGTCGGATCAACCGCTGTCGGTCGGTACCCTTACGCCCTTGCGGTCGCCGCAGATCGCGTCTTCGTCGCCAACGTGGGCCAGTTCGAATACAGCGCCGTCCCCCCGCCGACCGATGGCAAGTCCGACCCTCGGGGCATCACGCGGCCAGCGTTCGGCTACCCCAGCAAAGAGGCCCGGGACGGCGTCACCTTCGAAGGCCGCAAGATCCCCGGCCTCGGGCCGAGCAACGGGCCGCAATCCTTCTCGGTCACCGGGGTCGATGTCTCCCAACCCCAAACTCCCAAGGTTCTTACTCATTGGAAAACCGGCTTGCTCACGGGCGCTCCGTCCGATAACGGCTCGACCGTCGGCGGCAGCGCGCCGAACTTCCTGGCCGTCAGCGGTGACAGCCTTTATGTCTCGAACGGCAACAACGACCTGATCGAGCGTTTGGACCTCGCGACCGGAAAACTACTGGCCAAGCAGCGCATTACGCCCTCGCCCCTCGTCGCCCGGCTGCGCGGCGTCGGCCCCTCCGGCATGGTCCTCTCCCCCGACGGCTCGAAACTCTATTTAGCCGAAAGCGGCATCAACGCTATCGGCGTCCTCGACGCCCGCACGCTCGCCGTCCTCGGCCACATTCCCACAGCCTGGTACCCCTATCGCTTAGCGATCTCCCCCGACGGCCGCCGGCTGGCCTGCATCAATTTCAAGGGCTTCGGCAATGGCCCCAAAGGCGGGCAGCAGGTTTCCCAGAGCGAGTTTCTGGGCCTCAGAGGAGCCCTGAGCATTCTCGATTCACCGGACGCCCCCGCCCTGGCCCAACTGACTACGCGAGTCCTCGAATACAACGGCATGGTCGACCGCGCGGCGGACAGGGCCATCATGTCTTCGCCCATCCTCCCCGCTCTGGTCGGCCGCCCATCGCGCGAGATCAAGCACGTCGTCTTTATCACCAAGGAGAACCACACCTTCGACGCCATTTTCGACCGCATCCCCGGCGCCCGGCATGACCCTTCTCTACTGCGCTGGGGCCTGCATCAAACCATCAAGGGCAAGGACCAGCCGACGCTGGAGGACGCCGCCGTGATGGTCAATCACAATGCGCTCGCCCGGGCCTTCACCGTCAGCGACAACTTCTATATGGAGCCCGAGGCCTCTGGCGTGGGACACCGTTGGCTCGTCGGGGTCCAGCCGAACAACCTGATGCAGATGACCTACTCCCTGGGCTGGAGTTTTAAGAAAGATAGCCCCGCGCCCGGCCGCCGTTACTCGATGGGCTCGAACGGCTCGCTGATGCCCGAGGACTATCCCGAGGCCGGCTCGATGTGGGAGCATCTCGGCCGCCATCGGATCCCCTTCCGCAACTATGGGGAAGGCTTCGAGTTCCCCGGGGTGGGCGAGGACGACGACGAAGAGCCCAGCGGCGCCCGCGAAGTGGTCAACGTGCCGATGCCGAAAGTGCTCTTTGACAACACCGACTTCGGCTATCCCATCTTCAATATGAACATTCCCGATCAGTACCGCGCGCACTGGTTCATGCAGGACATCGAGAAGCGGTTCCTACGCCCCGGCAAGAAGCTCCCCGCGTTCCTCAACATCGCCATCTGCAACGATCACGGGGCCGATCCTAAGCCGGACAAGGGCTACCCCTATCTGGCTTCCTGGATGGCGGATAACGATCTGGCGCTGGGCCGCATTGTCGAGTTTCTCTCCCATACGCCGTACTGGAAAAACATGGCGATCTTCGTCACGCAGGACGACTCCGGCGGAGAGCCCGATCACGTCGACGCCCAGCGCAGTGTGCTGATGGTGATCAGTCCCTGGGCCAAGCGGGGGTATGTGTCGCATCGGCACACGACCATTCTGAGCATGCATCGAACCCTCTATGAGATTTTTGGCATGCCGCCGCTGAACCAATTCGATGCCTTGGCCAACGATTTTTCTGACGTCTTTACCTCGACGCCCGATTTCCGGCCCTACAGCGCGGTGCCCGTCGACCGCCGGATCTTTGACCCGGAGAAGGCCAAGGACCCGAAGGATCCCGACTATGGCCAGGCCCGGAAGAAGAGGTCGATCGTTATGGACGACGAGGTCGAGATGGGCAAGATTTTGAAGCGCGGGGAGAGGGAGGCCGCGCCTAGGCCGAGATGAACGGGAGCCGGTTTGGCCTCGGGGACCGAGCAAAAGGAAGCGAGTTGAAGGATTAAATCAATCCAGATTGCTAAGAATAGGTTACTTTGTCTAATCGCCTTCTTTCTTTATTCCTTCTCAGCAATGCCGCCGTAGTGGCACAAACCCAATGGACCCGCGTCGACGCGGCGTTTCCTTTCAACCTGGCCATCCCCACCGATGCCAACCGGCTTTGTGCTGCCCCTGGTTTCCTCTCCATCAACCTCGCCAACTCGACATACCTCGTCTCCACCGACCAAGGCCTCACTTGGCAATCCAGGCCGATTCCCGGGGCCGGCCGTGGCAACATCCTGTGCTTCGGCGACGCCGCCTGGACCACCACTCAAGTCGTTGGCTCCAGCGCGGCCATTCAAAAATCCTCCGACGGCGTCAACTGGGATACTCTGCGTGTTTCGCCCGCGAATGCCCTCGAAGTCAACAGCTCGCTCGGCGGCAACGGTCGCGTCCTGATTACCCGTAGGGCCTACAACCTCCCCGGCTCAACCTCCCGTCTCACCCTCCATCGCAGTAGCGACGGGGGACAGTCCTGGACCCGCCTCGCCGACGATCCATACGTTTCCGGCAACGCCGTCAATCAGAACCTGATCGCACCGCTAACCGCCTCCGCCGCCTCGTCCCTGCTCATCCCTTTTGTAGCGGATTCGACCGCGCCCAAAGCCCTGGATATCTCTACCGGCGGCGATAGCTTCGTTCGCTCTAATTTCGGCACTACACGGGCGCTGTTCAACGCTACCGCCTCTACCAACAACTTCTCGTTCTTTGCTTACTCCGACGCCAACCTCCGCGCCGGCATTTACCGGGTCGATGAAGCCGGGAAGGTTCTCAAATCTCTTTCCGGCGTCCCCTCGCTTGGCATCGCCACATCCGGATCGATGCTGCTGACGATAATCAACGAACTCAACTCAGCCAACACGCCGACCACGGCTCCGGTTCCCCTGAACCATCCCCGCATTTTCTTCTCTAACGACGAAGGCACCACTTGGTGGGATCTCTCGGCCGGGCTTCCGCGCTTGGTGGGCACCAATTCGTCGACGATCACCGGTTTCGGTTTTGCGGGTACCAAGGCCTATCTGCTCACGGGGCCCGCGGGAGCGTCCCTCGGTCTTTATACCAATCGGCGATCTCCCCACTGGCCCCGGCCCCATCGTTCCCGCCGCCGTGCGCGCCCCGCGCATCACCGGCGTCGCGCTGGTTGCCTCCGGAGCCCCCGGTGTTACCCGCGGCCATTACGTTTCCATCTACGGCGAGGGCTTTACCAACACGACGCGGTCGTGGACCGGCGACGATTTCCTGTCTAACTACTTGCCCGGACAACTCGACAATCTTGGGGTAACTATTCGGAACGCCGGGCTCACTTATCCGGTTTTCATATCTCCGACGCAGATCAATGTGTTTGTGCCCCTCGCCGGCAATACGGCGATTGGCAACCCCGAGGTGCAACTATCCACGGCGGGCGGTGAGGCCGTTTTCGCCACCACCGATCCGTTTGTAGTTTCCGCGTCCGGCTCGGTCTCTTACTTTCGTTTCGACCCGCAAAATCGCAAGTATCTCGCCGCCGTGACTCCCGGCGGGGAGTACCTCGGCCCGGTCGCCTTATTCGGACCCGGCTTCGCCACCCGGCCTGCCCGCGCGGGTGAAATCGTCACGTACTTCATCACCGGCCCTGGCCTGGAAACAGACGGAGGCCGCCAGTTGAATCCCGCCCCGGTCCAGATCGCGGCGAACTGCCCGGTGATCCCCCAGGGCATCACCGCCTCGACTCTCTATTACGGCCTCATCTCTCCGGGGGTATACCAATGCAACGTCCGCCTGACCGACAACGCCGCTCCCGGGGAGTATCCGATGATTCCCGTGCTCGCGACCGGCCCGGTCTCGAACGTTCCGGTTCTGGGGGCACTTGGGTACCTGGTGGTCAGTCGCTAGTCCGTCCGCGGTCTGCTGAAGTAAACGCCCGCGTCAAGGGGCGTTTGCTTTGGCAGCCAGCGCAGCCCAGGCTCCGCTGGCTCGGTGATCTGAAACTCCTGTTCAACTTTGTTTCACTTGTAGTTCTTGCCGTAGTGGTGGATTGTCGCTTCGTCGAACGCGCCCACCGCGGCTTCCAAGTTTGATGTACCGCGCCGACTCCGCTGGCACCGACAGCAGCATGTCAAAATGAACCGATGAGATGGCCCCGCCCCCGATGACCAACTCGCGGGCCGAATTTCCAGCTCTTTTTCGGCACCTTCCTTTCCGGAGTTTGACGCTCTTCCGAGCGGGCACAACTCCCACAATTCGGATCAGAGGGCTCCCTGCCATCCGTCCCGCCGGCAGAGTTAGCCTCGACGACGCCGTTTGTAGAGCCACAAAGACCCACCGGCCGCCAAAACTAGTGGCCAAGTGGCTGGCTCCGGTATCGCCGCCGAAGTTATAGGAGTTGCCGGATTGTTCACGACAACACTGAACGACGTGGTGGTCAGGAGATCAAGAATCCCGGGATCGTACACCCCGCCGACTTCCGCTCCGCCTAGAATCGAGATTGTGCCCGCATAGATGCCATAGGGATTGAGGAACGGATTGTTCGCCGTCACGGTAAACAGAGCGAACTCCCCCGTGTTGCCATTGGCGGATACCGTTATCGGCCCCAAAAAAAACGGCAGGTTGTCAACGAGGAAGCCGGTGCCGAGGTTTAGATTTACGCTGATCGAGTTAAAGTCGACGGTAACGCCATAAGTGCTGGAAATTGAACCGAGGAAAGTGAGCGTTTCGCCCGGAACTCCCGCGATGCTGCTGGAAGCCAAGTTGAGGGTTATCGTCGCCGCCCCGGAAGGAGCGGCACAGAGTAGAAGAGCCAAAAGTAGTTTATGCAATTTCATTTCAAAATCCTTCAAACCGATGACTTACGGAATCACGACGCGGCCGGCGGTGTTGAATGACCCGCCCGAGTGATTCCCGGTGATGTTGATGACGTTGGCAGTTCCGGCGAGTAATCCAGTGCCAGGAATTGAGACGCGGAAGGCGGCAGTGCCACTGGAGGCAATGCTGGCGGCACCCGCCGGCGCAAACGCCCCGGTGCTATTGCCCAGCCGAATGGAGCCGATGGCGAGGTTGGAAATCGTTGACCTACCGTTATTGGTGAGCACGAGATCCACCAGGATGTTGTTGTTGCTGTCGCGGGAGAGCGACCAGAGGCCCAGGACGTTGGTCGCCGGCGCGCTGGGCGAGACAGCGGGGAGGACGACTAAGTTGAGGGTCTGCCGGGCGGGCGCAACGACGGCGTTGTTGGCAGTTATTGGGACGCGGTAGGTGCCCGGGGTAGTTGGGGTACCAGCGATGATGAGGGTGCCGGTGCGGATGGCTCCGAGGTTGCGGTCAGAGGCGGTGAGCCCGGGAGGCAAGCCGGTGGCGGTGATGGACATCCCTTCGCCGTTGGCGGGGTTGGTGGGAGCGGCGGCGTTAGAGGGAAGGACACTCGAGGATTGACGGGGATAGCCGTTGGTAGCCACGGTGAGAGCCGTGGGCTGGCCGGTGTAGACGACGGCCAGGTTGGGCGAAGTAATGGCGGGCCGTTCGTTGATGCGGAGCAGGAGAGAGTTGTTGGTGGACCCGTCCGGGGAAGAGGCCGTGAGGGGGACGGTGAAGTCGCCACCGGTGCCCGGTGCCGGTGTGCCAGTGATCTGGGCGGGATTTCCAGAGGAAAAGTAGAGGCCATCGGGAAGAGTAACGCCGGTATTGACCGCGCCGCTGGAAGCATTGATGGAGGACGAACCGGTGGTGCCCACGGTGAAGTTAGGTGGGGTCCAGTTGATGATGCCAGGCTTACTAGAGACCGTGACCGGAAACGAATAGAGAGTCAGAATACCGGAGCCGCTGGCCTTGGGGGCCACGAGGGGCTCGAAGAGTCCAGGGGTGGTGCCGGCGGGTGGGGCAGCAGTGAGCAGGGCAGTTCCATCGCCCAGGTCGCGGAAAGTGATCCAAGGGGCATTGGCGAGCGGTCTGAAGACCCAGCTCACCGCTGTGGAGGCGCCAGTGGACGAAAAGTAGACACTTTGGGTTTGCCCTGGGAAGACGGTGAGCTCCGTGGGCCCGACCCGGATTGCGTCGGGCGAGAAGCTCATCAAGAGCCTGAAGTTTTGTTTGACGCTGCCGGAACTGTTGGTGGCGATGAAGCCGCCGCAGGCACCGAGAATACAGGTGCTTTCAGAAAATACGCCAGTGTAGATACCGGAGAGGGTTCCGGTTCCGTCGCCGTTGTCCCGGAAGGTGAGTCCGTCGAGAGTGTAGCCGGTCGGATCGAGCGTTAGGCGCGGGGTGGGGTTTCCTACGGCCTGTACGGTGAAGCTGAAGGGCTTGCCGGCGGTGCCCCGGACTTCGGGCGAAGAGATGATGTTGAGGTCATCGCGGACGAAAAGGAAGAATCCGGCGTTCTGGGCGCCAATGCCGTTTCCGATGGAAACCTGAATGGAATACAAGGAGGTAAGTGGGGAGAGGGCACCGTTATAAGTAATGGGGAAGGAGTTGCCGTTGACGCAGCTACCAACCGCCGTGGGGGCGTTGAAATTGAGAGGGAGGCCAGTTACACAGATGGTAGCCGCCGGGCTGGCGTTTACGGTTATATTCTGCGTGGAGGCGACGCCGCGGGAGAAGAAGAGGTTGAGGCTGGGGTTGGTGATGAGCGGGGCAAAGAAGGGGGTGAGAGAGACCGTTTGATTGGTGTTGTTTGGCGCCTTCATGACGATTTTCTTAGAAACGTAGCTGATGCACTTAGACAGATCCGTGGCGGTGCTGACGCTAAGGGCGGAGGATACGGGACAGAGCTGGTCGACACCAGTTTTGGGATCTTGTTTGGTACTGAGGATATTGTGGTCGGCCAGCGGGACCGCGGTCCATTTGGCACCTGTGGCATCGAGATAGCGGAAAGAGGCGTTGAAGCTGGTGGGTGTGACGCAGGTGGAGGGCGTAGAAGAGCTGGTGCAGGTGCCGGCGAGCCAGTTGCCGGCGGTGGTAAGGGACCACTGGTTGTTGTTCCAGTCGCGGAAGGTGAGCGTGGGAGTGGTGATAAAAGAAGTTAAGGAAGTGGTGTTTTCGACGACAAAGTTGCGGTCAGTGGTTTGATGTGAGGGCAGGGGGGCGGAACTGGGATGGTCGGGCATGGTGAAGCGGTAGAGGGTATGCATCAGTTTTTGGGCACCGAGGGTGTCACTGTAGGTGGTGAGGTCGGGGAGATTGGCGCGAAAAAATGCAAGATCGGCGCTGACCTTGTCAATTTCCTTTTGCTGCTCTTGATCGTTAATCAACGAGAAGATGGCGACGCCGGCGACGACGAAGGCCACGAAAACGACGATTACTGGGCCAGCAAGGAGGGCGATTCCCGCCGCACTGCCGGAAGAAGCGCTAATTGAAGAGGCGGAGATGGCAAAGGCGCCATACTGACCCGAACCTGCGGTTAGGGCGGTGAATGTGCCGACAGCGGCGGAGGAAGCGGCCAAAGCGGCGGTGAAATTCGCGCCAAGGGCGGCAGCAAAGATGGCCGCGGCGACAGAGCCAGTAGCCAAACTAAGGCCCCATTGCGCACCCAAGGAGATGGAGGTGTCAACAAACATTGACCCATAGTCGGGATGTTCCGTGGCAGCCCGCTGGAAGGAGTACTTGAGGCCATAGGCTTTGAAATAATTCGCATTGGGCGTGTAAGGAGCAAAGAGGGCCGAAGTGCCGATGGGATAGCAGAATGGTGCGGGATCCCAATTGAACTCGTAGACCTTGGCGATGTCGGCATCGGTGCGGAAGGCGCATGGGTTTATCTTGAACTGGTTGAAGTGCTGCAAAGTCTTTTCGCCTAGGAGGATTTCGTTGGCCTGGACGCTTTCCTGGAGCCAGCGGTAGAGACGCGCCTCGTAGGTGGAACGGTTGGCCGCCGGCGTCATGATGATGTTGAGCATCTTTGTGTAGATGACGGCGCGGACGGCGGAGCGGAGATCCTGGCGGCCGAACTGGTAGACTTTGGGGCCTTCCGATAGCGGCAGGCCGTGCGTCAGGAGGTAGGCATCGACGGACTCTTTCTCTAGTTGGACCAATTCCCTAATGGCTCCATTGGCTCTGACGTCGAAGATGCAGTTGACGTTGCTGCTGAGAGTTGTGTCGCAATAAGTAGTAGTTTGGGCCTGGGCTTTGAAGGGGCTGGGCGAGTTGGGGCCCTCAAACCACGAAGGCAGAGGAGAAACCAGAATCGCGAGCAAAACGGCGATCGGTTTATAGAACGAGAGTTGGCGCATTCGGCCAATGGACATCCACATCCGGCGTACGGCGAGTCTTTGCTGCTGCTTCATTATTCCTCCTAAGGTGCGACGATAACCAATGGGCGGGGAGCGGCGAAAGTGTGCCAAACAATTTCCGGATGCTATTCTCGTAGCTGTGGGATCGTGTGAGGAAGAGCACAGTGCGGGGATGGTCCGGCGCTGGATGGAGGAGTTCCGCGGTGGCGACCGGGAGGCCGCCAGCCGCTTGGTGGAGTATTTCTATCCAGAGTTGCGGCGGATGGCGGCCTTGCAGATGCAGCTTGAGAAGCCTGACCACACTTGGCAGACGACAGCTCTCGTCAATGAGCTGTATTTGCAGTTAATGCGGCTAAACAATCTGCCCCCCGCGGGACTCGGCGACGACTCGGAGCGGCAGCTATTTTTGGGGCTGGCCGGCTTCCTGATGAAGCGCTTGTTGATCCATCACGCCCGCCCGTTGCACCGGCAGTCAACGAAACTGGAACTTACCGAAACGATGGAGGCGGCGGCTTCAGGGCACTCCGATCTTTTGGAAGTGGAGGATCTGCTGAGTAAGTTGGGGCGCGTCGATCCGGTGTTGCCGCGGGTCGTGCAAATGCGGGTATTTGAGTCGTTGACGCGCGAACAGATCGCCGAGCGAATGGGTTGTTCCACGCGCACCGTGGCGCGGCATTGGGAGTTTGCGCGGCGCTGGCTGGAGCAATCGATCTCGGTGCCGGCGCGGAAGTAGAACGGGTTAAGGACGGGCGGTCCATTGGGCGGCGAGTTCGACTTTCCCCTGCCCCTTGTACAAGCCGACGATCCACGAACGGACATCGTCCATCTTGTACAATTCAGCGGCCCGGGTTTGGCTTCGGAGCGCGGTCATTGCGGCATGGGCGGCCAGCAAAAATGGCTCCGCTTCGCCGTGCCGGCCTTGATTCGCCATGGCCGCGCCGGTTAAACCGCGGAGGTAACTGCCATCCCAGCTCGCCTCGGCCCCGTCCTTCGGCAAAGCCGCGCGGGCCAACGTTTCGGCGTCGCTCCAGCGCTGCTGGCGCAACCATACGGCGGCCCGGCCCGCCTCCAAACCGGTCACCCCCGCCTTGGCCGCCCGGCGGGCCTCAATCACCCGCCGGTAAACCGCCTCAGCCTCCGGCAACTGATTCTTGCGAACGTGGGCCTGGGCCACTACCTCCGACAGCGACACAATAGCCGAATGACCCGCGCCGTTTTGCCGGATCCGGTCCGCCAGCAAAGGCAGACCGATTTCTAAAGCCTCGTCGTGACTCCCCGACCACAGCAGATTTTTCGCCAGCAGGTAGACGGCGTGCTGGACCCGCTCGTCATCTTTTCCACGAGCCTGGATCCATTTCGGAATGTAGGCGCGCAGGATTGGAATCGCTTCTTGAAACCTGCCTCCATCCATGTACGCCGCGGCAATATTCATCCGCCAAGTCACTCCCGCGGTATGCTTTTCGCCAAACAGCCGTGAGTACCCATCGGCCGCAATCGTGAAGTACTTGATGGCTTCTTCATAGCGGTAGAGGTTCGAATACGCGTTGCCCGCCGATCCGTTGTTATCGAGCGTAACGGTATGATCGCGCCCGCGCAAGCGTTCATTGAGTTCGACAGCGCGGAGCAAAATCGGCAGCGCTTTTTCAGCCTGCCCCGTCGAAAACAGAATCATCCCGTAGGCCTGCATGGTCACCACGGTATCGGGGTGCTCTGGACCCAAGACCTTGGATCGCAGTTGAAAAGCCTGCCCGGTCATTGGCACGCCAAGGCTGGCTTGGCCCGAATACATATAAGTAATGCCCAGGTCATTCAAGCTCCACATGGTGTCGGGATCTTCCAAGCCGAAGACCCGCTTGCGGACCTCCAGCACCTTTTCGTGAAGAGCGCTGGCTTCCTTGGGTCTGCCCGCGCTGCGCATCGCAACGGCCACCGAGTGCATTGCGGCCAAGGTACGCCGGTCCTCGGGCCCAAAAGATTTTTTATAGCCTTCAACCACTCGGCTGAATACATCCACCGCTTCCGCCGATTGTCCGGCCGCTCGCAGCACTTTGCCTAAAATATGCTGAGTTTCGAGCGCGGCCGGATGAAGCGGTCCAAGCTTATTTTTCCGAAGGTTGTAAGCCGCTACCAATTGCTCTTTGGCCTTTGGCAGAATGCCGAGATTGTAGTACGTGGTGCCCATGGTGTGGCGGATCTCTGCTTCGGCCTCCGCCTCGTTCTGGAAGCGGTTGCCAATGCCGGCGGCCGCGCGATCCAAGGCCTCGCGCACCAGCAGGTCGCGGGTGGGCGTTGTCATTCCGCGGTCGGCTTGCACGGCTGGATTGGCTACTTGCAGGAGATCGTACTGCAGGAAGTTGGTCACCGCGCGGGTGGTGGTCGCCTGCCGATCGGCTCTGTGTCGCTCCGCTAGAGCTTTGTCGCGTTCCAAGTCGCTGCGGCGTTCGGCGGCGATGGCCCGGTCCCGTTCTTCGCGGGAAGATTTTTCGGCCGTTCGCGCCTCATCCCGGCTCGCGAGCGCTTCCGCTTCGGACCGGATCGCGCGGTCGCGGCTGGCAATGGCTTGCCGACCGGCCGACGTGGCCCGCATCCCCTGTTGAATCGCGACGATACTGGCCAATATTAAAACGACCGCAAACGCCGCGGCGGTAACAAGCCATCGCTGGTGCCGCTTGGCTAGCTTCTTGAAGCGGTACGTGGCTGTGGGTGGCCCGGCAAAGACCGGTTCCCCTTGCAAGTAACGCTGTAAATCCTCCGCCATTCCGATGGCGCTTTGGTAGCGGCGAGCCGGATCTTTCTCGAGCGCCCTCATGACGATCCAATCCAGTTCGCAGGCCAGTTGACGAGCCAGGACGGGCGCCCGGCGGCTGGGCGGCTCGGGGTCTTCGGTCCGGATTCGCCGCAGCAGTTCGGGAAGATCGGATAGGCCGCCGCTGATACTGCCCGAGCGCAGCGGCGTAGATCCCGTGAGGAGTTCGTACGTCAACACGCCGAGTGAATAGACGTCGCTCCGCGTGTCGACGCGGGTCGAGTCGGGCTCCGTTTGCTCCGGGCTCATGTGGGTAGGGGTGCCGACCAAGGATCCAAAGTTAGTGCTTAAGGTATCCAGACCCACGCCCTCCATCGCCCGGGCGATCCCAAAGTCGATAATCTTCAGCATCGGCCGGCCGTCCAGGTGGGAGACGAGGACGTTGGAGGCCTTGATGTCCCGGTGCACGATGCCCTTCTGGTGCGCATGTTGAATCGCTTCACACGCGGCGATGATCAGTTCCAGTTTTTTTTCGAGCGGCGTCTGCTGCTGTTCGCAGTACTTTGTAATGGAAACGCCCGGGACATATTCCATCACAAAATAGGGCGTTCCGCGCGGCGTCCGTCCGGCGTCGAGGACCCGCGCGATGCACGGATGATCCATCAGCGCCAGCACCCGCCGTTCAATCTGAAACCGCTCCAGCACTTCCTTCCGGCCAAAGCCGGGCTGGATGATTTTTAAGGCCACCGTCCGCTGCAACGGCGTTTCCTGCTGGGCCAGATAGACGCGGCCCATGGCCCCCTCTCCGAGCAGGCGCAGGGGCCGATACGGCCCGTACGAATCCTCCGCGCTGGGAATCTCTTCGGACAGTTCGGACTCTTCCTCGCCCGCAAGAACGCCCCGGACGTGCTCCGCTACTTCAGCATCGACTGGGCGGGAGACGAAAACCGCTTCTCGCTCTTTAGCCGGAAGGTCCTGGCACTCACCGATTAACTCCCATGCTTGTTGCCACTGTTGCTGAGTCATGATTCGCGGAGGCTATATTGGAAAGCCTAGGTTACCACTGTATTCTTCTGTGGGAGTTGATCGACAGGGTATAGGCCGATGGGAATACGGATTATGGAGTATACTTTCAACCGATTCCCTATAGGAGATCTTTGCCATGCTTTGGTGGATTCCGTTCCTGCTGTTTCAACTGCAACCGCCGCTCGAGATTCCCGAGACGAACCCGCACACGACCGCCGCGGATGTGGAGATGGGCAAGCGCCTTTACATGGGCCGCTGCGGCGGTTGCCATGGCCCCTCAGGGGATGGCGGCAAGGGGGCGAACCTCGCCGTGCCGGTGCTTCCCCGCGCCTCCTCCGAGCGCTCGCTCTACCGCATCATTCGCTACGGCATCCCCGATACGGAGATGCCCGGATCGCTCATGGACGCCCATGAACTTTGGCAGACGGTGGCCTTCGTTCGCTCCCTCGGCCAGGTTCCGACAACGCCCGCCACAGGGAATGCGCAAGCCGGGGCGACCGTGTTCCGAACCAAGGGCGCCTGCCTGGGTTGCCACGCCCTGGGCAACGAAGGCGGGAGCATTGGACCGTCCCTGAGCGGCATCGGAGCGCGACGCGGCGCAGCCCATTTGCGGGCGAAAATCGAGGATCCAGCGAGCGACGTGCCCCATCCGTTCCGGATCGTCCAACTCACGACCAAAGCCGGCAAATCGATCCGCGGCATTCGCCTGAATGAAGACACGTACTCGATTCAGATCCGCGATTTCAATGGCAACCCGCAATCGTTCTGGAAGGCGGACATCACCGCGATGACGAGTGAAAAGAAGACCAATATGCCAAGCTACCGCAGTCAGTTAAGTGAAACGGAATTGAACGATCTGGTCGCTTTTCTGGCCGGTGAAAAGGGGGCTCGGTGAGACGCCTCGCCTTTCTACTGGCACTGCCGCTGTGTGGGCAAGTGACCCACCAGCGGCTGCTGAACGCGGAGAAGGAACCGGGTAA
>Ga0105047_10008128_pt1 | contig 17553 bp, 16 predicted proteins | sample MAT04_FD_78384 | JGI IMG/M metagenome (GOLD analysis project Ga0105047, IMG submission 78384) | Freshwater microbial communities from Lake Fryxell liftoff mats and glacier meltwater in Antarctica - MAT-04 (megahit assembly) | ecosystem: Environmental > Aquatic > Freshwater > Ice > Liftoff...
GACCGTCGGCGCGATGTCGGGCACCTTCGAGCGCATCTTCTCGTTGGCTGCCGGGAAGAAGTGGATCATCCGACTCGGCGGGAACGGGATCTCACGCACGGGCTCGGGGGCCCCGACGGCGAGCGGGCGGAAGAAGTCTCTGGCTGGACGCACGAGCCAACCGTACGCGGTGCGAGCCCCGAGCAGCCAACCGACTCAGTTGCCGCGCGCGACGAGGGCGTTGTCGCCGAACACGGCACTCGTGGGTCCCTGCGGTTGGTAGGTGCCGAGCGCGACCAGCAACGTCGAGCGGACCTCGTCGTAGGCGTCCGGGCGGGCGGCCACCACCAGTTCATAGCTGCCGAGGGGGAGTTGGCCGAACGATGACAACGGCACCTGGATGATCCCGGAAGTGTCGACCGTCGCCGACAGCGACAGGATCGACGACCCGGCGACTGGAGCGACGACGTCGACCGTCACCGATTCCCCGGGGATGAAGCCCTGGCCGATGATCGTGGTGAACCCACGCTCGGAGATCGAAGCGGGTGACGCAGCGAGCTGTGGAGCCAAACGACCTTGGCCGCGCAGCGTGACCGACGCCGAGGCGCCCGTCGAGACGATGCCCAGCGCCGCTTGACGATCACCACCCGTCGTTGCGACCATCCGGATCCGCACGCCACATGTGGCGCCCGCGACGAGTGGCGTCAGACGACAACTTTCCGACACGATCTCGAAGTCGGTCGCCTGTTCACCGGTGATGACGAGCTGGATCTCGCCGGCGCCGTTCCCACTGTTGGCGACCGTCACCTCGAGCAGCGCTGTCGGGATCCCGACCGCCACCGGCCCGAAGTCGAGCGGATTGGGCGATGCGGAAAGGGCGACCGTCGGGGTCGGTGCCGACGCAGGCGGCGGGAGTGTCGTCGTCGACGTCGACGACGTCGACGTGGTCGTCGTCGACGACGAATCGCCTGGCGGAGTCGTCGAGATGCCGGTCAGGCCACCCGTGGCTGAAACTGCTTCGAAGCCGTTCTCGCGCACGATCAGCTCTGCGTTCGCTGCTCCGCCGACAGCCGGTGCGTCGAAACGAACATCCACGGTGCAGGTCGCACCGGGCGGGATCCACGCCAGCGAGGAACAGGTCCCACCGGTGATCGCGAACGTCGGCGATGTGGTCACGATGTCGCCGGGGAGGATCGAACTCCGACCGATGTTGGTCACCGTCGACGTCCGGATCAGTGACGTCCCGGTGGGGATCGAGCCGAAGGCGATGGCGCCGACCGTGAGACCGACTTCGCGCTGGCGCATCACGACCTGGAAATTCTCGGGAAAGCCTGGGTCACCGAGCAGCGCCGCACCGCCCTGGGTCTCCCACGCGACGTACCGACCGTTGCCCGACAACACCGGCGCACGATGGCGGCCGTCGACGCCTCCGGCGGCGATATTGACGTCCTCGCGCTGCACCGCACCGGTGAGGCCGGGCAACGGCGACCACACCACCGAGATCAGTTGGTCAGGGTTGGCGACGCACCCGGCAGCAGGGAACTCTGCGGCGCAGGCGATCTGGGTGCGCATGAACGCGACCTGCGAGCCGTCCTCGGAGATCGAGCTGTACCGGGCGCGTTCGTCGGCACCACTGAGCAACGTGAATGCCGGCGCAATGCGGGGCCGCACGTACACCCACGGACCGGTCTGCGAGATCGATTGGCCAGCGAGTCGCGTCGTCGACACGAACGAGACGTAACGCCCGTCGCCCGAAACGCTGGGTGAGACGGCGGATCCTGCGGGTGCCCCCGACACGGTGGACAGCACCTGCACCGACGGAGCCCCGTCTTCCCAGCCGACGATCACGGTGACCGGAGTGGCACAGTTGCAGTTGTCGGAGAGTGTGGCGACGACGACGCTGCCATCGGCGGCGACGTCGACGGAGTTGCCGAACTCACGCGACCCGAAGTCATCGACCACCGGCACGAAGCCGGGCACTGAACCAATGGGCAGGTCGGTCGCGACGACACTCGCACCGATGTCGAAACGAACGACGCGAGAGGCAATCGGCACCACGATCGTCGAGCCGTCGAAGTCGACCACAGGCTGACCGAACGGCCCTTCGCTGATCGGCGCCTGCAGGAGAACGCGCGAGTTCGCCGGGTTGCAGCGGTCGACGGTGCCGATCCGGGTCATCCCGCTCGGCGGGAGCCCCGCAAGCACGGCCGAGGTGGCGAAGTTGCTGACCACGTAGGCAGCGAGGCAACCATCGCCACTGACACCGATGTGCTCGGCTGGGAACGGCGTGTCGATCGTGGCGTCGTCGAGACCGATGAAGGCGCCGGCCGACGGCGAAAACTCTCCAGTGAAGCTCGTCGCAGCAACCGCTTCGCCGCGACGAGACAGGTCGGCTTCGCGGCCGGTGGTGAGCTGCGGGGACGTCTGCACCGGCGTGATTGCGCGTACCGGTCCGAGTGCCGATCCGGTCGACCAATCGCCGAACGACGAACTCGCTGCAAGGATCACGACGGCGGACACCACGACCATTGACGCGAACCCGACTGTCGACCGTCGGCGAGAGATCGTCTGCGCATTCATTCTTCAGCCGTCCGCTGGAGTCGTGGTGGTCTGGAATCCCGAGAACGACACCGCCGGGCTGCAACCGCCGTCAGCGGGGATCTGCACGGCATCGCACTCGACCACCACACTGAGCGGCGTCGATGATGTCGACACATACGGGGCGACGAAGTGGAAGTCGAGGTCGCGAAAGCTGCCGAGTGTCGACTCGATGATCGGCACACCACCGAGTTGAATGGAGATGATCCCGATGTCGCCACGCGGGTTCTGGAGGATCACATCGGTCAATGCGAACGTGGTCTCGGCGGGGAGCACAGTTGACGGTGTCGTCCCCACCGCCCCCGGATCGGCGATCACACTCAGCCGGAAATTGGCCGGGGTGGTGGTCTCGTTGAACACGTTGTCGAGTGCACCGGACCCTGCTCCTCCGCCGGCTCCAGCGTCTTCGAGTGCGGCGATCTCGTCATCGGTCTGCTGACTCTCCGCGGCGCCGGCCGCCGCTGCATCGTCGACCTTTTCGTCGATCGCGGCGAGATCGTCCTGCACCTCGGCCACCTCGTCGACTGCCACCTCGCGTGCGGCGGACTCGATCGTCGGCTTGAACAACGTCTGCCAGAGGACCCACAGCACGATGATCAGCGCCAACAGCGCCAGCACGGCTTTCCAGAACCACTTCGGGAGAATGGGCGTCTGGACGAACGTGCCGGTGAGCGTCATCGGCGGAGCCACCGGCAGTGGACGGGTGGCGAGTGCGACCGGTGCCGGCGCAGCAACAGTGGCATCGCCGTCGGGTGCAGGCAGCGATGCGGGCGAGTCGGGCACCGTCACCACATCATCGAGGAACACCAACTGCGGTTCGGCGAGCAGTTCGAAAGCGTGGGTCTTCGGCGTCCCCTTCCAGATTCGCTTGGCGGGTCGGACCTTGATCTTCGTGAAACGTGCGGTGCCCGGTTCGCAGTCGACGATCGGAGGTGCTATCTCGAACTCGAGCGCCTGTTCTGCATCGGTCCCGGTGATGCGCACCGGCGTCGCGATGTTGCCGCGATTGTCGACGGCGAGCTCGAAACGGCCCCTGGTGCGGCCGTGGGCGATCTCGGGCTGCATCTCGACGGCAACATCGGCGAACATGCCGACGTCGACGGTGCCCTCGACCACTGCGCTCCCTTCCGGATCCTCCAGGGGAACGGCTCGAACGGCCCAGTGCGTGATTCCGGGCGTGCTGTCGGCCTGGCGGGGCGGCGCGATCGACACCGTCACGGTGTCATCGGTCCCGGGAAACAGGCGAACCGTCGAGGGAGTGACATTGATCCACCTCGCGGCATCACCGAGAGGTTGAAACGTGAATTCGTCGACGACGTCGCCGGTGTTACGGACGCGCATGGTCGTCGAGACCGACGATCCGGGTTCGACGGTGAGGACGGTTTCGAGCACAGAGGCGGTGGTTCCCATACACCCCAAACAACCACCGACGAGGTGGCGGATCCACGTTCGCTCGTGCACGCAGCCCTTCCCGACAGCGCCGCCTCAGCCGCCCGAAGGGGAACTCGGAAGGGAAAATCCGATGTATCAGCTGCACACCTCAGATGATCGTGAACCATCGGACGGACGGACGGAACTGTAGGCATCGACACGCGGCGGGTCTACGTCGCGAGAAACCGGGGTAACGACATGACCACTCGACTGTCCGTGCGCGTGCACGGCACCGATCCGATCACCGAGGCCGGCGTGGCCAGCCAGATGCGAGGGCGTCCAGAAGTACACGTCCTCGACCACGATCACCCCGACGACGCCGACGTCGCCGTCGTCGTCGTCGAGTCGCTCGACGACGACGCCAAGTGCTGGGTCCGTTCGTTGCGACGCGGGGGTTGCGGTCACGTCGTCGCGGTGTGCAACACGATCGATGACGGCGCGCTGATGTGCGCTGTCGAACTCGGAGTGAGTGCGTTGCTGCGTCGCAGCGAGGCGTCGCCGGAGCGGTTGTCGTCGGCGGTCGTGTCAGCGGCCCGAGGCGATGGCGCCATGGCACCCGATCTGCTGGGGCGGCTGCTCGTCCAGATGAACCGCGTCCAGAACAACGTGCTCGCGCCACGCGGCATCGGCCCGACGGGCTTCACCATCCGCGAAGTCGAGGTGCTGCGATTGCTCGCCGATGGCTGTGACACCTCCGACATCGCGTGCCAGCTCGCGTACTCGGAGCGCACGATCAAGAACGTCATCCACGACCTCACCAGCCGTCTTCAGCTGCGCAATCGTTCGCACGCCGTGGCGTATGCGATGCGTGCCGGCGTCATCTGACGCAGCCGCTGTAGACGGTTCAGGTTGCCTGGGACGTCGTCGTACCGGGCTTCGAGATCGTGATCACGCCACCCCAACTGCACGAACAGGTCGAGGACGAGGTGAGCGCCGGGGCTGTCCCCACGACCACACCTGTCGCGCCGGGCGCCCACGGAGACACCGTGACGGGCAGGCAGGGCTGTGGGGTCAAGACGCCCTGCGCTGCGGACGTGGCGGACGCGACCTGCGGGTTCGACAACGTCGTGCACATCCCGAACGGGGCGATGTTGGCGTTGGGTTGATGGTCCATGACGGACGCCATCAACATGCCGTCGGCCATCACCTTGCCGGTCGGGCGCACCTTCAGTGTCGACGGCGCAGCCCCGAACGAGCAGCTCATCAACGCTCCAGCAGCCACGGCGATGCCCATCTCAGGATGACCTCGGGCTGATGGATTCGCGTCGGCGAACGGTGGTCCAGGAACGTTCGCTGACGAAGCGACGTGTCGCGTCGTCGTCGGCGTGGGGCGACCCGGCCCCATCGAAATCGGGCGGTGGCGACATGTCGAGGTGCAATGCGGTCGCCGGCGGCGCGATCTCGCTGTCGGCGCTCGGCCGCACGGGCAGCAGCACTCGCAGATCGAGTCCCACACCGCCGAGGTTCGCATGGCACTGCTGGGCGGGCGAACTGCTCGGCATCAGCCCGACTTCGATCGGCACGTCGATCGCGCCGAGCGATTCGGGGAGGTACTCGGCGGCGATCGTGTCGACGTCGACGAGGGCTCGGAGCAGCCGGCCCAACGTCACGTGCGCTGCCCTGGCCTGGCCGGTGACCGACACGCGGTAATCGACATCGAAGAACCGCAGCGATCGCTGCCGCGCCATCACCCGACCATCGTCGTCGCGTACGTCACTGACGTCGATGTCGCGCCGTTCGCTGCGTTCGGCCACCGCCAGGAGGGCAACCTCGATCCGTTGCTTTCGGGCCGATTGTGCACTCGTCGCTTCCTCGTTCCCGGTGACGAACTCGATGTGCTCCACATCGAGCATCGCTGAAAGCCACCGTTCGACTGCCTCGTCCATCTGGTCGATCACTCTTCACACATTGCTCGATGTCGGTGCGTCGTGCCAGGGCCTCATCGGCGTCCGTTCGGGCATGGCGTGGTGCCCGAACGGCGGTCCGTCTGCCCGGTCACGGACAACCGGCGATGGTTCACGATCACAGTGCGCCAGCGGCACTGCCGAAGCGCTCCAGCCAGTCACTCCAGCCAGTCACTCCAGCCAGTCACTCCAGCCAGTCACTCCAGAAGGGGATCGAGAATCGTGCCGACCTACTTGTCACCGGGCATCTACATGGAGGAAGTGTCCTCCGGCTCCAAGCCGATCGAGGGCGTCGGGACCGCAGTTGCGGCATTCGTCGGCTTCGCGTCGACGGGGCCGTTCAACGAACCGGTCCTCGTGACCAACTGGACCCAGTTCGTGGGCACCTTCGGCGGGTTCGTCGACGGCTCGTACCTCGCTCACTCCGTCTACGCCTACTTCCTCAATGGTGGTGGCGTGGCCTACATCGTGCGCATCAGCGCCGGCGCCGGTGACGAGGCCGGCGAGCTCCCTTCGTCGGTCGGTGAGCTTCCTCCGACCGATGGGGATCGAGTTCCGTTCACCGTCAAGGCGATCACCCCCGGCGCCGACGGTGATCGGATCTCGATCCAGATCGAGGATGCCAGCGAGCCCTCCGACGACACCTTCAAGCTGATCGTGCGGTCGCCCGGTCGGGAGGAGGCGTTCGACAACGTCACGCTCTCGAGGGGTCCGAACAACGTGGTCACCAAAGTGCGCGCCGAGTCGGAGTTGATCACGATCCAGGAGACACGCGGAGCAACGGTGATGCCCGCCCGCACGACGGTGGAGTTGACCGGCGGGGCAGCGTTGTCGGCGACGATCAGCGTGGCGCCGAAGGACTACATCGGCGACTCGGCGGACCGCACCGGATTCGCCGGACTCGAAGCCATCGACGACATCACCATGCTGGTGGTGCCGGACCTGATGACCGCGTTCGAACACGACATCGTCGACGAGGAAGGCGTCAAAGGGGTGCAGTTGGCGATGATCGCCCATTGCGAACTGATGGCCAACCGCGTCGCCGTGCTCGATACGCCCCGAGGGTTGAACGCCCAACAGGTGAAGGCGTGGCGCAACGACGTGACCGGCTACGACTCGAAGTACGCAGCGATGTACTGGCCGTGGGTCAAGGTGATGGACCCGGTACAAGGCAAGAGCATGTTCATGCCGCCGTCCGGTTCGATCGCCGGGATCTGGGCCCGCAACGACGACACCCGAGGCGTCCACAAAGCACCGGCGAACGAAGTGGTTCGCGGCGCGCTGTCGCTGGAGTTGCAGATCACCAAGGGCGAACACGACCAACTCAACCCGGATGGCATCAACTGCCTGCGCTCGTTCCCGGGCCAAGGCATCCGGGTGTGGGGTGCTCGCACACTGTCGAGCGACCCCGAATGGCGGTACCTGAACGTGCGCCGACTCTTCAACTTCGTCGAGTCGTCGATCCTCGGCGGCACCAACTGGGTGGTGTTCGAGCCGAACGATCCGAAGTTGTGGGACTCGGTGACGCGCACCGTCACGATGTTCCTGCGCCGGGTGTGGCGTGATGGCGCACTGTTCGGTCGCACCCAGGCCGAGGCGTTCTTCGTCAAATGCGACGACGAGAACAACCCGCCAGAGAACCGCGACGCCGGGATCCTCACCGTCGAAATCGGGATCGCCCCGGTGAAGCCTGCCGAGTTCGTCGTGTTCCGCATCAGCCAGTTCAACGGCGGCGCCGGCGTCGAAGAGTGATGTCCGACCGACGTGGCGCCGACCATGGCGCCGACCATGACGCCGACCAGAACGCCAACCATCCGCTCCGCACCACCCCACCGAAAGGAACCAGGCCATGGCCTCAGAACAACCAGTAGCAGCGTCCCGCTTCGGCATCAGCATCGACGGGGTGCAGATCGCCAGCTTCTCCGAACTCCAGGGAATCACCACCGAGATCGACGTCATCGAGCATCGCGAGTCGACCGACGACGGCATCCGTGTGGTGAAGCTCGTCGGCAACTCCAAGGTGAACCAGGACGTCAAGTTCAAGATGGCGATGGGCACGAACCTCGAGATGAACTCATGGCTCGAATTCGCCCAGGCCGGGATGATGGAGCAGGCACGCAAGAGCTGTTCGCTCGTCATGTACGACGCCGAGAACAAGCCAGTCGCCCGCTTCTACCTGGAGAACGCCTGGCCGACGAAATGTGTGCTCAGCCCCTTGCGCGCCGGCGGCAGCGACGTGATGCAGCAGGAGTGGACCCTCACCTACGAAGCCATCCAGCGGGTGCTGTGATGACCGACACGCTCGCACCCGTCGCCGCGACCTCGAACGGCGGGTTGCAGACCGAGTTCGAGTTCGTGCTCCCTCGCGGCTATGTCGACGGCACGGGTGCGGTTCACCAGACGGGCACGATGCGCATCGCACGAGCCCGCGACGAGATCTACCCGCAGTCGGACCATCGGGTTCGCGAGAACCCGTCGTACCTCAGTGTGATCCTGCTGACGCGCACGATCACCAAGCTCGGTGCGCTCCCCGAGGTCGACACGTTCGTGGTCGAGAACTTGTTCGCCTCCGACCTCGCGTTCCTCCAGGATCTGTACCGCCGGATCAATCAGGAGGGTCACTCGCAGGCCGCTGTCACATGTCCGCAGTGCTCGACGGAGTTCACGGTGGACATCGCCGGCGATGCCTCGGGGGGATCGTGACGTACGCAGCCGACCGCCTCTTCGAAGAGGTTGCGTACGTCGCCTACTACCTGCACTGGCCGTTCGACAGCATTCTCGATCTGGAGCACCCGTTGCGGGCTCGGCTGATCGACGAGATCGGCAAGATCAATGACCAACTGAGCGCGACGGCCTGATCCGATGCCCTGGCCATTCCGCCGCAGTCGGTGGTCGCCCGATCCACCGAGCACCGCATCGTCGTCGACCGGACCGGCACCGACGGTCGCTCCCGTGCCGGCGAAGCCGAGTTCAGCGACGAACGGTGCCTGGGCGCACCTCGATGCGATTCCGACGCCGACAGCAACACCACCGCTGACGTTCCACGGCGACCGGTTCGGCCGATCTGTCGCCGGTGCGCGCCCCATGCTGGCGCCCTCGATCCCGCCACTGCACCATCGGCGAGACGCCGACGCGCCGAGCGGTATCCTCCTCGACGCCGCATCCGCACCGGCCGTGGTCGCCGGACCGTCAAGGGGCGACCACGCCACCGGCATCGCGTCGCACGTCGGCGGCGGCCTCCCGGCGATCACCTATCGCCGACTGCCGCTCGGCACCACATGCGGCGAGCGCGACCTGATGCGGTCGGATCTCGACGCGCCGTTCAGTGTCTTCCGTTCTGGTCGAGCGGTCACCACCGACGTCACGTCGATGTCGTGGGACGCCGAGCACGGCTTCCGAACACCCGACGCGCCGTCGTCGACCCTGCGCATGGTCCGTCGCCGCCGATCGACGGGGTCGCCGGCCGACGCAACGGCCAGTGTCGACGGCGGCGGCGTGCCCGGCCCATGGTCGCTGCCAATCGATCAGCCGATCGCCCAGTGGACCGACCAGCAAACCGCAGGACCTCACCCCGCAGGATCTCATTCCGCAGCACACCACCCCGGAGGACATCACCAGGCCGAGCTCCCCGCTCTCGAACTTCGCTACGTCCCGGCCGCAGGCCCGAGGATCGAACATCCTCCGAGTGATCTCGTCCATGTAGTTCGCAACGCAACGGGTGTCGACGTCAGCGGCACCCGGATCGACCGCTCGGCCGACGTCACCGAGCGAGCAGCATCAATGGGAGCACTCGCGTTCACCGACGGCGAGACCGTCCACCTGCCTGCCGAACTCGGCCCGCACGACGAGGGTCCGACACGTGCAGTGCTCGCCCACGAACTCGTTCACGTCGCCCAACAGCGCGCCCTCGGCAGCCGACTGCCCGGGGAGGGAACGCCGGAGGGCATCGAGCTCGAGCATCAGGCCCGTGCCGTCCAGCGTGCCATCGACGATCGGACCCCGGTCGTGCCGACGTTCCTGCGAACTGCACCGTTGCCGACAGCGGCCCCGGCCGGAGTGCAACGACTCGCGCCGCACGAGGACCGCTTCGACTGGCAGCAACGCGGCACCCCTCCGTCCGAGCGGGGTGCACGCTCGGTGTTCGGGTTCGGCTTCCTGCGCCCCGGGGCCGACAGCGCCGAGGGCCGCGAGCGAGCGACCGGCGATCGGCAGTGGGCCCACGACTTCGAGGCCGACCACGCTGCGGCGCTCCAAGAGCGGCGAAACGTTCGCTACGCCGAGATGGTCACCGAGGCCGAGCGTGCACTACAGATCCAGAACCTGCGCGAAGACGGCGAGGGTGACGCAGTGCTGGAACTCGAACGGCACGACATCCTTGCATTGCGCAGCCGTCTCGACGACGAGATGCCGTGGGAGTTCGGACCGCCTCCTGAGCTCGACCGGCTCTACCCGATCGAGCCTGAGCTCCCTGCCGAGGACGTCCCGACCCGTCGCTCCCGAGTGACGCAGCCCTCACCGGTCGTCGCACCCTTCGTCGCACCCGCAGCGACATCGATGCCGAACGACGACGACCACGGACCGAAGGTGCCCGACGCTCCGAGTGTCGGCCGCGACTCGGTGACCCGTCGGACCGCCAGCCCATTGCGACACCCCCACGGATCTCCTGGCGCAGCTGCCGCCGAACCGGATGTCACCTGGCAGCATCGACCGAGTACCGCCCGCGAACAGATCAGCGCCGTGTTCGGCGGTGCGCTCGGTGCGCTCCTCAGCTCGTCGGTGAGCGACGGCGACGACGAGACCGAGCGTCGTCGCGCCGAAGCGGCGCCCGAGGTCATGCAGCGACGCCAGGACCGCGAGAGCGAGCTCCGCCACGTGGAGCTTCGCTCGCTGTCTGTAGCCGCCCGCCGCGAGGAGACTGCCGGGCCAGCGACGCTCGGCGACGAGGCGATCGCACGAATCCGGGCGAGGGTCGACACCGAGATGCCGTTGGAATTCGCGATGCCCGAGTACCTCGACCGCAACGTCGACGTCTTCATCGATGCCGAAGGAACAGTCGGTTCCACGCCAGCCGAGGTGGTCTCCGAACAGGCGCTCACCGATGACGCGACGAGCATGGCATCGGACACCACCGATGCCATGCTCGACTCCTCCACCGATGGTGCGCCCGAGTCAGCGACCGGCAACTCGTCGACGACGCTGGTCGAGTGGACGCCGGTTGCAACGCCACCCGCGGCCGCGACCGCTGACGAGCCCATGGCACCGAACATCGCTGTCGCCGCCGGCGTCACGCTCGACGCCCTCGCAACCCACATCGACGACGATCCCGACGACCGAGCGATGGCGAGCCGAGTCTTCGACGCTGCCAGCGACCTCGACCTGGAGAAACTGACGCGCCGTCTCTACGGCCGATTCCGTCGCGACCTTCGCCGCGAGTTGCTGATCGACCGAGAACGCGCCGGCACCCTCGCCGACGCCTGCTGACACGAAACGACCGAACCAGAACGGAGACGACGATGCCGATTGCAACGGATGCACCGATCGGGATGGCGATGCGATTCGCCGTCACGATCGACGACGGCCAGTACAACCTCGAGAGCTGGTCGGAGGCGAAAGGGCTGGAGGTCAGCTGGGATCTGGTGGAATACCGCGCCGGGGACCACCGCAACGACCGGTGGTTCTTCCCTGGGCTCACCAAGTACCCGACGATCAAGCTCGTGCGAGCAGCAACGATCGAAGGAACCGAGGCCGTCAAGAAGTGGCTGAACTCGAACTCGTTCACCCACAAGGCACAATCCGGTTCGATCGTCTTGAAGGACGCCCACCTCACCGAGGTGTCGAAGTGGGACCTGCGTCAGGTGATCCCCGTCAAGTGGAGTGTCTCGGGCTTCGACGCCACCTCGTCGAAAGTGGCCCTCGAAACTCTCGAACTCGCCCATCTCGGGTTCCTCACCGAGGACTGACCGGGGACCCACATGGCACTCTCCGAAGGCTCTCTGCTCGGCATGTCGATGCGGTTCGACGTGGTCGTCGACGGTCACGACCTCGGTTCCTGGTCTGGCTGCACCGGACTCTCGGTCATGTTCAAGCACACGAAAGTCGTGGAACTCGGCCAACACGAATACACCGCGTACGTCCCCGACCGCGCCGAGTACGCCACCGTCGTGCTGCAGAGGGCGATGGAGAAGGGCGACTGGGACAGGACCCGGTCGTGGCTCGCCAAGGTGTCTGCCGCCGAGTGGCTCCTCGACTCGATCGGAATGATCGGCATCGGTGGAACGGGTGGCTCCGGTGCGAAGATCGTGCTGCGAGACGCCCAGCTCGGCGAGGTTGCGTCATGGACCCTCGCCAACGCGCTCCCGACCGCATGGAAAGGTCCGCAACTCGACGCGCTCGGCAAACGTGTGGCGATCGAAACGTTGGAACTGTGTCACGAGGGGTTCCTCGATGATTGATCGTCTCAAGATCTTCAGGATGCTGTTTCCTGCCGACTTCGTGCTGTTCGACCACAACCCCGAACAGATGCGAGTCAAACGCCAACAGGCCGGCAACGGCCGAGCTGCAGCGAGCAGTAGTGCAAATGCTGGTCCCAGCGTCGGTGGTGGCTCTGCGGGAACGTTGGGCGCCATCTTCCACGGTACGGATCCGTTGGAGGTCACGATCAACAAGGCGCGTCTGATCGGACCGGAGTGCAAGCCGATGTGCGACAACTTGATGTCGTGGCTGTCACCAGTTTCGGGTCTGTTCGGCGCTGTCGCAGTGGCGATCGGTCTGCCAGCGAGCGAGCCGCCCGATCTCGTCGTCCAGTGGGGGCCACCGAGTGCCGGCTTCATGATCACCGCCGTCATGACCAAGGTTGACATCACCTACCAACGGATTGCGCCGTCGGGCATTCCGGTGCATGCGCTCGTCAACCTGACGCTCAAGGAGATCAAGAGCCCGTTGAGCCTGACCAACCCCACATCCGGTGGACGTCCCGGCCGCAACCGCCACGTCGTCACCTCGGACGAGACACTGACCTCGATCGCAACAGCCGCTTTCGGCTCGCCCGATTCATGGCGGGCGGTCGCCGAGGTCAACGGAATCGACGACCCAGCCTCGATCGAGCCGGGCGACGTCGTGTACCTCCCAGCACCCGAAGAACTCGTCGAGATGGCCAGAGCGCGTCGATGAGCATGCCGATCAGCGTGCAGACCGGCGCGGTCCGGCCCAGCATCACCGTGAAGGCGCTCGGTGCTCCGATGCCGCTGAACTCGATGGTCGAGTCGCGTCTGCTCAAGACCGTGGTGGACAGCAGCCTGCACCGTCCATCGATGTTCGAGCTGACCTTTCTCGATCGAGACGGCACGACGCTGACCACGGCTGGGATCGACATCGGCACCGAGATCATCGTCGCTGTCGGCAGCGGAGCGACCTCGGAGGATCTCGTGACAGGCGAAGTGACAGCCATCGAGGGTGACTACGACGAGCTCGTCCACTACACGGTCGTTCGCGGCTACGAGCAGACCCATCGTCTACAGAAGGCGCGCAGGAGCCGGACCTTCCTCGATTCGACCGACGGCGACATCGCCCGGCGCGTCGCCGACGAGGCCGGTCTCACGATCGGGACGATCGAAGACACGGGCGTCACCCATCGCTACGTGGCGCAAGTCGCACAGACCGACTGGGATTTCCTCAAGACCCGAGCCTCCGAGATCGGCTTCGACGTCGGTGTCAGCGGTGGCGAGTTCTTCTTCAAGCCCGCACCGGGCATGAGCGCCGGCGGCATCGGTGGTGCGTTGTCAGACGCCGCGTCGACACTTGGCCTCGGTTGCAACATCTTGGAGTTCGGCGAGAACCTGCGATGGTTCCGCCCACGAGTCACCTCTGCCGGGATGGTCGGCGAGTCCGAGGTCCGGGTGTGGGATCCGGAGACGGCTTCCGTCGTGTCGTCGACGTCGAGCTTCACCTCGGAGACCGCCGACATCGACGTCGAGCCGGCGGCACTCGCAACGGCGCACGGCGGGGCACTGTCGCTGCCCGCCATACCGAGCATCCCGTTCTTGCCGAGCTTTCTCGGCGCCAGCGCCGATGCACACGCGATCGTCGACCGACCACTCGGGCGGGGGTCGGTCACCCAGAGCGCTGCCGATGCCGTCGCCGCCGGTATCGCCGAGCACGTGGCGAGTTCGTTCGCCGAAGCAGAAGGCAGTGCGATGAACGCGAGCGGCGTCGTAGCGGGCGCGAAGGTGACCTTGAAGAACGTGCCGTCGCGGTTCGAAGGCGACTGGTACGTCACCTCGGCACAGCACACCTTCGACGACAGCGAGGGCTACCAGGTGCGATTCGAGGTCAGCGGACGCCACGACCGCTCGTTGTGCGGGCTGATGACCGGGTCGAACCCGAACCGACGTCAACGCGGATCGATCGACGGCCTCGTGCCAGGCATCGTGACGAACAACATCGACGACGACGCGATGTTACGGGTGAAGGTAGCGCTCCCCTGGTTGTCGCCCGACTTCGAGACCGACTGGGCGAGAGTCGCGATGCCTGGGCTCGGCGAGTCGTACGGCATGATCGCCCTCCCGGAGATCGGCGACGAGGTACTGGTCGGCTTCGAGTTCGGCGATGTCCGGCGGGCCTACGTGCTCGGCGGTCTCGCCAACGGCAACACCGAAATCGATCTCGGTGGCGATCCCGTGAAGCAGGGCATCCCCGGCGGCCAGGTCGTCAAACGGGGCATCGTGAGCCGGTTGGGCAACAAGGTGCTGATCGACGACGACGGTGACGGCTCGCTGCCGCCGTCGACATCCGGTGTCACGATCGGCAACGGCGACGACTCGATCACGATCCACGTCGACGATGTGAACAAGAAGATCATCATCTCGTGCGACGCCTCGACGCCCCCGGCGTCGATCGAGATCCGACAGAGCGGGGCCGGCGGCAGCATCACGATCGAGCAGGCCGGCACCGGCGGCTCGATCGAAGTGACGAGCGCCGGAAACGTGACCATCGAAGCCGCCGCTCCCGGCAACTTGACCCTGAAGGGTGGCACCGGCGTGAAGATCGACGGCGGCACCGGGATGGTCGAGCTGTCGGGCTCGATGGTGAAGCTCAACTGAACGGAATGGATGGACCCTGATGCACGACCTCTCCGAGTACGACTTCGTCGGCGCCGGCTGGGCGTTCCCGCCCGATGTCGACGCGACGGGCGCCATCGCCATCGTCACTCGCGAACGCGAGATCGAACAGGCGATCCAGATCATCGTGACCACGTACCCTGGCGAGCGGCCGATGCGGCCCCGATTCGGCTGCCGGATGCGCGACTTCGTGTTCCGGTCCGCCGATCACTCGACCGCTGCGGAGCTGTCGTTGGAGGTGCGCAACGCCATTCGCCAGTGGGAACCGCGAGTGGACGTTCACGACGTTCGGGTGACCCCGGATGAGCTCGAACGCAACCGGCTCGATGTGGAGATCGTGTATGCGATCAAGCACACCAACGACCTGCGCAACCTCGTGTTCCCGTTCTACACGATCCCCGACGACGGAAGTGACTACTGATGGCGATCGAAGCACCCAACCTCGACGATCGACGATTCCAAGATCTCGTCGACGACGCCAAACGCCTCGTGATGGATCGCTGTCCGACGTGGACCGATCACAACGTCTCGGACCCAGGCGTGACCCTGATCGAGACGTTCGCCTTCATGACCGACCAGATGCTGTATCGGCTGAACCGGGTACCCGACCGGCTGTACGTGAAGTTCCTCGAACTGATCGGCATCCGCCTGTTCCCGCCGACAGCGGCGCGCACCGACGTGACGTTCTGGCTCACCGCGCCTGCGACGTCGCAGTTGAACGTGCCCGCCGGGACCAAGGCGTCGACGCTGCGTGGCGAGGTCACCGAACCCGTGGTGTTCTCGACGCTCGTCGACCTCGCGATCACGCCCGTCACCCTGAGCAACGTCGGCACCATCGCCGCCGGCGACGATGGTGTCCGTTCGCGAACCGACCAGCTCGCGATCGGTGCCGGATTCCCGGCGTTCTCGGGCATGCCGAAGCCCGCTGACTGCCTGCTCGTCGGTCTGGACGGCGCGGCACCGAGCAACGCGATCGCACTGCGGTTCCAGTGCGAGATCGACGGTGTCGGCGTCGATCCGACCGATCCGCCGCTGGTGTGGGAGGCATGGACCGCATCGGGCTGGTCCGAGTGCGAACTCGAGAAGGACGAAACCGGCGGACTCAACCAACGCGGCGACATCGTCGTGCACCTCCCCGCCGAACACGAGACGTCGACGATCGACGGCGAGCGTGCCGGATGGTTGCGGGCGCGGGTGACCGAGGCGCGCGAGCACCAGCCGAGGTACAGCTCGTCGCCGATGATCCGGGCCATGACGGCGTCGACCGTCGGCGGCACAGCCCCTTGCGCGCATGCAGAACGGATCGAGATGACCGCGCTCGGCCAGTCGACCGGCCAGCCTGGCCAGCGTTTCGTCGCCCCCTCTGGGGCGATCGTCGGGATCGGAAGCGACCCGATCGTCGAGGTCAGCACCGACGACGGATGGGAACCGTGGTCGGTGGTCGACGACTTCACGGATTCCGGCCCCGACGACCGGGTCGTCATCGTCGACGCCGCATCGGGCGGTGTGGAGTTCGCTCCGATCGTTCGACTCGAGGACGGGTCGGTCCGGTCGTTCGGCGCGATCCCACCACAGCGGGCATCGATTCGTCTCCGCGAGCACGCATCGGGTGGCGGATCCGTCGGCAACGTTTCCGCCCGGGCGATCCGCACCCTGAAGTCGTCGATCCCGTTCGTGCGTTCGGTCACCAACCGAACGTCCGCAACTGGCGGCGTCGACGCCGAGTCGGTGGACGAGGCGAGGGTCCGCGGTCCGCTGATGTTGCGAACTCGGAGTCGGGCGGTGACCGCAGAGGACTTCGAGATGCTCACTCGTGAAGCGGCGCCCGAGGTCTCGAGGGTGCGGTGCTTTCCCGCAGAGACCACCGCCGAGGCAGGCCATGTCACGGTCTGCATCGTTCCTGCGGCCGGTCGCGAGTCCGACCGACTCCGCTTCGAGGATCTGCTGCCGACGGAGACGACACTCGCGGCAGTCGCAGGTCGCCTCGAAGCCTGCCGAATCATCGGCTCGACCGTGCACATCGAACCTCCGACGTATCAAGGCATCACGGTGGTGGCGCGCGTGCGTGCAACCCCACGTGCCGACATCGAACGGGTCCACGTCGACGCCGTGGCCGCGCTGCACCGGTACTTCGATCCGCTCATCGGCGGGCCTGATCGCACCGGATGGCCGTGGGGGCGGCCGGTCCAGGCCGGCGACGCATTCGGGGTGCTGCAGTCGACGCCCGGTGTCGACGTGGTGGAGGACGTGCGACTGTTCGGAGCGAACCCGGTGAGCGGTGAACGCGGAGCGGCGACGAACCGAGTCGAACTGGAGCGCAACAGCCTGGTCTTCTCCTACGAGCATCAGGTCCAGGTGATGGCGCCATGAGCCGGGGCGCGGTGATCGGGCTCCCGGTGCAACGTCCGATCGTTCGCGCCCTGCCCTCGATCTACCAGGGGTATCTGTTCCTCGATCAGTTCACCGCCGGTCTCGACGAGGTCTGGGCAGCAGATCACTGCGATCTCGACTGTCTGCACGCCTAC
>Ga0105047_10008131_pt1 | contig 17550 bp, 17 predicted proteins | sample MAT04_FD_78384 | JGI IMG/M metagenome (GOLD analysis project Ga0105047, IMG submission 78384) | Freshwater microbial communities from Lake Fryxell liftoff mats and glacier meltwater in Antarctica - MAT-04 (megahit assembly) | ecosystem: Environmental > Aquatic > Freshwater > Ice > Liftoff...
ACAAATGTTTCGATTAGAAGTATTGGGTGGGTCGACCCTTTAGGGAATGATGGTAGCGAAGAGCATAAACATTTATGTGCAATATGTTACACACACGCTGAAATTTATCAGATTTTTTTTACCTTTATCCTGTAATGTATAAATTTTCACCAATGCCACTTTCATTTATTCAAGATAAAAAAATAGATCATAAGGACCTGAATAATCATGGGTTTGAACAAGCTGAATATGAAAATTGCACGTTTATTAATCTCGAGTTAAGTTCAAAAGACCTTTCGGGATTCATTTTTACGGATTGTGTATTTGAAGGCTGTAATTTGAGTCTTTGCAAAATAAAAAATACGTCCTTCAAAACAGTACAATTTAATCATTGCAAATTGCTCGGATTGCGATGGGAAGATTGCAATGCTTTTTTATTTTCTGTAGGATTTGATCATTGTATTCTGGATATGGGAACATTTTATCGTATGAAATTGAAGAAAACAAAATTTATATCATGTAGCATGGTAGAAGCGGATTTTACTAAAGCCGACATGAGACAAGCATGGTTTGATGATTGTGACCTTTCTAAAGCTGTATTTGATCAGACCAATTTGCAAAATGCGAACTTTACGTCTTCTCGTCAATATATCATCGATCCTGAAAATAATAATATAAAACATGCCGCATTCAGATGGCCGGCGGTAGCAGGTCTGCTAGTAAAATATGATATCGATGTACAATAAGATCGGTGTTGTGCTTTTATGTAATTTTAATGTAAGTTATGCGGATATTTCTCTGATAAAAATACTGAATGATGATTGTGAGATACTTTTATTATTTTGATCAGTAATATGTTAAAGTTTTAGGAAAACTTGACAAATAAATAAGAACCATATATCTTTGAATAAATCTTCTAATATAACTGCAAGATTGTGATTCGTTCCCCACGCCTAAAGAAGGAGACTAATATGGAATTTTTATCTATTTTATAACTTTTTAAATTATGTTATTATGACAAATTTCATTAAATTGCAGAATTGCAGAATTGCAGAATTGCTTTTAATCCTTTATTAGCCGTGATGTTATCGGTCTTCTTACTTGGTTCGTGTGGGAAGGATTGTGATGTATCGACAGATTCAAATCGTAAAGTGTCGTCTGAATATCAGGATCGAATCAAACAGATTATTGATTTTACTAGTGCAATGAGTGGTAGTACAACAGAATTCGGAGGTAGAGGAGGCGGAGGTAAGAATGAATACACGCCAAAAGAATTTTTAAATTATATGGAGGAAAGCATTAATTATACTTATGCAATACCTTTTGACCAGTATTGGGATGTAGCGTCTAAAAATGACACAATAATTGTTCCTATAAATAATTGTAAAATATTGGCTACTGAAGCACCACAAAAATATGATGAAGTGCTCAATAAAATTGCCTGTCAATATAACTGTATCAATATCAATAACAAGAAACTAAAGTTTGTCAAAGTATCTTTGATTGACTCAGATTGTTATAAAATGAAACTTTCATTGTTGACAGTGGCTGGCTCTATAGATTTAACAACATCTATTGGTGAACCTGATCTTCCGGGTCCATCAGAATTGCCTACTTACAAAAGAAAATTTACCACTTCGCTTTGGGCAACTTTTGGCACATGTTTTATGCCTGATGATTTTGGTGGCATTTCTGCGCCAGTCGAACTGGGTGAGAAAGCAACCTACAATTTGATAGGCGGGACAGATTTGGCCCATACGCTTATTAATCTTCAAACTATTTATGCTGATCATTTAAATATGGGCTGGTGGAGTTTTACCTGCAGAGAGGATGGAGCAGATCCGGAGCATGAAGCCTGCTCTGATTATTTTAATCCAGATGGCAGTTATACTCAATTGGGATATGATTATTATTGCTTAACATCATCTGAATTAAATGGGTACCTAAGTACCGCAGAACAAAATAGTTTGCTTTTAGCATCGTTATATAGCAAAAATTTTGTTCAACTACAAGCTCACGCAGATGGATTAGGGATAGCTGGTTTTATTAAAATTCGATGGCTTGGTCTATTGACTTTAGGAAATAAAATTTATAGACTTATGCCTCCAATTCTTTTACCAGAACCATCAAGTTGCGGTTGTTAGTAAAATCAGTAAATTATTTTTACATATGTGGCTCAATTTAGTTGAGCCACATTATAATTTTAATAAATTTAATTTTGTAATGAAAAAAATATTAGTCTCTGGCATATTCCTAATTTTTACTTCTTTACTAAACAGTCAAAATAATTTTGAGTGGGATTATCAAATTTATAATTCTTTTTTTTCAGAATATGAGGTAGGTTTAAAGTTGCCAGATAGTTTGTTGTTTTTTAGCTCCTATCAAAAGAATAGTAGAAATCATTTTGAAATATTTTCCGAAGATGGTGTTCTCATAAAAGAGAAGATTTATGAAGTAAACGGAGTAGAGATACATTTTCTAAAAGGATTTTGGATAGGCGAGAAAGGGCAGATCTTATTGTTGGGTTCAGCACCGCCAAATATATTTGCTGTTCTTGTCTTGGATAAATATTTGAATATAGTTTTTGAAAAACAAATAATACTTACGGGACAAGCAAAACACCCTTATCAAGTTGATGGAATCATTTATGAGCCAACCAATCAGGTATTATTGGTAGCTCCGAGTTGGGATGGAATCTTAGATGATAAGGAGCATTCCAGTATCTGGTTTCTGAAGTTGCAGCTCGATACTTATGAATTGCAATCTGAGTTAATAAAATTAAAGGAAACAGGAGGTTGGGGAGCATGTTACGCGGTCGTAGAAAATATTGATACATCCGGATTTACATGCTTTGGAAGATTTATACATTATCTAGACAAAAATTTCAACTACATTAGAAACACTTTTGAGCCTCAGTCTAATATTACCGGAGGGAATCAAGTCAAAGCTATACCTTGGAAAGAAAATACGTACTTGGTTGGCACCACTGCTCAACTTGGGGGTGTTCTTGTACAGGTGATGGATAAAAACTTAAAAATAGGATTAAATTTTGTCGCTGACCATCCAAACAGATTTGCTTTTCCTTTTAATGTTTTTGATTTGAATGACAAAGGTGTGTTATATACCGGAGCTTATGATACTCCATTTTTAAATCAGAGCAATGGTTTTTTTATTATACAGGTAGATACTGTACTTCGCAAAAATTGGGAAATTTATTTTGGCTCAAATGACCAATATAGGTATGCTGTCTCTGGCATCTTAGCTACTAAAGATGGAGGTGCTTTGATTTATGGTAGAAGATATGATGATCTTGGGGAGCGGGTTTTTAATGCCTACATGGTCAAATTTAATGCTGATGGTAATATTTCCTGGACCAATAATATAGATGCTTCACAATTGATCACCATCAAAATCTATCCTAATCCTTCAAACGGACCGCTTATTCTCGATATGAGGGGTATTACAGGTAGGGCTGAGTTAAGGATATTTGACACGAATGGAAATAATGTATATGTGCATCACGACATTTCAGAAGGCAGGACTACAATGGATTTATCTGGACTATCAAATGGTACATATATGTATAAGATCTATCACGGCAATAAGGTGATTGGCAAAGGAAGGTGGGTCAAAGTACTGTGAATGCAGGCGATGAGAGAATAAATTGGAATTATCTTAACTGAAAGCAAATCTGTTGAGTAAAATTTGATTGTAATTTTTTGTATAACTCTATATAATCAGGGTTCAAATTCGTACCCAAATTTTGTTGGGCTATCACAAAATCAGAGAAAGAAGGCGTTCAACCAATTTTTTGTAATAGCAGTTTAATTTTGATCCTTCTGAACAATTACAATCATTTTAGAAAAATCCTTTCCAATGTATTCAAAAAAAACCTCAAAGATTATTTACATCAATGAGGTTTTATATAAATTTTACTCAACATATTTAGAACTTATATCCCAAGGTCAACATCAATCTCGAAGGTGTATCAGCAAAAGCATAATCGTATCCACCTACGGTAATGTGGTCTCCGAACTTGTCAAAATTGCCTTCAAACATTAAGTCGAGTCGAAATTTCCATAGGTCCAACCCAGTACCTGCCTGCCAGCCGTACGTCGCATTTTTAAATCTTTGTTTGTAGCCGTTGAGATCTACGACATCAGATATGCTATTGATAAAAAGATGACCCACTACACCTCCTTGAAATCTTAAGACACCAATTTTAAATCCTGCAATCACAGGTATGTCCATGTGATTATATTTTTCATTTTTGATGGTTTTGAATACGCCGGACTCACCATAGGTAGTAATATCATAGCTGACCGTATTGGAATTAAACAGCAGTGCTGGCTCAAGAAAAATTCCTAATAGACTCAGTCGAGTATAGATACCGAAGTGATGACCATAACCGGCATTACTAACATTCCATTCGATATTTTGATTTCCATCGCTGATGAGAATACCATCTTTGGCCAGATCATACGAACTCAACCCTGCTTTTAAACCAAACTCAATCTGTGTATGTCCCGCCTGAAGTACACCTAAGAGAAAAATAAATAAAATAAATTGTCTCATGTCCGGATTTTTTAAAAGTAATTAAATAATGGGGTTTATAAATAAATAAAAAATGTTAAGTAATTAGCGGTTTAACGAATTATTGGCTCAAAAATGGTTAATATTGCGTTCTATTTAACTTTTGTTTAACCGTTTAATATAAATTAGACGAAACGCAAAAGATTGAAATTGAACCTATTGCATTGATTGTTATAATCTAATTTATTATTATTAATTATAATATATCAAAAAGAGTGCCGATATGAATATTAAGGATGTAGAGTTTATTGCCAGTTTCCCCAAGGTTAGTGCTTGCCCCGTTGACGGTAAACCTGAATTTGCATTTATTGGCAGATCCAATGTGGGTAAATCATCTCTCATCAATATGATCTGCAACAAAAAAGGGATGGCTAAAGTATCGGTTACCCCAGGCAAAACACAACTGCTGAATTATTTTTTGATCAACCAAACTTGGTATCTGGTCGACCTCCCGGGATACGGATATGCGCGACTTTCCAAAGAAAAAAAAGCGGGTTTTGGTAAAATGATCAAAAATTATCTGGTTCAGAGGGAAACTTTGGTAGTAGCTTTTGTATTGATCGATATAAGACATGAGTTGCAAAAAATAGATAAAGAATTTATTGATTGGCTGGGTGAAAATAGTGTTCCCTTTTGTCTGGTCTACACCAAAGCAGATAAACTTGGTAAAAATCAGGTACCATCCAATGTCCAGTCAATTAGAAAAGAGTTGCTTAAGACATGGAATGAGCTGCCGGATCAATTCATCACTAGCTCAGAAACCAAGACTGGAAGAGATGAGATATTGAATTGCATATCAACCACCATGGCTTTATTTATTGAAGCAAGTTCAGTAAAAAACTTATGACACAGATATTTCCCCACCTCATACCTAATGTTGGAAACTGGCCTGTAGCCAATCAAAGCAAAAACAGGGCGGAATTTATAGATCGACTCAATAAATTTGTCATTGAACAACTTCATTTGACCCATAAAAATAACTTGCACGATCTGATTTCAAAAACCATTTATATGGAAAGTCAGAGAATAAAACTTACTCCCTGGAAGGTAGATCCGCCTGATGAGAAAGCGTACTGGAAGTCGATTTCCAATGAACTGGATGGTGCAGTTATCAGGGAAGATAAATCAGAAGTTGAACAGGAGTTACTCAAAAGAGTCATAAATAGATACACTGAAGAGATTGTGGGACACTTTATGCCTAAAACATTTCTTTTTTCCAGAATATTTTTAACTTCCTTCTTTAAAAGAATTTTTAATAAATATTTTGCATTAGGTCAATGGAGATGGGGCAATAAAAAAACACTTCAGCAAAAGATTAAAGTGAAGGGCAATGTAGAATTGATCCGCACGCTTTTTGAAAAAGGTACGGTAGTGATTTTACCCACACATTACTCCAATCTGGACAGTATCATGGTGGGCTATGCCATTGATGCCAATGTTGGTTTGCCTTCATTTTCCTATGGTGCAGGACTTAATTTGTACAATGTAGAGATTGTCGCTTATTTTATCAATAGATTGGGTGCTTTCAGGGTGGATAGGAGAAAAAAGAATCCGATATATCTCGAATGTCTTAAATCCATGACAGGTTATTCCCTTATTGAGGGCGTAAATTGTCTGTTTTTTCCCGGAGGAACAAGATCCAGAAGTGGTCAGACGGAGGATAAACTAAAGCTTGGACTCATCAGTTCTGTAATAGAAGCACAAAGATTGCATCTTGAGCACAACAATGACAAGAAAATTTTTGTCGTCCCTTTAAACATAGGGTACCATTTTGTTCTTGAAGCTTCACATTTGATTGACCAACATCTTCAACTGGTCGGCAGGGATAAATATAAGCGGACAAAAGGTGGTGGTCCGTCATTTGCAAATATTGTAAGATTTATAAAAGACTTATATACCAAGTCATCTGAAATGTATATGTCATTTGGTGATCCGTTGGATGTTTTTGGAAATAAAGTCGATGCAGATGGAATTAGCTATGACAAGTTTAATCATGTCGTTGAGATGAAGGATTATTTTACCTTTGAAGGTGAGCTGTCATCCAACAGCCAGCGAGAAGGGGTTTATGCAAAAATACTGGGGGAAACGGTAGTAGAATCATATAAAAAGTTTAATGTCATTCTATCCAGCAATGTAGTTGCTTTTGTAGCTTTTCACGTGATATATGAAGATTATAAAGAATCAGGATTGCTTCATCTGGTCAATCAGCGAAATTTTAGTTTTGAGTTCAGCTTCAGCAAGTTCGAAGAAAACGTAGGTTTGTTGGTTAAACACATACGCACTATGTCAAATCAAGGTACAGTAACTATTTCAGATGAAACTTGGTCTGACACAACACACCTAATACAAGAAGGGCTTTCTAAATTAGGAATTTATCACGCTGTAGATATACTTAAAAAGGACAAAACAGGACAGATAAGATGTCAGGATATCCGCTTATTGTACTTTTATCACAATCGTTTGATAAATTATGGTTTTGAGGAGCTTATGGGATGGGAAAAAGTTTAGACATGATAAAAAATATAACTTTGTGAATTATATAATATTTGATCTGGAAGCTTCCTGCTGGCTTGGAAGGCCACCTCATGGTGTCAATGAAATCATTGAAATTGGTGCTATCAAAGTCAACGATTACGGAGAAGCAGAGTCCAGATTTACAAAATTTATTAAACCTACAGTCAACCCTGTCTTGTCTGATTTTTGCAAAAAACTTACATCTATTTCTCAGGACGATGTCGATAAATCAAGAATTTTTCCTTTTGTCATTCAGGAATTTATGGATTGGATAGGTGTAGATGAAGAAAGTTATTGCCTGATATCATGGGGCAAATATGATAAAGAGCAATTGAAACAGGACTGTCAATTGCATCGATTGGAGTCAGAATGGTTGGATCATCACTATAATCTTAAACCGGCGTATCGTGCGCTCAAAGGTTTGAAAGATGAGCCCGGGCTCAAAAAAGCAGTAAAAATGGAGGGATTTGAATTTACCGGTATTCATCATAGGGCTATTTCAGACGCAGAAAACTTGGCAAAGATATTTATTAAATATTTTAAGGAGTGGTCGGTAGGGTAAATGCGGATTAGTACTCAATTTTTTCAATATGATAAAGCATATTTTTACTCATTAGCAATACCTTACTGATAAGGACAATGCCTGCAACCATTGCCACAACAATACCCACGATTTTTTAAAAAATGAGCGGTTAGCACCATTAAACCGTCTTCAAAATAGAAATCCAGATTTTCTTTAAGTTTACCGACGGGCTTATCTGAGGTAATTTCAGACCCCGGCAGTTGATTTTTGTTTTGCTGCAATTGATGTATAGATTTCAAAGCTTCCAAATATCACCGTTGTAAAAACGATATTACTCAGCAATGAGTTGCGAAAAAAGGGAATACCAGCCATAAATGAAGCCATCAGCCCGTTAAAGTCGTTGGAATATATACTCTTTTCATTTGCCCATGCCCCAAAGTTGGTGATGATAAAGAAAATGACGGAAGCCAAAAGTATAGAAACACCAACATTTTTAATGGTAACCTTGGATATAATTTTGCTGCTTACTATAACTATCATAGCCATGGCCAGAAAGTTATACATCATATAGCTGGAAAACCACACGATTCCTTGCACATCAGGAAAAAAAGATCTGGCAATGGTATTATTGATAATAAAGTCAGAAAAATAAAGTAGCACCACTGAGATAATAAATGCCCAATGTTTTTTACTCAGGTACGCAGCACCAAAGATAGTGAGACTTTCTACCGGGGTAAAGTTGGGCATATGCGGTATAAGTCTTGCAAATGCACAAAACATCATTAATAAAATTGCTGCTATTATTGTATTGTTATGCTTCATCATTATATTTTTGCAGTGCAAATATACAATTTTTTATAATTTCAGACAAAATGGATTTTTCAAATATCAAACAAGCTGGGGTTGGCGATATAAATTTGATCGCAGAGTTGTTTAAAATATCCACCGATCGTATGATATCTATGGGTATTCATCAGTGGAATTATACTTACCCATTGGTCAGACATGTGGAGCAGGACATCCAAAACGGCTGCGCATATATTTGGATAAAAGATGGTAAGATTGCCGGTACGATAAGCTTAGATACCAGACAGGACGAACAGTACAAAAAGATACATTGGCATTACCACTCAAGGAAGGTACTTGTAATCCACAGATTAAGCGTTCACCCGGATTTTCAGGGTTTTGGTATAGGAAAAGAATTATGTTGGTTTGCTGAAAAATTTGCTTTGGGTGCAGGTCTTAATACCATCCGACTCGATGCGTATAGTCTTAATCCGGTTTCTAATCAATTATATATATCGCTTGGTTACAGAAGGGCCAATGGGTATTGTTATTTTCACAATAATGTGATACCTTTTTATTGCTATGACAAAAAAATAATCTGATTATCAATTTTGTTATATATTTGACCTTAATCAATAAAAAATACATGTTGCTGAATCAATCTTTCAAGGGGCTGAATGAATTATGGAGATATCTGATTGGTATTTTGATTGTGTTCTGTTTTTACTTTTTAGGTCAATTGCCTCTTTACGGCATTGTTTTTTGGAAATTTTCATCGGACACCAGTTTAGGAGAAGAAGCGTTGGCTCAGTTTGAATCCAATCTAGATTTTGAAATGCTTGGATTAAATAAAAATATTGGTTTTTTATTACTTATTCTGATGTTTGGTTTTGCGTTGTTTGGATTATATCTTGTGGTCAAATACTTACACCAAAAAGATCTTAAAACCTATATTACATCCAATGAACGAATTGATTTTAGAAAAATATTTTTTGGTTTTGGATTATGGATGATCATATCAGTTTTACTGGAGGCCATCAGTTATTTATTAAGTCCTGAAACCTATTCCTTCCGTTGGGTTCCGGATAGTTTTATACCATTACTGATTATTTCAATAGTTTTTTTGCCCATACAGACCAGTTTTGAAGAATTGTTTTTCAGAGGGTACATTATGCAGGGTATAACCTTTTTTGCAAAAAACAAATGGTTACCAATACTCTTGTCTAGTATTTTTTTTGGACTTGTACACGGTACCAACCCTGAAGTAGCCAAATATGGATTCTGGACGATGCAATTTTACTACATTATAGCAGGTCTTTTTCTTGCTTTGATTACGGTTCTGGATGATGGGCTAGAATTGGCTTTGGGGGTACATGCAGCTACTAATATATTTGGAGCAACGTTATTTACCTATGAAGGGAGTGTTTTACAGACAGATAGCCTGTTTATTTCAAATGAAGTTAAACCATGGTTGATGATTTCAGGTTTTATTATCGGCGCATCCATATTTATTTTTGTTTGTTTTAAAAAATATGCCTGGCCTTCATTCAGTACATTGTTGGATAAGGTGTATGCTGATAATGCAGAGATTACAGCTATTGGCCAATAATTATGATTTTTTATTCACTAAACTCAATCAAATGTTCAAATACATTTTAGGTTTATTTTTAATTCTTTTTGTGTCATTTACTTCTTATGCACAACCAGAAAGGTGGCAGCAATCTGTAAAATATGACATGAATATTGATTTTGCCATTAAAAAGCATCAGTTTAAGGGTACTCAAATGCTGGAATATACAAACAATAGTCCTGACACATTGTACAAGGTATTTTATCATTTGTATTTTAATGCTTTTCAGCCCAATAGCATGATGGATGTCAGATCAAGAACAATAGTGGATCCCGATAAAAGAGTAGGGGACAGGATTGCCAGACTTAAAAAAAGTGAGCAGGGTTTTATGGAAGTAAAGTCTTTGAAAATGAATGGACGAAAGATTTTGTATAAAACGGAAGGAACCATACTGGAAGTGTCTCTCTCTGAACCCATTCTGCCCTATACTACCGTCATTTTCGATATGGAATTTAAAGGTCAGGTTCCATTGCAGATACGTAGGTCAGGGAGAAATAATGCTGAAGGTATAGAATACTCTATGGCTCAGTGGTATCCCAAAATGTGTAATTATGATTATCAGGGCTGGCATTCCAATCCTTATGTGGCAAGAGAATTTTATGGAATTTGGGGAGATTATGATGTAAAGATCACTATGCCAAAAGAATATGTCATAGCAGCTACTGGTACTCTACAAAATAAAGATGAAATAGGTTACGGATATAGCCCTACGGAACCAGTATCTCGACCTGATCGACTGACATGGCATTTTAAAGCGGAAAACGTACATGATTTTGTGTGGGCAGCAGATCCTGATTATAAACAGATCGTACACAAAGCGCATGACGGCACTATCATCAGGTGTTTTTATCAACCTGGTGAAAGAACCACTGAAAACTGGGAGAGGCTACCTGCGATCATGGACGAAGCCCTGAAATATATTAACGATAAATATGGGAAATATGCTTTTCCTGAATACTCATTTATACAGGGTGGGGATGGAGGAATGGAGTATCCGATGGCAACGCTGATTACTGGGGAAAGAAGTTTGGTGAGTTTGGTTGGTGTAGCCATTCATGAATGGATGCATAGCTGGTATCAAATGATGCTGGGCTCAAACGAAGCATTGTATCATTGGATGGATGAGGGGTTTACTTCCTATGCAAGTAATGAGGTGATGAATTATCTTAAGCTAAAAAAAATGATACCTGGCGAGCCGGTTCAGAATCCTCACCTTGGAGATGTCAACGGGTACATCAATTTTGCCTTGAGTGGAAATGAAGAACCACTAATAACGCATGCAGATCATTTTTTGACCAATACTGCTTATGGAGTTGCGTCCTATACCAAAGGTGAAGTATTTCTGGAAGAGTTGAGATATATCATAGGGGAGCATGCATTTGATAAAGGTATGATGCAATATTTTGATACTTGGAAATTTAAACACCCAAATCCCAATGACTTTATTCGTGTTATGGAAAAAGTAAGCGGACTCGAGTTGGATTGGTTTAAAGAATACTTTGTCCATACAATACATACCATTGACTATGACGTAGAAAGTATGAGTGGTAAATCTACCATTATCAGGAAAAAAGGAGTCATGCCAATGCCACTTGATATCACAGTAAAGACTAAAAACGGCAAAGAGTATTATTACCATATTCCACTTGATATCATGAGAGGTGAAAAGAGAGGAGACCGCTTTTTTAGTAATTTTAAAGTCATGAAAGACTGGTCATGGACACATCCTACATATAAATTGGATCTGGATCAGAGACTCAATGATATTGAAACCATTGAAATCGATGTTTCAAAAAGACTGGCAGATGTAGACCGGACCAACAATATCTATCCACGTAAAATGATGCCAAAACTGGAAGACAAATAAGCTGATTAAATAGGAGGAATGTTTTTTGAATATGTTGGCTTTCACCTATGCGGGACTGACTGTATAAGTTTGCGCCTAGATAAAATAATATGTATTAAAGGTAATAACAATGAATGTAAAAATTAAAATTCTGATTGTTTGTCTGATTTTCGGAATGTATGCATGTAAACAGGCTGATCAAGCTAAGCATAAGGCTGAACTTTTGGATGAATTTATGACTGGTCAGTCAAAATATTTTAAATTTAATGGAAATGCGCTGCTTGCCGAAAATGGAAAAATTGTATTCCAAAAGTCATATGGCTATTCAGATTATGATACCAGAAGAATGCTAAATGATTCTTCTGTATTCGAACTGGCATCTTTAAGTAAACAATTTACCGCTACAGGCATTCTTTTGCTTATGGACAGGGGTAAATTGAAATTGACAGATTCTTTGCGAAGATATTTTCCTGAGCTACCTTATACCAATATTACCATCCATCAAATGCTTACCCATACTTCTGGCTTACCTGATTATATGGATATCATGATGCAAAAATGGGATAAAACAAAAATAGCTTTTAATGATGATGTCATTCGTATGCTTGCCAGTGAAAAGCTCCCTGTACTTTTTAAACCCGGCACTACATGGGAATACAGCAATACTGCCTATATGTTGCTGGCATCCATCATTGAACAAGTGTCGGGACAAAGCTTCAAGGATTACATGGCAGATAATATTTTCAAGCCTTTGGGCATGACGAATACACGTATTTACAATACACGTCGCTCACTAAAAGATACCATACCCAACTATGCTTATGGCTATATATACAATGACTCTTTACAAAAGTATATCTTTCCCGATAATGATGCCAATGAAAATTATGTCATCTACCTTGATGGAATTCAGGGGGACGGCATTGTCAATTCTACTACAGCTGATCTTTTGAAGTGGGACAGGTCAATGAAAAATATAGCGTTATTGAATGAGATGACCCAAAAAGAAATGATGAAAGGTCAGGCCATGTCAGATACGCTAAATGAAACCTATTATGGTTATGGAGTATCAATCTCGAAGACTGAACTGGGAAATCTTATCTCCCATTCCGGAGGATGGCCAGGTTATACTACATTTCTGGCCAGAAACATCGACAAAGATCAGACGTTTGTTGTGCTTTCCAATAATAACTCCAATTCGCCGGCAATAAGCAATGCATTGCAGCTCATCATGGCTGGCAAAGAAGTAGTGATGCCCTATGAACATAAAGAAATTATGGTTGATTCCATGGCTTTGGGGCCTTTGACAGGTACGTATAAAGACAAAAACGAAATCAATATTGAAAGGAATGGGAGCTCTTTAAAAATGGTTTTGGGCAATGGCCAGACAAGAAAGCTAATGGCAGAGTCTTCTGATAAATTCTTTTATTCTGATGGAAGCGATCGTCAGCTGGAATTTGTGAGAGATGAATCAGGACAAGTAAAAGCTGTATTTATAATCATTAATGGTGTAAAATCAGAATTGAAGAAAATATAATAGATTCAAAATGGATAGCCATCAAATTCTAATTTCTCAAATTTAACTACAAGATGTTGATTATCTTATAATTAAATTTGAGTAAAATAGGAAGACTTAATGAAAATCAAATCTTAATCCAAGCGAAATATTGTTTTGATCTATGTCATTATCAGTAAATAAAGAATTCAAATCGTATTTTGTGTACAAACTCACATCTTTATATCCAAAATAAGCACTTAACCCATATATGAAATCACTGGTATTATAATCACCCTTGGTAGTTTGCTCTGTCTCAAGTCCATCTGCTTTATATTGAAGCAATTGTTTGCTCCTGAGGTTTATACCTGCATAGCCACCTAACCCCATTCTGAAAGTATTTTGAGTTCTGATGACGGCTGTCTCTTCAGACATACGCTTTTTTGAAAAATCAAATTCAAAATGTACTGGGACAACCATATTGATATTTCTGAAATACGGTTCATCTCTGAGACTTTCAGGATGATCTGCAAGAATTGTTTTATTACCTGTTTTAACATAATATTGGTTGTTTTCAGGTCTTAGATTATTGTAAGTGAAAGATAAACCATATTTTAAATGAAGAAACGGAGAATTTTGAGCTAATCTGGTTTTCCAAGTCCATCCCCACTCGTAAAACCTGGAGTTTCGCAGTTTTATTCCATTATCTTCGATACTTCCAAAATCTCCTTCAGTTATAAGATTATTTAATCCGAAAGCAAATACAAATTGAGTAGTAGTACGGGATTCTCCTCTGTATTTTTTATGCTTTCGTGGTTTCCAGTCTATTGAAAAGCCATCGAAATCAATTTCACGTTTCTTCTTATTACGGTACTCATCATCTTTCTCTTGATCTTCGTCAATATCCTCCAGATTGTCGATTCGTTCGTCTTTTTCTTCAACCTCTCCTTTAACCAATGCCTGTATTTCTTTTTCCAAAGGTTCAATTCTTGTTTCTATGCGATCAGCACATTTTTCTGCCACTGCTTTTTTTTGTATTTCTGCTTCTGATGTGGTGATTTCTCCTTTCTCCAAACGATAATTAATGGCTTCAACTTCTAATCTGAGGGTTTCTTTTTCTTGAGATTTTATGATTTCAATATCATTTTTTATGATCTTCATCCGGTTTTCAAATCCTGACTGACTGTAGGAATGGATGGATAAACAAATAAATAGAGCGATGTACAAAATTCTGTTCATTTTGATAAATTTTAAATTTGATGTAATAGATTGTAATTATTTTGGTTTAACCTCATTTCTTTGACTGACGGCCGTAACCATAGTTTCAGATTTTTCGGTCAGCGTTTTGAATACTTTAGACAAAAATGATTGGTGAGAAGCAACTTCTGCTTCTTTCAGTAATTTTTCAGGATCAAGACCATATTTATACTTGACCCCTTCATCTTTTTTTTGTGAAATCTTTGCCACAATTTCATTCTCTATATATATTACGGGATGCTCTGATGTCTCAGGAAAAACTGTGATGGGTTGACTATAAATAACTGATGCCTGTTCATCATTTATTTGGATATTTTGTTTTTGTGCGGTATTTTCAGAAAGTAAATTACCGCCTGCTATCAGCGGAACCAATACATTTTTTTCTGACTGATGCTGGTCATTTACATTTTTTGTTGGCGACTGTCCGACAATAAAAACTTGACTTTTATGATTTTTTGCTACCGACTTACTTTTTTCTTTTTCTGCCGACCCGTTGGTTGGAATAAATTCATTTTTTTGTTTAACTGACCGTGGCGTCTTATATTTTTCAGTCATTACCACTGATTCACCTGTCTTTATTTTCGGCATATCCTTTTTGAAAATAAACCATAAACAAACCATAAAAATTGGAGCTAAACTGGCAGCAATCAACAGAAATAATGGTCTTTTCTTTTTCTTTGGAGTTTCGGCAATAGACAACATAGCATCAAGTCGATCCCAGGATTGGGCTGACGGATGGATGGTCCTTTGTTCAAAATAAAGTTTTATATTATTGTACATTGTTTTATTATCCATGATAAGCCATATTATTTTGATGTAACCATTGCTGAAGTAGTTTTCTTGCATAAGCCAACTGAGACTTTGATGTACCTTCTGAAATGCCTAGTAATTCAGCAATTTCCTGGTGTTTATGACCTTCAATGGCATAAAGATTGAACACCATTTTGCATCCAAAAGGTAACAAGTCAATCATCGACTGAATATCCTTAATAATCATACTACTGTCAGAAGTTTCTACAGCCGTTATTTGACTATCTTCATCCGTAAAACGGACATTTTTATTCGCTCTGATAAAAGATAAACATTCATTGACAGCTATCCTTCTCATCCAAGCCTCAAAATTTCCTCTATTTTCAAATTTACTCAGATGCGTAAATATCTTCATAAAGGCAGTCACTAGTACGTCCTCCGCGGCGTATATGTCATTGATGTATTGGCGGCATATACTAAGCAGTTTTGGAGCATACTTGTTGTAAATCATTCTCTGCGCCACGCGATCGTTATGGATAGCATGATCAATCCATTCAAACAATTCACTATTTATATCTACAACCTTCAAAATGACGACTATTATTTGTGTTCAGTTTTAATGACGATGGGAAAAGGAAAAAGGTTGTAAACAAGTTGAAGTTTTTTTAAATTTAGTTATTTTATTTAATTCCACAATATGGAAAACCCAACCGTTTTATGGAAATTTGCTACCATCTAAAAAATAATGACATCAAATAGACCCTATGATATTGTTGAGAAATCAATAGAATCTTTTACATTTTCTAATGTCGTTTTAATATGCATTACTCTTCTGATGAAGTTTTTCATAACTTGGTTTTTCAAGTGTATATCTATTAAATCGTTGGTTTTTATCAGATCATAAATATTTACCCAACCCTCATCTGTATTTATCGAAATCAATGGTTTAGGTACATACAAACCATATTCTATTCTTAAGAAAAGTTTTTTATTGTATGGATCTTTTCTGTCCACTTCATTCTTAGATAGCAGACTACTTAAACATGACCTTTCTTTTCTGTATTCCGACGCCACATTGGACGAAAGACCGGAAAAGAACCGGAGAAACTCCAAAGTATCAAAAGCAAGTAGACTATCCCCATGTCTTCCTTTTACATTTTCCTCTTTGTAGATTATAAATGATCTAAAAACAGAAATCATATAGGTTAATTATAAGTATTCACCTTGATAATATTCAAGTTTTATAAGTTTTTTATTGATCATCAGACACAAACTATCATTACGCAATACGGGATAAAATTTTTTCATCATTTCGTTTTTGGTGTTATTTTCCAGAAAGCATGAAAGTATGATTAGATGTATTGCTGTTCTGCCGTGGTTGTCCGTCAATTGTGACTTTGCTCCACTTTTGATCAGATCGTCCATGATCTTTTGCGAACCTAATTTTGCTGCCATCATCATAGGTGTAAGGTTCACTTCATATCTAAAATCTACACCATATTGGTCAGTTTTTTGTTTGAGTGTTTTGACATTACCAATCATGTACTCATTATAAGCTATCACTGAAAAGCTTTTCCCCTTGGTAAGCCAATCATCAGCTGATATCGCGTATACGCTTGCACTTAAAAATAAAAAAGACAACATCGGTTATTTAATGACAAGTTGCTGGCTGGATCTCTAAGTTTGACATCAGTAAAGATATTCTGATGACGTTACCATTTGTGTTTTAAGACTGTACTTTCCTATAACTGTTCAATAGACTTCAATTTGTATTACGTCTATTTGATCGAAGTCCGGGGAAAAATAACACCACCAGAATAGTTAACAATTTAATAATTAACAAACTATACAACTAAAAAAAGTTTAATTTTGTTAACTTGCATTATAGTCCAATTTATTTTATGCAGGATTTTAAAAGGAACACCTATGAGGTACTCAAAAGTATTACTAAATATGAGGGTACAGATATTACTTTGCTTGTCGCGCTTATCAACATAATCAGATCTTCAAAACATCAGCTTTCAAAAGGGGTTAATGAAGATTTTGATGACCTGATTTACTGGATAGGGACATATCCTGAAATAAATGAAGGCCTAAAAAATTATTTATTCAGAATTTGTATCAATAAAAACATCAACAGTATTCTTACGGATGCTGATATGGTAGCCGGTATTGAT
>Ga0105047_10008133_pt1 | contig 17546 bp, 13 predicted proteins | sample MAT04_FD_78384 | JGI IMG/M metagenome (GOLD analysis project Ga0105047, IMG submission 78384) | Freshwater microbial communities from Lake Fryxell liftoff mats and glacier meltwater in Antarctica - MAT-04 (megahit assembly) | ecosystem: Environmental > Aquatic > Freshwater > Ice > Liftoff...
CGCCTGTGGTTCTTAGCCTTGCACCCCGGCACCCCGATGACTGAGCGCGCTTTAGTCTGGTTCAAGCGCGACTTGCGAACCCACGATCACGCGCCACTGGCTGCGGCCTCGGCTTGTCAACAGGCCTTGGGGCTGTTCGTGGTCGAACCCGAATGGCTGGACAGCCCGGAGTTCGATGCCCAACACCTGGCTTTCGCGATGGCCTGCCTGCACCCGCTGCGGCGCGATCTGGCTGCCATCGGCCTGCCCTTGCAGCTGCGGGTCGGCCCTGTGACGGCTGTGCTCGGTCAGTTGCATGCAGCCTACCCCTTCACCCACCTGTTCAGCCATGAAGAGACTGGCCCTGGCTGGAGCTACGCACGTGACTTGGCCGTTGCCGACTGGTGCCGCGCATGCGGCGTGGTGTGGACCGAATGGCCACAGAACGGGGTGGTGAGACGGCTGAAAAGCCGTGACGGCTGGGCCTTGCGCTGGCAACAGCGCATGGATGCGGCGCCGCCGGCGGTGCCCACAGCGCTGCGCGGCGCGGCGGTGGACCTGACTGATTGGCCCACGCTGCAAGAACTGGCTGCTGCGGCGTCGCGGCCACAACCACCCTCGCGGCCACTACCGGCTGCTGGCGAGGCGGCGGCAGCGGTTGATCTCAACAGCTTCTTGCAGCGGCGCGGCCACAGCTACCGCCGCGATCTGTCCAGCCCCCTGACGGCTGCGCAGGGCTGCTCCCGGCTGTCGGCGCACTTGGCTTTTGGCACGCTGTCCATGCGCCAGGTGCACCAGGCCACCGAGCAGCGCATCGCGCGATTGCAAGCCGCTGCCAGCCCAGCCGAGCGCAGCTTCGCCTATCACCTGCGCGGTTTTTCTGGCCGCTTGCGTTGGCACTGTCACTTCATGCAGAAGTTGGAGGACGAACCGATCATCGAGCACCGCAACTTCGCCCGCACTGCCGACGGTTTGCGCGAGGCCGACTTCAACCCGGAGCACTTCGAAGCCTGGTGCCAGGGGCGCACGGGCTACCCCATGGTTGACGCCTGCATGCGCAGCCTCAACGCCACCGGCTGGCTCAACTTCCGCATGCGCGCCATGCTGGTCAGTTTTGCGGCCTACCACCTGTGGCTGCATTGGCGCCAGCCGGGCCTGCATCTGGCGCGGCAGTTTCTGGATTTCGAGCCCGGCATCCACTGGAGCCAGATGCAGATGCAGAGCGGCACCACGGGCATCAACACCTTGCGCATGTACTCGCCCGCCAAACAGGCGGCTGAGCACGACCCGCAGGGCGACTTCGTGCGACTGTGGGTGCCTGAGTTCGGCACCCCTGAATACCCCCAACCCATCGTCGATGAAAAGCTGGCGCTGGCGGCTGCCAAGGCAAGGCTCTATGGTTTGCGCAAGACGGCGGCGGCAAATGATGAAGCCGAGGGCATTCAACACCAACACGGGTCACGCAAAAGTGGGCTGCCACAGCCCAACAACGGCTCGCGGCGCGTCAAGCCCCGGGCTGAGCCCGTTCCGTCGCCGCAGTTGGATTTGTTCGATGGGTGACGCTGGCGCGCCTCAGGTCAAGTGGGTCCAGTGGCGCCAGCGCGCTTGGCCCCACATCCGCTTGTTGTGCATCACCCCCTGTTTGCAGGGGTGTGCGCCGTTCGGCGCACTGTTGCGGTCCAGGCCGAGGTGGCGGCGACGGCTGTTCCTGGCTACCCTCCAGCAGCCGTTGCGCTCTTGGGTCCGACCCAACAAGGCATCCCGAAATTTCAAACAAACCCTGCTCGAAGGACCGCCATGCACGCACTTGACCGCAATGTTCTGACCCTGGCCATGTCGGCGCTCTTGATGTCGGTCGTTGGCCTGGCCCAGGCCCAGCCGTTGCAATACATCGGGCAGCAGCACCTGCCGACGGGCTTCACTTTCGGCGGTACCCAGGTTGGCGGCCTGTCGGGCATCGACCGCAACCCGCTCAATGGCCGCTACCTGGCGATCAGTGACGACCGCAGCGGCATCAACCCGGCGCGCTACTACGACCTGTCGCTGGATCTGTCGCAGTTCGTGCGCTCGCCCAGCCCGGGCCAGGCCGGGGTCAGCTTCAACAGCGTCACCACACTGCTGCAGCCTCCGCCCAATGCTGCCCTGCCGTATGCGGCCAACACACTGGACCCAGAGTCGATGCGCATCAACCCGCGCACTGGCGAACTGGTGTGGAGCAACGAAGGCCAACGCGGTGGCGCAGGTGTGCCAACGCTGCAAGGCCCGACAGTGCGCGGCATGTCGGCCACGGGAGGCATCTACACCCGCGACTTCGCTGTCCCCAGCCGCTACACGCCCACGGGCACGGGCGCCGCCGATCCGGGCATCCGCAACAACCTGGCCTTCGAGAGCCTGAGCTTCAGCACCGACGGCAACACGCTGTACACGGCCACTGAAAACGCCTTGGTGCAGGACGGCGCCGCGTCTGCGTTGGGAGTCGGCTCACCAGCGCGCATCTTGTCGTTCGACGCCGTCACGGGCGCGGCCGGCGCAGAGTACATCTACCCAGTGTCGCCGGTGGTGTCGACTCCGGTGCCGGTCACCAACTTCGCCACCAACGGCCTGGTCGAGCTGTTGGCCATCGGCGACCGCCAGTTCATCTCCGTCGAACGTTCATTCTCCGGCGGCGCCGTCACTCCTGGCCTCGGGCCCAATGGCCTGCCGACGGGCAACACCATCCGCCTGTTTTATGTCGACGCCCGCATGGCCACGGATGTGGCTGGATTCGATCTGAGCAGCGGCCTGCCCTACACCGCGGCCTCCAAGTCACTGTTGCTCGACCTGTCAGACCTGCGCAACGACGACAACTCAGCGCTGGCGCTGGACAACATCGAAGGCATCACCTGGGGCCCGGAAATCAGTGGCCGGCAGACCTTGATCCTGGTGTCGGACAACAATTTCGGCGCCACCCAGTTCACCCAGTTTGTCGCCTTGTCAGTGGTCAGCCCGATTCCCGAGCCGGCCACGCTGGCCTTGTTTGTTGGCGGCCTGGCAGCACTGGTGCTGCGTTCACGCCAGCGATCATCGAAAACCGCGGACTGAGCCGCAGCGCAGGCCCGCCGCGGCTCAGCGCCCGCAGGCGATCTGACCTGGCGACAGCAGGCAACGCGGTGCCAATCTGCCTGACCTGATGCCCCCGCCTTCATCGCCCGTGCAGCAGCCTCAGCCGTACTGCGCAGCCGCAGCCTGCAAACGCGCCCGCACGGCGCGCACCAGGCTGCCGGGGCCAAGCACGCGCACCTGGTCGCCCTGGCGCAGCAGGTCCATGACCAGTTCGGTGTCATCCACAAACGGCAGCTTCAGCTCGAAGCTGCCGTCGGGCCGCGACTGGCCTTGTTGCTGCGGGTGCCACTCTTCGCGGCTGGCCCATTGCGCGGCCTGGGCGTTGAACAGCAACACCGCCCACTGCACCGGCTTGTCGGTGCCCGCAGCGTAGATGCCGTAACCCGCGTCCATGGCCACAGCGACTTGTTTCATCGGCAGCTCACGCGCCCTGGTGTCAAGCACCTTGGCTTGTTCGATGGCATCCAGCGCAAACCGGCGCAAGGCGTCAACGCGGTGACACCAAGCATCCAGGTACCAGGTATTGCGGTAGTGCACCAGGCGCTGCGGTGAGACCTCGCGCTCGCCGACCTCGCGCCGTGCCCGCGTGAGGTAGCGCAACTGCAGGCGCTTGCGTGACAGCAGCGCCACGCTGACCCGCTCGAAGAAGCGGCTGGGCACCGGCCGACGGGCAGCGCTGATGACCTTGACTCGTTTCATCAAGCGCGCTGCGGCGGCGTTGTCTTCGCCGCTGGCCAACAGGTGGTGGATGCGGTCCAGCAGCGGCTGCAGGTGGCGGCTGAGCAGCCCATCGCTGTCCAGCCCGGCCAGAAGTTGTTGCGCCATCAACAGCGAATACAGCTCGGCCTCGTCAAACCACAGGCCCGGCAGTTCGTGGCGCGGGCCGGCATAGGCAGCGCCAAAGCGGTAGGCGTTCAGGTCGCGGTCGTAGTCGATGGGCGCACCCATGCGACTGCGCAGGTATTCAAAGTCACGCTTGAGCGTGGCTGGCGAGATGTCCAGCTCCTCGATCAGCGCCTGAAAGCTGACATGGCCGCGCGCGCGAATGAGCGCTTCAATGCGGTAGAGCCGGGCGGTGTTGGCCATGGTCTGGGTGGCTCAGTGGCTGAGTGGCTCAGAACAAACCCACCACCCGGCCGTTTTCGTCGAGGTCGATCAACTCTGCGCTCGGCACCTTGGGCAAGCCGGGCATGGTCATGATGTCGCCGCAGACCATCACCACGAACTCGGCCCCTGCGGCCAGCCGCACTTCGCGCACGTTGACGGTGTGGCCGCTGGGCGCGCCCCGGGCCGTGGGGTCGGTCGAGAAGCTGTACTGCGTCTTGGCCACACACACCGGGAAGTGGCCGTAACCGGCCTCCTGCAGACGGTCGATCTGCTTGCGCACGTCAGCACTCGCGCTGATGCCAGCGGCGCCGTAGATGCGCGTGGCCAGCTTGTGCATCTTGTCCCACAACGGGTCAGCGTCTTCATAGGCAAAGCGCAAGGTGCTGGGCTGCTCACACAGGCGCACCACTTCGTGCGCCACGTCGGCAGCGCCGGGCCCACCCAGGGCCCAGTGGCGCGCGGTCAGCACCGGCACGCCCAGGGCGCCAATGCGCTGGCGCAACAAGGCGTGTTCGGCATCGGTGTCGGCGATGAAATGGTTGATCGACACGACACACGGCACGCCAAACACATCGCGCAAGTTGCGCACATGGCGCTCCAGATTGGCCAGACCACGGTCCAGCGCGCCCAGGTCTTCGCAGCGCAGGGCTTTGAGGTCCACCCCGCCGTGGTACTTCAACCCACGGACCGTTGCCACCACCACGGCGCAGGCCGGGTGCAGGCCACTCTTGCGGCACTTGATGTCGATGAACTTCTCGGCCCCCAGGTCGGCACCAAAGCCAGCCTCAGTCACCACGTAATCCGCCAGCTTCAAGGCCGCGCGCGTGGCGATGACGCTGTTGCAGCCGTGGGCGATGTTGGCGAAAGGCCCGCCGTGCAGGATCGCCGGGTTGTTGGCCAGCGTTTGCACGAGGTTCGGCGCCAAGGCGTCGCGCAGCAGCACTGTCATGGCGCCGTGGACCTTCAGGTCCGCTGCGCGCACGGGTTGCCGCTCTCGTGTCTCGGCCACGACAATGCGGCCCAGGCGTTCTTTCAAGTCCTTCAAGGACGTCGCCAGACACAGGATGGCCATCACCTCCGACGCCACGACGATGTCAAACCCGTCTTGCCGCGGGTAGCCGCTGGCCGGCCCGCCCAAGCCCACCGTGATGTTGCGCAAGGCGCGGTCGTTCATGTCCATCACCCGCTTCCAGGTGATGCGCCTGACGTCAATGTTCAGCGCATTGCCATGGTGCACATGGTTGTCAATCGCCGCAGAAAGCAGGTTGTTGGCCAGGGCGATGGCATTGAAGTCGCCCGTGAAGTGCAGGTTGATGTCTTCCATCGGCACGACCTGGGCATGACCGCCACCGGCCGCCCCGCCCTTCAAGCCGAAGACGGGGCCCAGCGAAGGCTCGCGCAATGCCACCACAGCCTTCTTGCCGATGTGGTTCAGCGCATCACCCAGGCCCACGGTGGTGGTGGTCTTGCCCTCGCCAGCGGGCGTGGGGCTGATCGCGGTGACGAGCACCAGTTTGCCGTCAGGCCGGTCGTTCAGACGGCTCAGGTAGTCCAGCGACAGCTTGGCCTTGAAGTGGCCGTAGGGAACCAGGTGTTGATCGGCGATGCCCAGCCTGTCGCGCGCCAGGTCGACAACACGAACCAGCTGGGCTTGCTGGGCAATCTCGATGTCGCTCATCGGCATGGCTGGGTTCCTTGGGCAACAACGACCACACGCAGGTCACACGCAAAAAAATGGGCCACGTGTCTGGCACGGGCCCGTTGTTCACTGTACTGGCGGAGTCGGAGGGATTCGAACCCTCGATTCGCTTTTGGCGAATACTCCCTTAGCAGGGGAGCACCTTCGGCCACTCGGTCACGACTCCTCAAAGGTGCGGGATTCTAGCCCGCGTTCGTCAGCGAACTTGCCCGGCAGAAGGTCACAGGGTCGTGGCACGTGGCACGGTTTCGCCGCCGTGCTCCAGGTCGAAGGCCTTGTGCAGCGCGCGCACCGCCAGTTCCATGTACTTCTCGTCAATGACCACGCTGGTCTTGATCTCGCTGGTGGTGATCATCTGGATGTTGATGCTCTCTTCCGACAAGGTGCGGAACATGCGGCTGGCCACGCCCACATGGCTGCGCATGCCGATGCCAACGATCGAGACTTTGCAGATCTTGGCATCGCCCAACAACTCGGCCGCGCCAGTGGCCGGCATCACCGTGGCCTTGAGCAATTCCATGGCGCGGGCGTAGTCGTTGCGGTGCACGGTGAAGGAAAAATCGGTCTTGCCGCTGTGCGACATGTTCTGAATGATCACGTCGATGTCGATGTTGGCCTCAGCCACCGGGCCCAGGATCTGGTAGGCGATCCCCGGCTTGTCAGGTACACCAATCACGCTGATCTTGGCCTCGTCGCGGTTGAACGCAATGCCGGCCACAACGGCTTGTTCCATTTTTTCGTCCTCTTCAAAAGTGATCAGCGTGCCCGACTGCATTTCTTCAGCCAGCGGGATGTCCCAGGGCGTGAAACTGGACAGCACGCGCAGCGGCACACGGTACTTGCCGGCGAATTCGACTGAACGAATCTGCAACACCTTGCTGCCCAGACTGGCCATTTCCAGCATCTCTTCGAAGCTGATGCTGGTCAGCCGCCGGGCCTCGGGCACGATGCGCGGGTCGGTGGTGTAGACCCCGTCGACGTCGGTGTAGATCAAACACTCGTCAGCCTTCAACGCTGCGGCCACGGCCACGGCGCTGGTATCGCTGCCGCCGCGGCCCAGCGTGGTGACGCTGCCGCCAGCGTCCAGGCCCTGGAAACCAGTAATGACGACCACTTTGCCTAACGCCAGATCAGCACGTACCCGGGTATCGTCGATGCTGGAGATGCGCGCCTTGGTGAAGGACGAGTCGGTCTGGATGGGCACTTGCCAGCCGCTGTAGCTGAGGGCTTGCAAGCCTTGCGCTTGCAGGGCCAGCGCCAGCAGGCCCACCGACACCTGTTCGCCCGTGGCGGCGATGGCATCGAGCTCGCGCAGGGCCTCGGGACTCGTGGCATCGGGCAGCAATTCTTTGGCCAGGCCCAACAAGCGGTTGGTCTCACCGCTCATGGCAGAAGGCACCACAACCAACTGGTGCCCCGCCCTCACCCACTTGGCCACGCGTTGGGCCACGCTGCGAATGCGCTCGGTCGACCCCATCGAGGTGCCGCCGTACTTGTGAACGATCAAGGCCATGGTGTTGATGTGCAGGCGACAGACGAAGCGGCCGCTGAAATTGCGCCGTCGGCGCAAAGCCGCAAATTCTAGGGCGCTGTCAGCCCGTGTCTTTGGGCTTGGCCGTTACCCAACGCAGCTTGAATGCCGGCTCGCCCGCGGGCGCCCAATGCCGTGCGTCCAGCCCCAGGCCCGGTGCGAAAAGCAGGTCGCCAGCGGCGGTGAACAGCAGCGGGCCTTGGCGGTCCCAGGCCGGAACAGCCGCGGCCTGGTACTGCAACTTCAGGCTGCGGGGCATACCGCCGCGAGTCCTGACGAAGCGTTCGCCACCTGCACGCGGGCGCATCTGCACACCCGCCAGCACGGCGCTTGCCACCCCATGCTCGGCCATGGGCTCAACCAGCCAATGACCGGACCATGCCAGCACCTGATGCTGACCGGCGCGGTCAAGGTCCAGGACCAGAGGCGCCTCGACGACTGGCCTCAGGTCAACGACCGGCGCTGAAACGGTGTGCGCCGACAGCAGCCCGCGGTACAAGCGCAGCTCGCGGTGTCCTGCCGGCCAGCAGCCCGTGCGCGCAGTCGGCAGCTCGTTGACCAAGCGCCGCAAGAGGCTCTCGGGCACCGGCGCTTCCAACAGCCGGGGCAATGCCGTGCGCAGGGCATTCAAGCGGCGCAGGGGGCTCAGGTGCAACCAGGGGTCGACTTTCAACGCCGTCGACGTCAACAGCGCGGCCAGGTCTTCTTCGGCCACCTCGCTCAGCACGGCTTGTGCTTCCTGGGCCCGCCTGGCCGACTGCGTCAGTGCAACCTCGGCGTCAGCAAACGCCGCTTGCAAGGCTGGCCACACCGCGTTTCGCAGGCGGCTGCGGGCAAACCGCGGGTCGGCGTTGCTGCTGTCCTCCACAAAACTCAGCCGGTGTTGGCGAACGTAGTTTGCGATGGCAGACCGCGGCTGCTCCAACCAGGGCCGCGCCCAAACCAGCCCTTGGCGCTGTGCCAGCATGGGCATGGCCGACAAGCCGGCAGGCCCGCCGCCACGAAGGGCCTGCAAGAGCCAGGTCTCGGCCTGGTCGCGCCGGTGGTGGGCCAGCAGAACCAGGCTTGCGCCCGCGGCCTGCGCCATCTCGGCCAAGGCCGCGTAGCGCTCGCGCCGAGCCCAGGCTTCAACGCTGTCGCCCCGTGCCGGTGCTGCTGTCAGCCGGCGTGCATCGAAGGCAGCGCCCCAACGCTTGGCTTGGCGCTTCACATGGGCCAGCCAAGCATCGGCCCGCGGCATCAAGCCATGGTGAACATGCAGGGCAATGACCTGCACGCCCAGCGCTCGTGCGGCCTTGACCGTGCAAAACAGCAAGGCCGTGGAGTCGCGGCCGCCGCTGGTGGCGACGGCCACCACGGGCATCAACTGTCCTTGCTGTCGCTGTAGCGGCCGTAACTGCGCAGGCGCTGGTAGCGGCGTTCAAGCAAGGCAGCAGCCTTCAGGTCGGACGACTGGCGCAGCGCGTCGCCCAGGGCCCGCTTCAACTGGGCGGCCATCCAGGGCACGTCGCGGTGCGCGCCACCCACGGGTTCGTTGACGATCTTGTCGATCACACCCAACGCCTTCAGGCGGTGTGCCGTGACGCCCAAGGCCTCGGCCGCCTCGGGCGCGCGCTCCGAGGTCTTCCACAGGATGGATGCACAGCCCTCCGGCGAAATCACGGAATAGATGCTGAACTGCAGCATCAGCACCTGGTCGGCCACGCTGATGGCCAGCGCACCGCCACTGCCACCCTCACCGATGATGGTGCTGACGATGGGCACTTCAAGCTGGGCCATTTCGAAGATGTTGCGGCCGATGGCCTCGCTCTGCCCGCGCTCTTCGGCGCCGATGCCAGGGTACGCGCCGGGTGTGTCGACAAAGGTAAAGACGGGCAGGCCGAACTTTTCGGCCAGCTTCATCAGGCGCAGCGCTTTCCGGTAGCCCTCGGGGCGTGACATGCCGAAGTTGCGCTGAGTGCGCTCTTTGGTGTCGCGGCCTTTCTGGTGGCCCAGCACCATGCAGGCTTGGCCGTTGAAACGCGCCAGGCCGCCCACGATGCTGAGGTCGTCGGCATAGTGACGGTCGCCGTGCAGCTCTTGAAAGTCGGTGAAGATGTGGTGAACGTAGTCCAGCGTGTAGGGCCGCTGCGGATGCCGCGCGATCTGTGTGACCTGCCAGGGGGTGAGATTGGAGTAGACGTCGCGCGTGAGCTGCTGGCTTTTGGCCGAGAGGCGTTCGATCTCGTCGGAGATGTCCACGGCCGACTCGTTCTGCACGTAACGCAACTCGTTGATCTTGGATTCGAGATCAGCGATGGGCTGCTCGAATTCTAGGAAGTGTCTTTTGATCATTCAGCCCTCAATGCCTCAATAGGCCACGGGAACGGGGTCCAGGCTGCGCCAAATGTACCAAGTGGCGACTGACCGAAACGGTGCCCAGGCTTCACCCACTTCACGCGCTTCGGCTCGCGAAACGGGTTCACCGCTGAAATAGTTGGCGCTGATGCCTTTGATCAGGCCCAGGTCGTCCAAGGGCATGACGTTGGGCCGCATCAGGTGGAAGATCAGGAACATCTCGGCCGTCCAGCGGCCGATGCCGCGGATGACCACGAGTTCATCAATGATGCTGTCGTCGTCCATCGTCGGCCAGGCGCTCTCGTGCACCAGTTGCTCGGTGAAGTGGCGCGCCAGGTCCTGCAGGTATTCGCACTTGCGCGCTGACAACCCCGCCTCGCGCATGCGGGGCAGGTCAAGGGCCTGCACATCGGCTGGTAGCAAGTGCACTGCAGCACCCCCGGCCACGACTGCGAACCGGTCCCACACCGACTGCGCTGCCTTCACCGAAATCTGCTGACCGACGATGGAACGGGCCAAGGTGGTGAAGGCGTCACCGCGGCTGGTCAACCGGGCTTCGCCCAATTTCGGAATCAGTTTCTTCAAGACGCGGTCGCGCTTGGCCAGATGGCGGCAGGCTTCGTCCCAATAAAGCGGTGTGACGACAACGGCCTGCGCGCCAGGTGCGCTGCTCGCGGCCATGGGTCAGGCTTTCACCCAGGTTGTGCCGGTGGCCGAGTCCTGCAAAACGACACCCAGCGCCGCCAACTCGGCGCGAATGCGATCCGCACTGGCAAAGTCACGCGCCGCCTTGGCCGCAGCACGGGCTTCGATGCGGGCCTGGATGTCGGCCGGCAGCAGTGCCGTACCGCCTTGCAGGTAAGCCGACGGCGTTTGCTGCAATACGCCCAGAACGCCCCCCAATGCCTTCAACAAAGCGGCATCGGCTGTCTCACCGCGGTTGACGCTGGCCGCCAACTCGAACAGCACAGCCACCGCGCCGGGGGTGTTGAAGTCATCGTCCATCGACGCCTTGAACGCGGCGGCGCGCGGCTCGGACCAGTCAATGCCGGCCAAGCCAGAAACGTCGCCAGCCGCCTGCAGCGCGGTGTACAGACGTTTGAGCGAGCTGCCTGTCTCGTCCAGAAGCGCTTCGCTGAAATTGAAAGGGCTGCGGTAGTGCGTGCGCAACATGAAGAAGCGCAAGGTCTCGCCAGCGTAGTTTTTCAACACGTCGGCTATGGTGGAAAAGTTGCCCAGCGACTTCGACATCTTGGTGTCGTCGACATTCAAGAAACCGTTGTGCATCCAGGTATTGACGAAAGGCCGACCGGTGGCGCCTTCGCTCTGAGCGATCTCGTTCTCGTGGTGCGGGAATGTCAGGTCCAAACCGCCGCCGTGGATGTCGAAGTGCTCGCCCAGCAGCGCGCAACTCATCGCCGAGCATTCGATGTGCCAGCCCGGCCGGCCGCGGCCGTAGGGGCTGTCCCAGCTGGCATCGGCCGGCTCATCGGGCTTGGCCGATTTCCACAGCACAAAGTCCAGGGGATCTTCTTTGCCGCCCAGCACGGCGACACGTTCGCCAGCGCGCAGTTCGTCCAAGGATTTGCCCGACAACTTGCCATAACCCACGAAGCGGCGCACCGCGTAATTCACGTCACCGGCGCCCGGGCTGTCGTCACCACCCTGAGCCTGGTAGGCGAGCCCTCGAGCCTGCAGCTGCCCGATGAGGTCCAGCATCTGCGGCACGTACTCGGTGGCACGTGGCTCGTGGGTGGGTGCCAAGGCCCCAAGCGCGGCGAAGTCACGGTGCATGGCGGCGATCACCTCGTCCGTCAGTTCACGGATGCTCATGCCCCGCTCCACCGCGCGCTTGATGATCTTGTCTTCGATGTCCGTGATGTTGCGAACGTAGGTCACCTTCCAGCCGCTGGCCAACAGCCAGCGGTAGACCGTGTCGAACGCCAGGATCATGCGGGCGTGGCCCAGGTGGCACTGGTCGTAGACGGTAATGCCGCAGACGTACATGCCGACGTGACCGGGCTGCAAGGGCACAAAGGCCTCTTGCTGGCGTGTCAGGGTGTTGTGGATGCGAAGCGACATGCGGCGGACAGCGTGCGGGGCGTGAGACGCGGGGTCTGAAAATGAAGGCGCCGCAGTGCAAAGAACAGGTCGCCGATAGAATCGAAATCAGTATAGCGGCGCCGCTTTTGGTCTCATCGGGTGTATCTCCTGTAGCGCCAGTGCGCCGCAATGTTGTTGCCCGCCACCCGGCACCCCACCCCCAAAACATCGTCCCTCGGTTTGTCGCAACCCGTCGCACTCGCCCTCCGAAGCTTGGCTGCCGCTGCCGCATTGGCCTGCGCGCCCTTGGCAGCGCAGACGACTGATGGCGAGTCGGTCCGGGTCAAGCTCTCGCAGGGCAACCTTGCCGGCGCGCTGTCGACCGTGCAGGCAGCACTGCTCAACAAGCCAAATGACGCACAACTGCGCTTCCTGTTGGGCGTGGTGTGGATGGACATGGGCCGCGACGCAGAGGCACTGGAACAGTTCAAAGAGCTCAACCAGCAGTACCCCCAACTACCCGAACCGCTGAACAACCTGGGGCTGCTGCAGGCGCGGGGCGGGCAGCTGGAGAGCGCCCGCCTGAGCTTGCAGGCGGCCCTGCTCGCTGACCCCGCACACCGCGCTGCGCGCAGCAACCTGGGCCAGGTGCACCTGATGCTGGCAGTTCAGGCCTGGGAACGGGTCGCGGCGTCCGGAGCCATCGACGCAAACCTGTTGCGCCGACTGGAAGGTGCACGTGCGCTGTTGCTGCCTGTCGCGCCGAGACCACCTTGAGTCAGGGCCACCAGCCCGGTCTAGGATCACCGGTTTGAACAACCTTGGAGCCCACCTCTTGAAACGCCTCTTGATTGCCTTGAGCATGGCCAGCGCGCTGGCGCTGAGCGCTGTGCCCGCCGCCGCGCAAAAAGTCCGGCTGGCCACCAGCGCCGGCGACATCGTGCTGGAGCTTGACGCCGCCAAGGCCCCGAAGACGGTCGAAAACTTCCTGGCCTACGTCAGGGCCAAGCACTATGACGGCTTGATCTTTCACCGGGTGATTGACGGCTTCATGCTCCAAGGTGGCGGCTTCAAGCCCGACATGACCGAAAAGCCGGTGCGCGCGCCAATCGTTCTGGAAAGCCGCAACGGCCTGCCCAACCTGCGCGGCAGCATCGCGATGGCACGAACCAACGTGCCCGACTCGGCGACCTCGCAGTTCTTCATCAACGTCGCTGACAACACCCGGCTCGACGCGGCTGAGGGCAGAGACGGCTACGCGGTGTTTGGCCGCGTCGTCCAGGGCATGGATGTTGTCGACAAGATCCGCCTCGTGCCGGTCACGTCCAAAGGCCCGCACCAGAATGTCCCCGCCACGCCCGTGGTGATCACAAAAGCCAGTTTGGAGAAATGACATGACCAAGACCGTGCAGATCGAAACCACCGTCGGCAGCCTGAGCATCGAGCTCGATGACGAGCGCGCGCCACTGAGCGTGGCCAACTTCATCGACTACGCCACCCGTGGGCACTACGACAACACCGTGTTTCACCGCGTCATCAAGGGCTTCATGGTGCAAGGTGGTGGTTTTGAGCCCGGGATGAAACAAAAAACGGTCGGCGCGCCAATCGCCAATGAGGCCAACAACGGGCTGAAGAACAAGAAGTACAGCTTGGCAATGGCGCGCACCAACGACCCGCATTCGGCTACCGCGCAGTTTTTCATCAATGCCACCGACAACACCTTTCTCGACTTCAAAGCCGAGAACGCCCAAGGCTGGGGCTACGCCGTGTTTGGCCGGGTGGTGCAAGGTACCGAGGTTGTCGATGCCATCGAACGTGTTCGCACGGGTCGCAAGGGCGCCCATGACGACGTGCCCCTGGACGACGTGTGGATCGTCAGCGCCAACCTGGTGGACTGATGTCCGTTGCCGGCCCGCCCCCACTGCCGGCTCTTTTTGAGGTCACCGCCGCCAACCATTGGCAGGCGGTGGACTTCATATCCGACCTGCACCTGAGTGCGGCCATGCCACGCACGTTTGATGCTTGGCGCCACTACCTTCAGAACACACCGGCCGATGCCGTCTTCATCCTGGGAGATTTGTTCGAAGTCTGGGTCGGCGACGACGTCCGCACCCGGACTTTCGAAGCTCGCTGCGTCGAAGTTCTGGCCGAAGCGGCGAGCCGACGGCAGCTTGGCCTGATGGTGGGCAACCGCGACTTCCTGATCGGCCAGGCCATGCTCAAGTCGTGCGGCTGTATGGCTCTGCCCGACCCGACGGTGTTGGTCACCTGGGGCCAACGGGTGCTTCTCAGCCATGGCGACGCGTTATGCCTGGCAGACAAGCCCTACCAGACGTTTCGTCGTGAAGTTCGCTCGGTGCCATGGCAGACGGCGTTTCTCGCAAAGCCCTTGGCAGAACGACTTGAACTTGCGGCGCAGATGCGCCACGCCAGCCAGGAACGGCAACGTTTCGACGGCGCCGCCGGTATTGATATCGACACGGCACAAGCCGTGCATTGGATGCACGCCATGGGCACCGCCGAGCTGGTTCATGGGCACACCCACCGCCCGGGCAGCAACACCCTGGCACCGGGCTTCAAGCGCCACGTGTTGAGCGATTGGGACCTCGATACAGGCCACCGCGCCGAGGTGCTGCGCCTCAGCCGCGACGGTTTCGTGCGCCTGCCGCTGGCAGCGGCTCCGTAACGCCACGACGGCGCAGGATCGGCACGGCGAAGATGGTGTTGCGGTGGTTGCGCCAGCAGCGCGAACAAGCTGCGGTGAAGCGGCGCAGCATTCCTGAGGACCTGTGGAAGCGAACGTTGGTGCGCTATGGCTTCTTGCGAAGGCGCAACCCCGACGAGGCAGCAGAACTGCGGCGCCTGACCAGCCTGTTTCTGGACAGGAAAGAGTTCCATGCGGCTGGCGGCCTGCACCTGACTGACGCGATGACGGTCGCCATTGCCGCGCAGGCGGCACTGCCGGTATTGAGGCTTGGCCTGGCCCGTTACGATGGCTTCGTGGGTATCGTGGTGCATCCGGGTCAGGTCATGGCACGGCGCGAGGTCACAGACGACGACGGCCTGGTCCATGCCTACAACGAAGTCATTGCTGGCGAGGCCATGGAAGGCGGGCCGATGATGCTGTCCTGGCAGGACGTTCGCGCCGCAGGGCCGATGGCCAGGCACGGGTACAACGTGGTGATCCACGAGTTTGCACACGTGCTGGACCTGGCCGACGGGGTGTCTGACGGTGTGCCGGTGCTGCCACCCGAGTTGTCCCGTCAAGACTGGGTAAGGACGCTGCAATCGTCCTACCACTCCTTTGTGGCGGAGGTGCAAGCCGCAGAGGCAGCCGGCCGCGACACGGCTATCGACCCTTACGGCGCCGAAGGCGAAGACGAATTTTTCGCGGTGACCAGTGAGGCGTTCTTCACCCACCCGGAGCTGCTGGAAAAGGAACAGACCGCGCTGTACGGCCTGTTCAAACATTTCTATCAACAAGATCCCGCTCGGGACATTGCCCCCCGCCACACGCGCGTGTAGCCGCTTGCGCCCAGCGCGCTCAGTGCGCTCAGTGCGCTCAGTGCGCTCAGTGCAGCATCAGACTGAAGCGGTCTCTGCGCGTGGCTTGTCGCTCTTTTTTGGCGGTTGAATGTCGAGCTGCACCTCACCCGCATCGTCCACGTCGACCGTCAAACGACCGCCATCAACCAAGCGGCCAAACAGCAACTCGTCGGCCAAAGCGCGACGGATCGTGTCCTGAATCAAGCGTTGCATCGGCCGAGCGCCCATCAAGGGGTCAAAGCCCTTCTTCGCCAACTGCTTGCGCAAGGCATCGGTGAAGGTCACTTCCACCTTCTTCTCGGTGAGTTGGCCCTCAAGCTGCAACAAAAACTTGTCCACGACGCGCAAGATGATGCTTTCGTCCAGCGGCCTGAAGCTGACGATGGCGTCGAGCCGGTTGCGGAATTCCGGCGTGAACAAACGTTTGATATCGGCCATCTCGTCGCCTTGCTGGCGTGAGTTGGTGAAGCCGATGGTCGACCTGTTCATTGCCTCGGCGCCGGCATTGGTCGTCATGACGATGATCACGCTGCGGAAGTCAGCTTTGCGGCCATTGTTGTCGGTCAAAGTGCCATGGTCCATGACCTGCAGCAGCACGTTGAAGACGTCCGGGTGCGCCTTCTCGATCTCATCGAGCAGCAGCACTGAATGTGGCTTCTTGCTGATGGCCTCTGTCAACAAACCACCCTGATCAAAGCCCACATAGCCCGGGGGCGCACCGATCAGGCGGCTGACCGCATGGCGCTCCATGTACTCCGACATGTCGAAGCGGATCAGCTCAATGCCCAGCACATAGGCCAGTTGTTTGGCTACCTCGGTCTTGCCCACACCGGTCGGGCCGCTGAACAAGAAGCTGCCGATCGGCTTGTCGGGTTTGCCAAGGCCGCTTCGAGCCATCTTGATGGCCGCAGCCAGTGCGTCAATGGCCGGCTCTTGCCCGAAGACCACGCTCTTGAGGTCGCGGTCCAAGGTCTTCAGCTTGCCTCGGTCGTCGTTGGACACGGAAGCCGGCGGGATGCGCGCGATCTTGGCAACGATCTCCTCGACCTCAGCACGGCTGATGGTCTTCTTGCGTTTGGTCGCCGGCAGGATCCGCTGCGCTGCACCCGCCTCATCGATCACGTCGATCGCCTTGTCGGGGAGGTGACGGTCGTTGATGTATTTCGCTGACAGCTCTGCCGCAGCTTGCAGCGCGGTCAGGGTGTACTTGACGCTGTGGTGTTCTTCAAAGCGCGTTTTCAGGCCCTTCAGGATCTCGATGGTCTGTTCAACCGATGGCTCGACCACGTCGACCTTCTGGAAGCGCCGCGACAGCGCCGCGTCCTTCTCGAAGATGCCGCGGTACTCGGTGAATGTGGTCGCCCCGATGCACTTCATGGCGCCGCTGCTGAGCGCCGGTTTGAGCAGATTGCTGGCGTCCAGAGTGCCACCACTGGCTGCGCCCGCGCCAATCAAGGTGTGGATTTCATCAATGAACAGGATCGCGCCGGGCTGGTCCTTCAGCTGTTTGAGAACACCTTTGAGCCGCTGCTCAAAGTCACCCCGGTACTTGGTGCCAGCCAGCAATGCGCCCATGTCCAGCGAATAAACAGTAGCGTCGGCCAGCACTTCCGGAACGTCTTTTTCGGTGATGCGCCACGCCAGCCCTTCAGCTATCGCAGTTTTGCCGACACCGGCTTCGCCCACCAGCAAGGGGTTGTTCTTGCGCCTGCGGCACAGCACCTGAATGACCCGTTCGACCTCATGCTCGCGGCCGATCAGCGGATCGATCTTGCCGTCACGAGCAAGCTGGTTCAGGTTCTGCGTGAACTGGTCAAGTGGGGTGCCCTTGCTGTCAGCGGCTTCTTCCTTCTCGGGTTCGTTGCTGCTGCCTTCGGCACCTTTTGCGGGCTCGGGCGGGTCACTCTTCTTGATGCCGTGGGCGATGAAGTTGACCACGTCAAGGCGCGTCACGCCCTGCTGATGCAGGTAGTACACGGCATGTGAATCCTTTTCGCCAAAGATTGCCACCAGCACGTTGGCACCGGTGACTTCTTTCTTGCCGTTGCCCGTGCTTTGCACGTGCATGATGGCGCGCTGGATCACGCGCTGAAAACCCAGCGTGGGCTGGGTGTCCACCTCTTCACTGCCACCGACGGTGGGGGTGTTTTCCTTGATGAAGGTGGCCAGACTCTTGCGCAGATCCTCGATGTTGGCCGCACA
>Ga0105047_10008134_pt1 | contig 17546 bp, 21 predicted proteins | sample MAT04_FD_78384 | JGI IMG/M metagenome (GOLD analysis project Ga0105047, IMG submission 78384) | Freshwater microbial communities from Lake Fryxell liftoff mats and glacier meltwater in Antarctica - MAT-04 (megahit assembly) | ecosystem: Environmental > Aquatic > Freshwater > Ice > Liftoff...
CGTTGCAACGATGAACCCGATCCCGCAAGGTTTGCCGATCCATGCCGCAACTTTCCGCAGCCAGCTTCCGGTCGACGCCATCAAGCAAAAGCGCAATCGCCAACCTGCGCCGAGCGGCCTTGGAGCGGCCTTGCTCTTGGCCGCCGCTAAACGCAACTCCTGCACCGCCATATTCGTCCGCGCGATCTTCACAGACATCAAAACCCCCCTCGCTTCGAGACCGGAGAATCAGATTGCATGGGCCTTGGAAATTCACAAACGAGTCAGGCCAAGGGTCCATTGGTATCAGTCCGCCAAATGCACGGGGCGCGCCGGTTTCCCGGCGCGCCCCGTTTTCATCTCCGCCTGCTCGGCTCAGTTCAGCGCGGGTTCAGCGGCTTGCGTTTCGATGGCCTTCACTTCGGCATCCTGCGCGCGGGCAATTTCGATCCGGCGCGGTTTCAGCGCTTCGGGTGTCTCGCGGACAAGGTCGATATGCAACATGCCATGTTCGTGCACCGCCCCGGTCACGCGCACATGATCGGCCAGGGTAAAGCGGCGCTCGAAAGCGCGGCTGGCGATGCCGCGGTGCAGATACGCACGTTCCGCCACATCGGGCGCCTTGCGCGCCACGATGTGCAAGGCCCCCTCGCGGACCTCAACCGTCAGCTCATCGGGCGAAAAGCCCGCCACGGCGACCGAGATGCGGTAGCCATTGTCTGCGGTTTTCTGGATGTTGTAGGGGGGGTAGGTGGGGTGGGCCATATCGGCGTTGAGCGTGCGGTCCATCAGGTCCGCGACGCGGTCGAAACCGATAGTAGCACGGTAAAGCGGGGCGAGGTCGAAGCTGCGCATGTCATCCTCCTTCGAGCGATGTCTAGGGTCCCCCCTTGCCGGGCGGGACGGGTTGGCCGGACCCTTGATGGCGCCCGGATGAGAGGGATCTGGGAAGCCTGCGGGGTGGTTTCAAGGCCCCGCTGCGCCTTGATGCGTTTCAGAGGCCCGCAACCTGCCGGGCGTAATCACCGGCATCGATCCAGCCCCGGGAGGCGGTCACCTTGCCATCCGGGCCAAGGTCCCATTCCTCCCATCCACGGATGCGGAGCGGGTTGGCCGTCTGGGCGTGATGGCCGGTGAAGGTCCAGATATAAAGGACATGCGATCCGGCCCCCCGAATCCCGTCGCAGACCAGCACCAGATCCGGGACATCGCCATAGAAACCCTGCGCCATGCCAGCCACCCGGTTGCGGCCTTGCCACGGTGTGCCGCGATTTATAGTGATCTCACCATTCTCGGCAAAGAAGGAGGCCACGGCCGAGCCGGAGTTCTAGGCCGCAGTAGAGTCGCGGGCAAGGATCGAAAGGGACTTATCCGACAGGAACATCGCGCGCTCCTTGCACAGAGTCAGGGTTTGGGGAACCTCGGCCTGCCGTCGCCCCCCGAGGAAAGCATCCTGACCCCGGAAAGCGGCTTGCCGATCTGCCCTTGGCCAGCATCAAACGCGGCTCGAAGTTCGGCAAGAGGTTTTTGCATCGGAACCGCGAGCGACACCTTGCGCCCTTCGATCTCGGCCTTGGCCGAAACGACCGAGATTACCCGGGTAACCCCATCGCGGACGGAAAACACCGGCGCGCCCGAGGCGCCGAAATCGACCGAGCAGGACAGAACGAGCACATCCGGCCGCACCGCCAGCACATCACACGTTTCCTGCAGCGACGGTGCCTCTGCCCGGTCCTGCGCATAGGACACGACCCCTATCCGATCACCAGGCGCAGGGCTGAGGTCAGTGTCAAAAGGTGGGATCGCTGTGTTGCGGATGGGCTGGTCCAACTCCAGCAGAGCGATGTCTACACCGACGCGGGCCACCAGGTCGCCCCCGCCATAGACGTAATCGGGATGCGGCAAGGCCCGCCGCACACCGCGGTAGGCCGCCGCCCGACCGAGGCGCCAGCCCGCAAGAAACTGGATCTCGCCCACATCCAGCCGTGCGCCCGTCTCCCGGTCAAACAGGCAATGCGCCGCTGTCAGCACAAGCCTCGGCTCGATCAGGGTGCCGGTACAAAAGCCCCGGGTGCCCAGCATCAGTTTACCCACCGCCTGCCAGTCGCGCGAAGCATCCGCCGTCTTCAGCGTGACAAGCCCGGTCTGCTCGGCCACTGCCGACCACGGCGTCGCAGCAGCCGCAAGCGAAATCAGAACGGCCAGCATCTTCGTAAACGACATCTGCTCTCCTCGGAAGCCCGGCCCTCTTTTCCGTGCCGTTTGCCACGGGTAGCGCCCTTTTGGGCTGGCGCCCACGCTTGGCGCAGACACTGCCAGCCAGGCGCAGACCACGAAAACCCCGATCACCGCATAGTCCCGTTCTGGGGCCGATTTGTGGCAATCGCCCCACAGGGCCGGCCGTGAGGAGGGCAGGACGCACGCAGTCCCTGCCCTTTGTCCCCATAACCGGGGGCAACGTTGCCGATAGAACCTTGAAAGCTGGGTTTGCGCGGCAAGGGATGCCTCAGTTCGGGCGCCTCCGCCGTGCTGAGACGCCCCAATCCTTATCGGGGCTGTTCGGGTCGGGGTCACTGAGGTCGCGGTCATTGGGGTCGGGGCCATTCAGGTCGGGGCCAGCGCGCTCTGCCCCTTCCGCCAACTCGGAACGCGCAACGTCAAGTGCGTCCTGCGCCGCCTCGGCAAGGCGCGGCAGGTCGTTTTTACCCGCATAAGCGTGCAAATCCCGCAGGACATCGAGAATCCAGTCATGGCGCATACGGGCGGACCTCATCGTCGCGGAAAACACAGGAAGGCAGATCGCCTGCCCTAGCATTCTCTCGCGCCTCGCCCCATGCAAGATCCGGAAACGTAGTGTTTCCATTTGGGCAACAATCACGCCGATCAGGCGCCTCGGCTTGCCTCCAAAGTGTCTTCAAAGGTCCGCAGACCCGTCCGCCGCGCCTGCACCAGTACGGCCATGTTGCCCGGCTTGTGCTCGTTCTTCCACATCATCATATGCGCCTGCGGAATGTCGGCCCAGGGAAACACTTCCGACATGCACGGGTCCAGCCTGCGCTCGACCATCAGCTTGTTGGCCGCCGCAGCTTGCTTCAGATGCGCAAAATGGCTGCCCTGCAGACGCTTTTGGTGCATCCACATGTAGCGTACGTCAAAGGTGCAGTTGAACCCGGTCGTGCCTGCGCAGATCACCACCATTCCACCCTTCTTGCACACGAGAGACGACACCGGGAACGTCGACTCGCCCGGATGCTCGAACACCATGTCCACACTGATGCCCTTGCCGGTGATGTCCCAGATCGCCTTGCCAAAGCGGCGTGCCTCTTTCAGCCAGGTGTTGTATTCGGGGCTGTTGACGGTGGGCATCTGGCCCCAGCAGGTGAAGTCCTTGCGGTTGATCACGCCTTTCGCGCCCAGACCCATGACGAAATCGCGCTTGGATTCGTCGCTGATCACCCCGATCGCGTTCGCCCCGGCCGTGTTGATCAGCTGGATCGCATAAGACCCAAGGCCGCCCGACGCACCCCAGACCAGCACGTTCTGCCCGGGCTTCAGGTCATGCGGCTCGTGACCGAAGAGCATCCGGTAGGCCGTAGCCAGCGTCAGGGTATAGCAGGCCGACTCCTCCCACGTCAGGTGCCGGGGGCGCTGCATCAGCTGCTGCGCCTGCACGCGGGTAAACTGCGCAAAAGACCCGTCCGCCGTTTCATAGCCCCAGATCCGCTGGCTGGACGAATACATCGGATCGCCGCCGTTGCATTCTTCATCGTCGCCATCGTCCTGATTGCAGTGGACGACCACCTCGTCGCCCACCTTCCAGCGCGTCACCTTTTCACCCACAGCCCAGACGATACCGGCGGCATCCGACCCCACGATGGCATAGGCCGCCTTGTGCACGTCAAACACCGACATGGGTTGCCCCAGCGCCGCCCAGACCCCGTTGTAATTGACCCCTGCCGCCATCACGAGGATCAGCACCTCATTGCTGTCGATCTTCGGCGTCTCCACCACTTCCAGCTGCATCGCCGTGTCAGGCGCGCCGTGGCGTTCACGCCGGATCACCCAGGCATGCATATGGCTTGGGACATGACCCAGGGGCGGCATCTCGCCCAGATCGTAGAGGTCTTTCTTCGGCGCGTCATAGGCCGCGATCGGGGTCGAAACGTCCAATGCCATGCCAGGCTCCTGTCTTCCTTGTGCTGCGCTGCAGAAGAAGCGCGTGGGCGCAGGAAATATGACCTTCAGCGCAACAATGCAATAGAGCGACTACTTGGTTTTGTAATTTTATGTCTGCCGCGTTGCAGAATTGGCTTCCAGTCTCTGAGTCACCGAGGCCGCGCAAAAGGCGAGCAACCGCTCCTCCCCCGGTCGGGTCTCGAACCCGCCGCCGATGATCCCCCGCGCCTTCAACGGGACGAGTCCCTCGTCCAGGGTGCGCTCCAACCCATGCGGCGGCAGTTTCAGCACTGCGCCGTCGGCCCGCAGACGTGCGGCGAGGGATTCCAGTCGTGCCAGCAGCACGGTGCGGTCAGCGGGCGCGCCCCCCTCCAGCAGCGCCGCCGACACCATCGGTACCGGCAGAACCGGCACCACGCGCCCGATCTCGGCCATCAGATACGCGCCCAACGGTTGCAGCGCCTCCCCATGCTGTGCAAGATAGGCGCGCAGCGAGACCGGGGCGCCAAACCCCACCGCCGCTGTGCCGAACCCTTTGAACCGTCCGCGCCAGCGGTTCCACAGCATGACGCTCACCTGTGCCGTTAACCGGAAAGGCTGCATCCGGAACCGCCGTGTCCCGGCCGCCCCGGCTGCAACCAGAACGCGGTCCTCAAGCACCCGGTCATAGGCCAGGCCCACGGGCACAAAAACAACGTCTCGCCCCGCTGGGTTGAATCCCTGCACAATGTAGCTCAGCAAGCCCATCTTCGCGGGGCCCACCCGTCCATCAAGGCTGAGTCCGCCTTCAGGAAAAATCGCTTGCGTTGTTCCATCTTCGGTCGCCATCTGTACATAGCGCGCCAGCACCCGACGATAAAGCGCATTGCGCCTGCCCCGCCGGATGAAATACGCCCCCATGGCCCGGATCAGCCGCGACAGGGGCCAGACCTGCGCCCATTCCCCGACCGCAAAAGATACGGTCGAGCGGCCCGCCACCAGCCACGTCACAAGCACATAATCCATGTTGCTGCGGTGGTTTATCACGAAGATCACCGTGGCCTTTGGGTCAATATGGGCAAGCGCGGCGTCAATCTTGCTGACCCGCACCCGGTACAAGAGCCTGCTCAGCCACTTTGCCGCCCGTGTCGCCACACTGAAGTAGAGTGTAGTGGAAAAACCCGGCACGATTTCGCGTGCATAGGTCTGCGCCTCCTCAAAGGCCACGGCCCCCGGAACACCTGTCGTCGCCGCGTGATCTGTCACCGCCTCCAGCACGCGCGGATCATGGGTCAGGCGCACGATCATGTCCTGCCGTCGCGCCAGCTTGAACCACTCGATCGGCCGGACCAGCCGCGCGTTCAACTGGGCCAACGCCCGTTCCGCCCGCTTGCGAAAGAACCACCGCACCGAGGGAAACAGGAAATGCGAGGCGAAGGTCACCCCGGCAAAGGCCAGAATCAGCGCAAGCAGCCAAACCGGCAGCTCAACCGTGCCGAACATCGCGCCGTCCTCCCCCGCCTGCCCCGTCCGACCATCGTTTAACCATATCCCCGCCGGATTTGCCCACATCCTTTCTTCGCCGCGTCGCAGCGATTGACACTGACGCAATCTGTCGTCTATCAGTGCCTTCACGAAATAAAATTACTTCTCCCATCATGAGGCCCCGATGGACGCGCAGAAGGATTACCCTTGGCTGTTTCGCACCTATGCGGGCCATTCGACCGCTGCCGCCTCGAACGCGCTTTACCGCACGAACCTTGCCAAGGGGCAGACCGGTCTTTCCGTCGCCTTCGATCTGCCCACCCAGACCGGCTATGACAGCGACCACATCCTTGCGCGGGGCGAGGTTGGCAAGGTCGGTGTGCCGATTTCTCACCTTGGAGACATGCGGGCCCTGTTTGCCGATATCCCGCTCGACCAGATGAACACCTCGATGACGATCAATGCCACCGCCCCTTGGCTGATGGCGCTCTATATTGCCGTGGCCGAGGAGCAGGGAGCCGACATCGCGGCCCTGAATGGCACCGTGCAGAATGACCTGATCAAGGAATACCTTTCGCGCGGGACCTACATCGCGCCGCCAAAGCCGTCGATGCGAATGATCACCGATGTGGCCGCTTACACGCAGAAACACCTGCCCAAGTGGAACCCGATGAACATCTGCAGCTATCACCTGCAGGAGGCCGGGGCCACGCCGGAACAGGAGCTGGCCTTTGCCCTCGCCACCGCCTGCGCCGTGCTCGATGACCTCAAGGGCAAGGTTGCGCCCGGGGATTTCCCGGCCATGGTCGGCCGCATCTCGTTCTTCGTGAACGCAGGCATCCGCTTCGTCACCGAGCTATGCAAGATGCGCGCCTTCGTGGCTTTGTGGGACGAAATCTGCGAGCACCGCTACGGCGTGACCGATGCCCGCTTTCGCCGCTTTCGCTATGGCGTGCAGGTCAACTCGCTTGGCCTGACCGAACAGCAGCCGGAAAACAACGTCACCCGCATCCTGATCGAGATGCTGGCCGTTACCCTGTCAAAATCCGCCCGCGCCCGCGCCGTCCAGCTCCCCGCCTGGAACGAGGCTCTGGGACTCCCGCGCCCCTGGGACCAGCAGTGGTCGCTAAGGATGCAGCAGATCCTTGCCTATGAAACCGACCTTCTGGAATATGACGACCTTTTCGACGGCAACCCGGCGGTCGAACGCAAAGTGACCAGCCTTATTGCCGACGCCCGGGCCGAGCTTGCGCAGATCGACGCCATGGGCGGTGCCGTCGCGGCCATCGACTACATGAAGGGCCGCCTGGTGGAGGCCAATGCCGCCCGCATCGCCCGGATCGAGACGAAGGAAACCACCGTCGTCGGCGTCAACCGTTTCACGACTACCGCCGCCTCCCCCCTCACCACCGGCGACGGCTCGATCATGCAGGCCGACCCCGACGCCGAAGCCGATCAGATTGCCCGGCTTGAGGCCTGGCGCCAGAGCCGCGATGCTGCCGCGGTGAAGGCCGCACTCGAAACCCTCCGCGCCGATGCGGCGGCTGGGCGCAACATCATGCCGGCCTCCATTGCTGCTGCAAAGGTCGGCGCCACTACCGGCGAATGGGGCGCGATGGTCCGCACCGCCTTTGGCGAATACCGCGCCCCCACAGGCGTCTCCCGCGCGCCCTCGAACCGCACCGAGGGGCTGGAGCCGATCCGCGAGGCCGTGGCCGCGGTGTCAACCAAACTCAAGCGCAGGCTCAAGTTCCTCGTGGGTAAGCCGGGCCTTGATGGCCACTCCAACGGCGCCGAGCAGATCGCTGCCCGCGCCCGCGACTGCGGCATGGACATCCATTACGAAGGCATCCGCCTGACCCCGGCCGAGATCGTGGCAGCCGCGGTGGAGCAGGAGGCCCATGTCATCGGCCTCTCCATCCTCTCGGGCTCGCATGTGGAGCTTGTGCGCGACGTGATGGCGCGCCTGCGGGCCACGGGCCTGTCGCACATCCCCGTGGTCGTCGGCGGTATCGTCCCCGAAGAGGACGCCCGCCTCCTGCGCAGCCTGGGCGTCGCCGCCGTCTACACGCCCAAGGACTTTGAGCTGAACCGCATCATGCTGGATATCGTGGCGCTGGTGGACGGACGAGTCGAGGCTGCGGAATAGCCGACCCTGCAACCCGAGATAGCAGGGCAGCCGCACTCCCTTCCCTTTTTGGGCAAGTTGGTGTTCCGTACGCACCACTTGCAGGACCGCGTGCTGATCCGGGCTCCGACACCCTTGCCCGAACTTATACGACAGCGCAAAGTTCCCTGCGAATTTCATACGTCGTTACCGCCATCCGCCCCAGCCCCGCAACAGGAACCCCGCATGCCCGACCTGCAAACCTACGCCGAAATCTCTGCGGTCGTGGCCACTTATGTCGAGGGCATGTGCCAAAGCGACCCCGACAAGCTGCGCGCCGCGATGCATGAGAAACTCGCCTGCATCGGCCATTTCGACGGCGGCCTGGAATGGGACTCGCGCGAGGATTTCATCGGCGCCATTACGTCGGCGGTCGAAACACCCGACCCCGCGCCCTGGCATGCCATCAACACCATTACCGTTGTAGGCGACGTGGCGATGGTTCAGGTCGAAAATATCTGGCTCGGGATGCACTTCGACGACACGCTCACGCTGCTCAAGCATGACGGCTTCTGGGTCATCGTCTCCAAGGTCTTTTACCTGCGCGCCGCGGCCTGAGGCCTCGCGCGGCTGGCAACCGACGCCGTCCGGACCTTGCCGCTACCCTGTTTCTATCGGGCAGATTTCCGCCTGCACAGCGGGTGCACAGGGGGTGCACAAGGGGGTGTACTTGAGGCATACAGTCGAAACGCCCTGACTCGGGGCCACAGGCCGCAACCGCAGGGGACCCCGCATGACCTTCCACATCGGCGCCAAACCGGGCGAGATTGCCGAGACTGTCCTCCTCCCCGGCGACCCCTACCGTGCCCGGTGGGCGGCACAGACCTTCCTCAAGGACGCGGTGCTGGTGAATGAGGTGCGGGGCATGCTGGGCTACACCGGCACCTGGAACGGGCAACGGGTGACCATCCAGGGATCGGGGATGGGAATGCCGTCCATGTCCATTTACGCCACCGAATTGATGAAGGATCATGGCGCAAAGACGCTGATCCGCGTCGGTTCTGCCGGGGCATTGCAACCTTTTATCAAGGTGCGGGATGTGGTGCTGGCGCAGACCGCGTCCACCATCGGCAGCCCGTCGCGATCCATCTTCCGCGACCTCGCCTTCGCGCCCTGCGCCGATTTTGCTCTGCTTGCAGCCGCGCACAAGGCGGCCCTTGCCATCGGCGTTCCCGTGCATGTCGGCGGGATCTATTCCTCGGACACATTTTACGACGAGCGCCACGATATTTCTCAGCAACTTCAAAGGCATGGCACGCTGTGCGTCGAAATGGAGGCCGCCGAACTCTACATCCTCGCGGCCCGCTACCAATGCCGCGCGCTCGCTGTCCTCACGATGTCCGACCACATCCTGACGGGCGAGGCGCTGCCCGCTGATCAACGCGAACGCAGCTTCGGCGCGATGGTGGAAACCGCCCTCCACGCTGCGTTTTCCTGATGCGACCAAAGCTTACGAGGCAAGGACAATCATGAAACACCGCCCCCTCGGCGCGAATGGCCCCATGGTCTCCGCCATCGGACTTGGCTGTCTGTCGTTCGGGGGCATCTTCGGCCCCACTACCGATGAGGAAAGCCTGCGCTGCCTCGATGCCGCCCGGGATGCCGGCATCACCTTCTTCGACACTGCCAACATCTACGGCGCGGGTCGGTCGGAAACCGTCCTGGGCCACTGGCTTGGCACCCGAAAACACCCGGCCCACATCGCGACCAAAGCCGCCATCGTCCCGGGTGGCGTCCGCAGGATCGACAATTCCGAAGCTTACCTCCGGGCAGAGCTTGAAGGTTCGCTGCGGCGTCTGGGGGTAGATCACGTCGACCTTTTCTACATCCACCGGCATGAGGCCGCCCGCCCGATCGAAGAGGTTGCGGGCACCTTCTCCCGCCTGATCGAAGAGGGCAAGATCGGTGGCTACGGCATGTCAGAGATCTCTCCCGGCACGCTCCGCCGGGCAAATGCGGTCCACCCCTGCCGCGCCGTGCAGAACGAATACTCGCTCTGGACCCGCCAGCCCGACCTTGGCCTGATCCAGGCCTGCGCCGAGGGCGGCACAGCGTTTGTCCCGTTCTCCCCGCTCGCCCGCGGTGCCCTGGGACGGGAGATCCTTGATCCCGCGACCCTCCCCGAAGACGAATTCCGCCGCCAGATCCCGCGCTTCAATGGCCCGGACTGGGTGCTGAACCGCCAACGGATCGCAGGCTTCCGCACCTACGCCCAAAACCGCGGCATCAGCCCCCCGGCCCTCGCGCTGGCCTGGGTGCTGGACAAGGGCCCCCACCTCATCCCCATCCCCGGAACCCGCTCCGCCGAAAATCTGGCCGACTGGGTCCATGCCTCCGAGATTGTCCTGACCGATGAGGATCACCGGGAAATCAACCGCTTGCTCCCGCCGGGCTGGGCCTTTGGCGACCGCTACAACGACGATCAGGCCGCCACAGTCGAGCGGTATTGCTGACCCCCCCCGGACACGGACCAACGAAAGAGCCGCATTGGCATTTGCGATATACTTTTCTGGAAAGCTTCGATCCAACCGGAGGAGTTTGCCGTTGTCATTCCCAATTTCCCTACGGACCCAATCGTTTGGCTTGACCGGCCCTCAAATCGCGCTCCGGGTTCTTGGGGCCGCAGCACCATCGACGCCTGAGCGGACGATGCAGGATCGCAAAGCTGCGCCCGAAACCGGGATCGAGGCGCTGATGCGCTACGCCAAGACCGCGAAAGAGCTGAGCGCGCGGAAACACCAACCCGAATACTTACCTGAACCCACGGGTGGCGGCACCGACAGCCGTGGCTATGCCCGCTATGAACTGCTGTCCCTGGACCAGCTTGAACCCGAGAATGCCGACTTCTTCGGCTCCCTCGGCGCCACACATGTCGTGCGCCTGACGCCGCCGGAACTCTAGGATGCAGAATTTCGGGCACTCCTGACTGCCGCGCTGGAAGCGGGTGGGGTAAAAATCGACCGCATGCCTGCGATCGAGGCGGAAGTGCCCGGGTTCAAGCGCTCCTTTTACGGGTTCGAGCTTTACCGCGGGCGTGAACACTTCGGCGGGGCCGGAATGGGAATTGCTTCGGCTGATTTTGAGACCTGGCGGTTTCGGCAATGGGGCGCAGGTACCTATGTGGTGCCGGGCATGGTGATGGACCAAAGCTTTGTTGCCAGGTGGGACATGACGGCAAGGTGAAGCGCCGAACAGACACTGGCAACCGGGTGATGTCTCCTGGCACCTCGCAGCATCATGGAACTGCCTAACGCCACTACTGTTGCTTGCGCAGGCAGTGTCGCGGCTTGTTTCCCAGCCCCGGGTCGCAGGTCGCGCCACAGGCCACGCAATGATACGTGCTTTCCCCCAGTGTCCGGTCCAGCCGCCAGCGGCAGGCGCGCGTCAGGGTAGACCCGCGGCGCGCAAACCACATGTAGCCCAGCACAGCGACCAACAGTGCAAGCAGCAGAACCGGCATTCATCCCACCCTGCGGCGCGCCTGTTCGCGCATCGAGATGTAGATGGCGCTTGCAATCAGGATGCCGACGCCCACGAAGGTCCAGCGGTCGGGGAAGTCGCCAAAAAAGTACCATCCCAGCGCCACGGCCATGATCATCTCGGTATAGCCAAGCGGCGCGAGCAGCGAGGCCTCGGCATTGTCATAGGCCTTTACGATCAGGAAATGCCCGCCCGTGGCCACCAGCCCCACGCCTACCAGCATCTGCCATTGCCCCGGTGTGACCGCTTGCCAGCCCAGAGCCATCACCAGCGCAGTCATGAGCGCGGCACCCAGAAGACTGGTTTGGAAGGTCGTAACCATCGCATGCGCCTGCCCCGAAATGCGCCGCGTCATCAGCATGTAGAAGGCCAGCGACGCGCCCGCGAGCAACGCATAAGCCATCCCTGCATCGAAAGCCTGAAACCCCGGGCGAATGATGATCAGCACGCCCACAAACCCGACAGCCACCGCCGCCCACCGCCGCCAGCCGACGCTTTCACCCAGGATCAGGGACGAAAACATCGTTATAACCAAAGGTTGCACGAAGAATATTGCAAGTGCATCGGCAATCGGCAACGTGCGCAGCGCCAAGAAGAACAGGGCCGTGGCACAGATCAGCAAGGTAGCCCGCAGCGCATGCATCGCGGGCCGGTCTGGAACCAGGGCACGCGTCCCGCCGATACGCAGCGCAAAAGGCAGGGTCAGCACGGCGCCGAAGGTCATCCGTGCCCAGACGATCTGCAGAACCGGCACACCCTGATTGCCCAGGCTTTTTGCCAGCACGTCCAAAAACGGCAACACCGCCATCGCCGACAGCATCAGGGCAATCCCCCGAAGGGGCAGGTCGGCGCGCATCATGGGCCTCTCACGGCCACCCTCGGCCCGCATCCGTCCTAGGCCGGCAACGCGGCCTTGCCAAGAGCAGGATCGGCTACAGCCCGCGCGGGCGAAGGTTTCGTTTGCACTCTTGTGGCCGACGTCGTGTGGTCGCAAAGGCCTCGACGCCGCAAGCAGCGCAGGTCCATCCCCGAAAGCGGGTGCCCGGCCGCAACCCGGCCCTTTTCCATCGACAGGACCGCCGCCGCCGGGGCCACATCAGGATCGCCAATCCCACGGCCGCGCCTGCCAGCGCATAGACCAGCCAGGGTCTGACCCCAAGCCCGACAATCGCGTGATGCAGGGACAAGAAGGGTTCGATCAGTTCTGCGAGAGTCATAGCGGTATACCGTCAGGGCTTGCGATGATGCATCACCGCCTCAGCGGGCAACCTGACGCTGAAAAACGGCCGGAATGGGGTCGTTTGGCGGCGAGTTGCGGATGCGACGCCCGCTCAGACCACCCGCTCGACCATCATCCGCTTGATCTCGACAATCGCCTTGGCGGGGTTCAACCCCTTGGGGCAGGTCTTGGCGCAGTTCATGATCGTGTGGCAGCGGTAAAGCTTGAAGGGATCCTCCAGCGCATCCAGCCGCTCGGGCGTCGCCTCGTCGCGACTGTCGATGATCCAGCGGTAGGCGTGCAACAAGGCGGCCGGGCCCAGATACTTGTCACCATTCCACCAGTAACTGGGACAGGCGGTGGAGCAGCAGGCGCACATGACGCATTCGTAGAGCCCGTCCAGCTTTTCGCGATCGTCGATCGACTGGCGCCATTCCTTGGCTGGGCGGTTCGTCTTGGTTTCGAGCCAGGGCATGATGGACGCATGCTGCGCGTAGAAGTGGGTGAGGTCAGGGATCAGGTCCTTGATCACGGACATGTGCGGAAGCGGATAGATCTTCACATCGCCCTTCACTTCATCCAACCCGTAAATACAGGCCAGCGTGTTGATCCCGTCGATGTTCATCGCGCATGACCCGCAAATCCCCTCGCGGCAGGACCGCCGGAAGGTCAGTGTCGGGTCGATCTCGTTCTTGATCTTGATGAGCGCGTCCAGAACCATCGGGCCGCAATTGTCCATGTCGACAAAGTAGGTATCGACCTGCGGGTTCTTGCCATCATCTGGATTCCAGCGATAGACCTGAAACTTGCGCACGTTCGTGCCCGCAGGCTTCGGCCAGGTCTTGCCAGTGCGGATGGCGGAATTCTTCGGCAGAGTAAACTGAACCATGGGTCAAACCTTCCAGTCTGAGCGGGTGTAAAGCTGTTGTGTGGGGGGCACGCCCGACGCGTTTAGGATGCAACGGGCAAAAACGGCTGAAGGATCACGTGTCCGAAGAAAATCCGGCGAATTGTTCAAATCCAGACTTGCTCCAAATCGACCACCAGACCCTGAACCAAGCAGAACCATGTCACGGGGCTGCCAGGCCAACCGGGCGCGATTTCGGCAGTCGCGTTCGACCTGCGCAACGCTGACCGCGCGGCAGCCCGCCACACCGCCTGCAACGACCAGCGCGCCCGCCCTCATGCGTGTAGCGGGCCCAGGCCCGATCCGGTCAGGCAGCGCAGCGTTTCGGGGCGCCGGGCAACGCTCAGCACGGTCGCGATGGTCGAGCTTCCTGCCTCAACCGCTACGTCGCGGACCAGCGTCTGGATCTCATGAGCCGAGGCGTTGTTGATCACGCAGGACGTAGCCACCTGCGCTTGTGGTCCGGGGAGGTATTGTGCCACCACCGGCAGCACGACCGTTTCCGCCGCGCGGCGCGCCACCTTGTCGGCCACATCCTGTGGCGAACAGGCGACCAGCGCCAACAACGCAAGCAGCGCCGCACGAGTCATGGGGCAGGCCGCGCCGCAGCGGCCTTCGGGGCCGCGGCAAGGCAATCTGCTACACCGGGCCGGGTCATCACCTCTTGCACGAGCGTGCGGAGCGTGTCCGGTCGCTGGACAGTTTTCGAATTCGGCAGGCGGACAACCTCGGAAACAGTCATGCCCTTGATGATGCAAGTGCTGGATCCATCAGGCGCGAGGTCAGGCTTTTCGGTGGCCATGATCGGCATGATCGATTCCTTGCTTGACCTGCGACCCTCGCCATAGATCAGCAGAGCCGGGGCGCAGCCCGAAAGCAAAAGTGCAGTGCCAAGCAGGGCCGCCATGCGCATGACCATCAATACACTCGTCTTTTTGGCGCGATCTTTTTCAGATCGATACCGGCATACTCGAATTTCGTCATCGGCTCCAGATGCACCGGACGGGTGAAGACGGTCACTTTCGCGTCCTCCACATCGGCCAGCGAATGTACACGCCAGTTCTCGGCGTCGCGGTTCGGATGATCTTCTTGCGCGTGGGCGCCGCGCGATTTCTTGAGCGCTTCCGCAGCCACGATGGTGGCAAGCGCATCGGCCTGCGGGCCTGTCAACTTGGGTGTGACAACCGGTTGAACCGAGGTTTTTGCCGCGCGTTCTGCTGCCTTGTTAGCCATTTCCTGCGAAGAAAGGGCGATCGGCCCCCCAAGCGCCAGTACCGCACGGCTGAAGCTGACGCTCATCCGGCGGCTCAATGGCGGGTGGGGCGGCACAGGTAACCCGCTCCCCCCACCATGGTGAGAGAGCAGCGCGGCGCGCGTTCCCTTGGCAGTAGGGTGAAGTCGTTCGACGCGCGCGGGCGCGGTGCCCGGGCCGAAGAACTGGCCTTGGCCTGTACGCAGGCGTTCAGCGCCGCTGCCCCTTCGGCTGTGCCATTCTCGATCGCGATGAAAACGCCGTTCTGGTAGACATAGGTTCCCATCGCCAGCGACTCGCTTTGGCACTCGGTGACCGCGTCGGTTGCGGCCAGCGCCGGGGCGGCTGGCAGGAACGCGAGCCCCAGTCCTAGCCCGAATACGGTGGTTAGCAGACTGTTCTTCATCAGTATACCCTCGCTTTCGGTGCGATTTTCTTCAGATCGATACCTCCATCCTCGGCCTTGGTCAACGGATCGAGGTGCACCGGACGGGTGGCGAGCGTCACCTGCGTGCCCTGCACGTAGGCAAGGCTGTGGACACGCCAGTTGACGTCGTCGCGCTTGGGGTAATCCTCATGCGCATGTGCCCCGCGACTTTCCTTTCGCGCCTCAGCGGCCACAATCGTCGCCAGCGCGTTCGGCATCAGGTTCTGCAGTTCCAGCGTTTCCATCAGGTCGGAGTTCCACGTGAGGCTGCGGTCAGTCACACGGATGTCGTCCATGGCAGCCGCGATCACGGCCATCTTGGCACAGCCTTCGGCCAGAGTCTTGTCCGTGCGGAACACTGCGGCATCGGCCTGCATCGTCTTTTGCATCTGCAGGCGCAACTCCGCCGTCCCGGTTGACCCGGACGCATGACGCGCGGCGTCAAAGCGGGTCAGCGCGCGGTCCACCTCGGCCCGGTTGACCGGGGATACGGCAGATTTCGGGTTCACCACCTCAGCCGCGCGGATCGCGGCTGCGCGGCCAAACACCACGAGGTCGATCAGGCTGTTCGAACCCAGCCGGTTTGCCCCATGCACCGAGGCGCAGCCGGCCTCGCCCACCGCCATCAGACCCGGCAGAATGGCATCCGGGTTACCCGCCTGCGGGTTCAGCACCTCGCCCCAATAATTCGTCGGAATGCCGCCCATGTTGTAGTGCACGGTCGGCAATACGGGGATCGCCTCCTTGTGCAGATCGACGCCCGCGAAAATTCTCGCACTTTCGCTGATACCAGGCAGGCGCAGGTCCAGCGTTTCCCGCGGGAGGTGACTGAGGTTCAGGTGGATGTGGTCCTTGTTCGGCCCGACGCCACGCCCTTCGCGGATCTCGATGGTCATGCAGCGCGACACCACATCGCGGCTTGCAAGGTCCTTGTAGGTGGGCGCGTAACGTTCCATGAACCGCTCGCCTTCGGAGTTGGTGAGGTACCCGCCTTCGCCCCGCGCGCCTTCGGTGATCAGGCAGCCTGAGCCGTAGATGCCCGTCGGATGAAACTGCACGAACTCCATGTCCTGCAAGGGATAACCCGCCCGCGCCACCATCCCGCCGCCGTCGCCGGTGCAGGTATGCGCCGAGGTCGCCGAGAAATAGGCCCGGCCATAGCCGCCGGTGGCCAGCACCGTCATCTTGGCGTTGAAGACGTGGATCGTGCCGTCGTCCAGCTTCCACACAACCACGCCGGTACAGCGGCCATCGGTAAAGATCAGGTCCAACGCGAAGTATTCGATATAGAATTCCGCATTGTTCTTGAGGCTCTGGCCATAGAGCGTGTGCAGGATCGCGTGGCCCGTGCGGTCGGCGGCAGCACAGGTGCGCTGGACCGGCGGGCCTTCGCCATACTCGGTGGTATGGCCGCCAAAGGGGCGCTGGTAAATCTTGCCGTCCTCCGTCCGGCTGAAAGGCACGCCGTAATGCTCCAGTTCATAAACGGCCTTCGGCGCCTCGCGCGCCAGATACTCCATCGCGTCGGTGTCGCCCAGCCAGTCAGATCCCTTGACGGTGTCGTACATGTGCCATTGCCAGCTGTCGGGACCCATGTTGCCAAGGCTCGCGGCGATGCCACCCTGTGCAGCCACGGTGTGCGAACGGGTAGGAAAGACTTTCGTCACGCAGGCTGTGCGCAGGCCCTGTTCAGCCATGCCGAGCGTGGCGCGCAGGCCGGCCCCCCCGGCCCCTACTATAACCACGTCATAGTCATGCACTTCATACGGATAGGCGGCGGTCATGTCACTTCCTTCACAGCGCGATGCGGACCAGGGCGTAAAGCCCGGTCGCAATCACCAGATACGAAAGGGCAATAGCCCCGATGATCAGCGCCTTGCGTGTGATGCCGTGGCTGTAATCCTCGATCATCATCTGCGCGCCCCTCTGAAAGTGCCGCATGCCGATGACCAGAACCAGCGCCGTCAGGATCGCAGGCAGGGGGCGCGCAAAGGTCGCCAGCACCTCGGCATGCCCCTGCCCCAGCGTCGAGCCAAAGATATAGACCCAGACCGGCATCAGGATCGCAAGGCCGACAGAGGAGACCTGCATCGACCAGTGATGCTCGGTCCCCGTGTGGCCGGCCCCGCGGCCCTCGGCCCGCTTGCGGTCAGTGATATAGCGCATGCCAGCCCCCTTAAACGATCAGGATGGTCAGGATCGTCAGGATGACCGACCCGATGATGACGCCCCAGCCCAGACGCTCTGCCGTGGGCACATCCAGTCCTCTGCCAGAGTCGAAGTAGAGGTGCCGCAGCCCGGCGAGGTAATGATACCACAGCGCCCAAGCGGAAAGTGCGAACACAAGATCCCCGAACCACGAGGTCACCACGCCATCCGCAACCGCGAAATACGCAGGCGAGATTGCCGCCGCCAAGAGCCACCAGACCGCCAGCACCACCCCGACGATCAGCCCGTTCCCGGTGATCCGCGTCA
>Ga0105047_10008135_pt1 | contig 17543 bp, 16 predicted proteins | sample MAT04_FD_78384 | JGI IMG/M metagenome (GOLD analysis project Ga0105047, IMG submission 78384) | Freshwater microbial communities from Lake Fryxell liftoff mats and glacier meltwater in Antarctica - MAT-04 (megahit assembly) | ecosystem: Environmental > Aquatic > Freshwater > Ice > Liftoff...
ACGACTACACCGGCGGAACCATTCACCACGCAGGCTATCGCAACGTGACCGGGGTGCTCAACGGTCTGCGCGGCATCGCGCCCTCCACCGATCACGTGTGGCTCACCGGCGCCAGCGCAGGCGGGTATGGGACCCTGGTGAACTGGTATCGCTTCCGCGAGGCCTTCCCTACCGCGCGGGTCGATGCGCTCGATGACTCCGGTCCGCCCGTGGACATCTCGCCTGATCGTTGGACCGAGATGATGGCCGCTTGGAACGTGCCCGCGCCCACGGGCTGCCCCGATTGCCTCGATGGCTTGAGCAACGTGACGGAGTTCTATCAGCGCGAGGTCACCGACGGGGACAGGTACGCGCTGCTCCAGTACACCCAGGACTCGACGATCCGGACCTACACCGGCCTGAGCGCGAGTGGGCTCGAGACCGCGGTGCGCGCGTTGGTCGAGCCGTACGCGGCGACGAGCTCACACCGGGTCTTCATCCTCGCGGGCGACAGCCACGTCGTGCTCAGCAACCCCAGCCGCACCTCGGGCGGGGTGGTCGCGAGCGACTGGGTCCGCGCTTTTGCGACCGACGGCGCGGGCTGGGACAACGTCGTTCCCTGAAGCAACTCCCCTGAAGCGCTAGCCCGAGGGCCTACTCACGGATGAGCTCGGGGGCTTCCTCTCCCAGCGGGGCGCAGGTGCTGCCGATGCAGGTGTCCGACGGGCAGTCGGAGTCCTGCGTGCAGCTGGGCGCGGGCACGGCGAAGGTGCGCTCGATGAAAGGGGCGCCGCATGCCAGCCAGTTGCGCACGATCTCTTGGCCCTCGGGGGTGTCGAGCTGCGCGAGGAGGACATCCATGTCGGGGTTCAGCGGATCGACCACGTAGCCGAAGTCGCGGACGATGTTCGCCTCACCCTCTTCGCCAGGCGGCATCGCGCCGGAGACGATCTGTGCCCACATCAGATTGCGCTGGGCGATCACCATCGTGTGCACGTCGGCGAGGACATCGATCTCGGCGTCGTAGCGAGCGGCGTCCCGCACCGGGACGAGATCGAAGTCCAAGGTCGCCGGCGCGCCGATGCGGTCAGCCGCGTTGCTCGCATGACAGAAGGCCCCACCGCCGCTGCAGGTTCCGAGCACCAGCGCCTGTCCTGCGTAGAGCGGAAGACCGTTGCTGTCGTGCACGATGGCGCGGGCCGCAAAGGGATCACACGCTTCGGGGCAGCGCGGGTTCACCAGGATGGTGTCTGCGGGGATCGGCGCCGCCGCTTCACACGACACGGGGCTACCGACGGTGGCCGAGCAGGCGGGTGTGAGCGGAGCAACGAGACCGAAGAGAAGCGTCCAAGCCGAGCGAGCGCGCATCGGCCCATGCTCGATGCGCCGGGGCAGGTGGTCAAGTCGCCGCCTACCTTTTGGACGCGGCACGAGCGCCGAGGGCGTAAGCTCGCGCGGTGTACAAGCACGTCCTGGCCGCCACCGACTTCTCCGACTTGGGCAGCAAAGCCCTCCTCCGCGCCGCCGATCTCGCGGTGGAGCTCGAGGCCAAGCTGACCTTGCTCCACGTGGTGGGCGAGGCCGACACCCCCAACGCGATGTACGGGGCGCACGAAGCGCGTCAGATAGTGGAGCGCCTCGAGCAAGCGCATAACGCGGCGCGCGGTCAGATGGCGGCCGACGCTCCCCACTGCGAGGTCGCGCTCGAGGTCCGGGTGGGCAACGCGTCGGACCAGATCCTGCAGCTCGCCGTCGAGAAGCAGGCCGACGTGATCGTCATCGCCAGCAACGGACAGAAGGGCCTGACCCGCTGGCTCCTCGGCTCGACCGCCGACCGGGTGGTGCGCGGCGCCGACTGCGACGTCCTCGTGGTGTCCTGATTCGGGTTGGCTCGGCGCACCTTCGCCGTGGTAGGCGTTCGACCGTCTCGTTACCACCGACGGAGCTGCCATGGATCGCGCGTACCTGGATCAACTCGCCACCGAGCTCGAAGGCCTTGTGGAGCAAGGACTCTTCAAAGCGGAGCGGGTGATCACCTCGCCGCAAGATGCGGTGATCACGAGCGAGGGACGCGAGGTCTTGAACTTCTGCGCCAACAACTACCTAGGCTTGGCCAACCATCCGAAGCTTTTGGAGGCGGCGCACGCGGCGCTCGATCGCCACGGCTATGGGATGGCGTCCGTTCGCTTCATCTGCGGCACCCAGGACGTGCACAAGGAGCTCGAAGCGCGCCTGAGCAAGTTCCTCGGCGCCGAGGACACGATCCTCTATGGCAGCTGCTTCGACGCGAACGGTGGTCTCTTCGAGACGTTGCTGGGCGAAGAGGACGCGATCGTGTCGGACGCGCTGAACCACGCGTCGATCATCGACGGAGTACGGCTCAGCAAGGCCAAGCGCTTCCGCTACGCGAACAACGATCTGGAGGACCTCGAGACCCAGCTGAAGGCGGCGAAAGCAGCGAACGCCAAGCGCATCTTGATCGCGACCGATGGAGTCTTCTCGATGGACGGGATCTTGGCGCGGCTCTCGGAGATCTGTGATCTCGCCGATCGCTACGGCGCGATGACCATGGTGGACGACTCGCACGCAGTGGGCTTCGTGGGTGAAGGCGGCCGCGGCACCCACGAGCTCCGCGGTGTCATGGGACGGATCGACATCCTCACCGGCACGCTCGGCAAAGCGCTGGGCGGCGCGAGCGGCGGCTACACGGCGGCGCGCAAAGAGATCGTGGCGTGGCTGCGGCAGCGTTCGCGCCCGTATCTCTTCTCCAACACGCTCGCGCCCACGATCGCGGCCACCTCGATCGCGTGCCTCGATCTACTGGAGTCGGGGGGTGAGCTTCGGGATCAGCTGCGGTCGAATGCGGCCCGCTTCCGCGAGGGGATGCAGAAGGCGGGCTTCACGCTGGCGGGGGCGGCACACCCGATCATCCCGGTGATGCTCGGCGACGCGAAGGTGGCCAGCGAGATGTCCGCGCGGCTGTTGAACGAGGGGATCTACGTGGTCGGCTTCTCGTTCCCCGTGGTTCCCAAGGGCCAGGCGCGTATTCGCACCCAGATGTCCGCGGCGCACACGGCGGAGCACGTCGATCAGTGCATCGCTGCGTTCACCGAGGTGGGCAAAGCGATGGACGTGATCTGATTCACGTCGACGCGACCAGCGACACCGAGGATCGGGGCATGCACGCCACACGCGCGCCGTCCCTGCGACAGCGCCGATCGCAGAATCCACGGCGACGCGCGGAGAACTAGCGTGGCATTCGGTGTGCTTAGGCAGCGGCCGACCATGCAGCCCGAGCATCATCAACCCCCCCCGTCTGCCGCGGATGGCGACACCGATCACCGAGACGCCCGCGCGGTGCTCGATGCCCTCTTCGAGGGTACGAGTCCCTTCACGCGTCATCCTCGAGAAGACGAGTCGACGTCGCATGTCGAGGAGCACCATCGCGGCTTCTGCCTCTGAAGCGCAGTTCGTGGGAACCCATCGAGGACGGAAGGAACCGCAGTCCATGCAACCAAAGAGCAGCACCGAATCGACCTGGAGCCGACGCACCCAGGTGCGCTGCACCGCCCACCCGCTGCCCGCGCGCTCGAGCACCGACGTGTGCATCGTGGGCGGCGGCATCACGGGCCTGACGACGGCCTATCTGCTGGCGCGCGCCGGCTCGCGCGTGGTGGTACTCGAGTCGGGCGAGCTCGGTTCGGGCGAGACCTGCCGCACCACCGCGCACCTCGCGAGCGCGCTCGACGATCGGTTCGTGCGCCTAGAGCAGCTGCACGGCGCCGAGGGCGCGCGTTTGGCCGCCGAGAGCCACGCCGAAGCCATCGACGCCATCGAGCACATCTTGAAGAGCGAGGCCATCGACTGCGACTTCACTCGGGTGAACGGCTACCTCTACTTGGGCCCGAGCGACACCCGGGCTGATCTGGAGCGCGAGGCGCAAGCGGCGCAGCGCGCGGGGCTCACGGTCGAGCTGCTCGAGACCCCAGTCGGGCCTCCGCTCGCGGCCGGGCCGTGTTTGCGTTTCGCGAACCAAGCGCAGTTCGATCCGCTTCGCTATCTGCAGGGCTTGGTGTGGGCGATCGAGCGCCTCGGCGGGCTCCTCTACGAGCACGCGCACGTCGAGAAATGTCAGGCGGGCACGCCCACGTCCGCCGTCACCCGGACGGGCGAACAGGTCGACGCGAACGCGCTGATCGTGTGCACCAACACACCCGTCAACGATCTCTTCGTGGTGCATACCAAGCAGGTCGCCTACCGCACCTACGCGATGACGTTCGCGATCGCCAAGGATGCGATCCCGCCGGGTCTCTATTGGGATATGGACGACCCGTACCACTACGTGCGGCTGGAGGGGACGCCGCTGCCGGACGGTCGCGCCAAGCTGATCGTGGGCGGCGCGGATCATCGCACCGGAGAGGGCGATCACCCCGATGCCCGCTGGGATCATCTGGAGGCCTGGGCCCGCAGCAAGATCGAGCCCGCGGAAGAGGTTGTCGACCGCTGGTCGGGGCAGTGTTTGGAGCCCGCGGATGGCCTCGCCTTCATCGGCAAGAACCCCGCAGATGGTCCTGGCGTGTTCATCGCGACCGGCGACTCGGGTCATGGCCTGACGCACGGGACCATCGCGGCGATCCTCTTCGGCCACCTCGTCGCCGGCAAGCCGCACCGTTGGGAGAAGCTCTACGATCCGAGGCGCATCAGTCTCCGCGCGCTCGGCACGATGGCCAAGGACGGCGCCGAGACGCTGGCCCACTACGGCGACTGGCTGCTACCGATCGACGTGCCCAGCGAGCTCGGGATCGAGTACGGCGAGGGCGCGACGGTGATGGATGGGATGCGGCGCCTCGCGGTGTTCCGCGACGAGCACGGTACCTGCCATCGCTTCTCCGCAGCATGCCCGCATCTGGGCGGGGTGATGAAGTGGAACCCCGCGGAGAAGTCATGGGACTGCCCCCTTCACGGCTCGCGCTTCGACGCGATGGGCCAGGTCATCTGTGGGCCCGCCGTCGAGAACCTACGCTCAATGTCCGAGGAGGCGCCGCAGCTCGCGCCTCTCGCGCCCGCCGGCCTCGTGCTCGAGGAGTGAGCGCGACTCAGTGGGTCGTGCCGCCCGAGAGCTCGATGTACGCGTCGACCGCGCACGAGCCTCGGTGCGAATAGAGGCGAGCCGGGCAGTCCATCGATGCGGTGAACGACTCGCCGGTGCAGTCGCAGAAATACTGGGTGTCGCGGCTGCAGGTGCCGCCGACCCGGGCGACGTCGCGCTGGCGCTGGCAGGTCCAGGTCTCGCCGCAGCCGGCGGGTCCCGCGCACACCTCGGTGCCTCGGCAGTCGCGGTGGGTGCGGCAGGTCCGCTCCCCTTCGGCCGTGACCTCTTGGCTCCAGCGCACGCCCGCGTCGGGGGTAGACGACGCGACGGCCACGCCCGCATCGGCGCGGCCGGCGTCGGGGCGCGCGCTCGCGACGGCCATCCCCGAGTCCGGGTGACCAGTCACGGCCGTGCCGCTCGACACGCCCGCGTCGGTTCCCGCGCTCGCGAGCATTCCGTCGTCGCACACGCCGCGTCGCACATACGCGCGGCCGGGACACACCGTGGACGCCGTGAACGTCTCTCCGTCGCAGCTGCAGAAGGTGGCGCGGGGGCCAGCGCATCCTCGCACGCGTTCGCAGCGCAAGGTCACCCCGCAGCCGCTGGGGCCGTAGCAGACCTCGCCGCGAGCGCAGTCGGCGCTGCTCTGGCAGATGCGATCTTCGTTCACGATCGGCTCATCCCCGCGGGGCAGTCCGAACTCTAGCGAGGCGAGCGCGGTCGATTCGCAGGCGCCGGTGTGGAGGTATGGGCGCCCCGCACACCCCGCCTCTGCGTAGAACGTGATGCCCTCGCAGTCGCAGTACGCGACGCGATCTTCGCCGCAGGTGAGCGCCTCGCCGCACGCCCACGTCGCGCCGCAGCCCGCGGGTCCCCGACACATCTGGCCTTCGCCACACTCACTCGGGACCATGCACGCGTCGCCGTCGGGCGCGGCATGGTCCTCGTAGATCTCGAGCGTCGGCGGAGCATCGAGCCCAGCATCGAGCACCCGCGGCGGGGGCGGCGGCGGCGGAGGCTCGGGCTCCTCGATGTGGGCGGGCGTGCCCGCGCAGGCGCTCGTGAGCACGAGGAGGAGCGAGATGCTGCAGAACGACCGCACGGGATGCGGTCTATCGCAGACCGCGCGTCACGGAAACCTTCGTGTGGTCTCGCGTGTGCCCCGACGAGTTCACTTCGTCGGCAGGAGGGGCTGCTTCAGCCCTTCCAGCGAACTCAGTCCAGCAGATCGAGGTCCTCGCCGGTGATCGACTGCACCGCTTTCAGCGCGCTGGCGACCGTGCCCTCCATGCAGGGGATGTCGATCCCGTTCTTGGTCCAGTCGCCCACGAAGCGGAGGTTGTCGAGCGAGGTGTCGTCGGGTCGCGGGCGGTACTTCTGGGTGCCGGGCTTCATCAAGAGGTAGCGGCTGCTGCGCTCGATGTTGCCCCGCACGTACTGTTCATCCATCGGGGTCGCGGGGTGGCTGGGCGCGTAGAGCTGGGAGAGATCGAACTGTCCTCCGGTGTCCGCGGCCGTGAGGATCTTCTGCAGCTCGTTCTCCACGAACGTGCGCGCTTCATCTCTGGCGGCTTGCTCCGCGTTGGCGCGCGCGGCGGGATCACTCGAATCGGTGCTCCATCCGCCACCGAAAGGCCCCGAGAGATACAAGAGACCCTTCGGCGCGCTCGCCGTCGGCCAAGTCTCGCGCGGCAGGATGTGCTCGCTGTCGAGCAGCGAGTTGAGCGGCTGCCGAAAGCCGCCCGCCACCGGGCTCTGCGCGGTCCAGCCCAGCATCGGTAGTGGCGCATTGGTCCAGAGTTGGGTGTGCAGCGTGGCCACCGTGGGGATCTTGGCGATGTTTTCGAGGAGCACATTGCCCATCTGATTGCGGAGCACGTGCGCGGTCACCGGCGCGGGCAGGCCGCACACCACCCAGTCGAAGTCGACTCCGTCTTTCAAAATCACGTCGGGGCCGATCTGTCCCAGCGACGCGTCCGAGAAAGGATCTTCGCTCAACGCAGGCGAGAGCGGATCGAGCTGCGCCGGATCCGGCGCGTGCCGCCAGCAGGGGACTCCCTTGATGCTGACGACCGGATCGTAGGCTCCGTCGCCCGCGAGCACCCGGGCTTGGCGCGCGATCACCACCTCATCCACCCGACCGCCCACCATACGAATCTCTTTGACCTTGGTGAACATCTCGATCCCCACACCACGATTCTTCAATACCTCGTAGAGCGGCATGACGACGGTCTCCCCCATGCCCGCGGTCATGATGTGATACGGCGCTCGCTCGTAGTCGGTGACCAGCTTGAGCAGCATCCGCGCCGCCGTGCCCGCGGCGAGCCGTGGTTTGCTCTGATCGGGGCCCTCGTACGCAAAGATCCCGTCATAGGGGACCTGCATGATGGGACTGTCTTCGATGTCGCTGAATCCGATCGGCGGCGCGTGGTCCATCATCCAAGCCCGGAAGTCCTGATCATCGAGCTCGTCCCAGGTCTTGCCCAGAATGACCACGTCCGCGGTGATCCCCGCGACGAGGGTGGCCACGAACTTGATCACCTCCTTCTGGATGGGATTGATCCCGGAGCCCGGCAGGAAACTCCCCAGCAGAGAGAGCGCGGTCCCCGTGAGGGCCTCGAGCAGCGAGCGCACCGCCACGAGCTGCTCTTGCAGGGTACTGGGCCCCGCGCCGTAGGTCGCGGGGGTGGCCGGGAACTCCAGCTCCCAGGCGTCGGTGCCATCGGAGAACAGGATGTGCTCTCTCGGGCGGAACGCCTCGGCGAACGTCCGGGGAAAGGTCCCCACGGGACGACCCGCCTCGGCGTACACCCCGCGGAAGAGCCTGAGAAAGTTGTGATAAAAACCGAAGATCACGTGCAGGCCGTGCTCTTCGACCCGCTGACCCATCGCGGGATTGCGGACATTGCCGCCCTTGCCTCCGAGGAAGTGACCTTCGGAGAGCAGCTGTACATCATAGGTGTCGCGCCGAGACAGGGTATCGGTCAGCGCATGGGCTGCCGTGAGCCCTGAGACGCCGCCGCCCAACACCAAGACTCGCTTCTTCGGGGAAGGAGCCGACGGTGGCGTCGGTCGCTCGATCCAGATCTCGCCCGGCTCGAAGCGAAAGTCCATCGTCAGGCTCACCGCCATCTCGGGCACCACGACCGGCGCGAGACCCAGCACCGATCGGATGGGCTCGCTGGCCCAGTCCGCCACATGCACCGCGAACTTGGTGGGGTCGGCGAGTCGAATGTTGGTGAGGGTGCGGAGCGGCGCGGCGATCCGCACCAGCTGACGCGAGAGCACCTTGGGCGGGATACCGCCGGTGGTCACATGCGCTGGCTGCTTGAGCTGGAGCAGGTCTTGCTGGATCAAGCGCGGCGGCAGCGAGACCGGACCGAGCAGCGCATCGACCGCGTCCAGCACCGTGTCGGCGATGCCAGCTACCAGGCCTTGCGGCTGGGTCTCGATGCGCACCAGCTGGCGCTCCTGCCAGGCCGAGCCATCGAAGGTCGCGGCGCAGAGCGCGCGCGCCTCGATCGCAACGCCTCCGAAGAGGGCGGCCTCGTCGGGAAAGGACAGCGTGGCGGGCTTCTTGGGCAGTCCGTAGATCTCGCGTCCCGCGGCCACCGCCATCCCCGAGTCGGGATAGATGAAGGGCACGTGCATCGCGAAGAACGGCACGCCCGCGCGCTCACCCTTGATGGGGACGAAGAACGTGATCTCCCGGTACGAGAAGCTGCCGAGCAGCGGATCTCTCGCGCGGGCCGCAGCCACCTCGGTGACCACGCACAACACGGCGCTCGCCGCGGGTTCCACCGTGACCTCGGGCGCGGCCCAGCCGAATGTGCGGGTGCAGATCGCGGCGAGCGCCGCTGGATCGGCGGGCAGCACCAGCATCATCGCGCGGGTGCCATCGAGGCTGAACGGCGGGTCTTGAAGGAGAGGGAACGACTCGACGATCCGGACCGGACGCTGACTCATGAGACCAATCCCGACGCGAGGTACCAGCCCGACGAGCTCGGCCCGAAGGCCCCCGCAGCCGGCCGATGCTAACGCATTGCGCGCGCGCGGTGGGGCGAGAGATCGCGGTTGCGGGAGCGGGCGCGGTTGCGGGCGCGGGCGCGGGCGCGGGCGCGGGAGCGGGAGCGGGAGCGGGAGCGGGAGCGGGAGCGGGAGCGGGAGCGGGAGCGCGCCGCCCACCCAGAGCGTTGGTCTTCGCGCTTCGCGTCCGCGTCCGTCAGTCTCCACCGGTTAGGAGGGGGCTCGCTCGGGGATCACCAGCGTGCCTGCGCGCGGACTGCGGCTCCACGTTGCAGTCAGCGCGAAGCCAGAAAGAGAACTGAATCCAATGCTTCGAATCTATCGCTGGGGTACGCGACGGTGAGTGACGAGATCCGAGATCTCCTGGACATGATCATCGGGACGCTGGTCGACGCGACGAAGTGACGCTACGTCGGGGGCCGGCGGCAAGCGTCGCCAGCCACCAGACCTGCCGGCACCCGCTCCCGCTCGCACCCGCACCATCAGCGGCAGGTCGCTGGCAGTACGTTCTCTCGGTACTGGGTTTCGACGTTGCCGGGAGGATCGTAGTTGCAGACCCACAACTCCAGCCCGCCACACTGGGTGACGCCGCAACCGATGCTGGTCGTGGCGACCCAGGCGAGCTGGGTGAAGTGGCCGGTCGACATCGAGAAGCCGCCGCGGACAAAATCGTATCGGTCGCGCTCGCGGTACCAGAGCTCGGTGACCTCCTCGGGGCCGAGGGTGCCTTCGGTCGAACCTCGACGACGGCTCCGTCGGTGTCGATCGTGATCGAGTCGCTGGCGCTCAGCGCGGTGCCGGCGGGAACACCGGTGTTGCCCGGGCTGGGGCGCGGGCCTTCACACGAACTCGGTATGCCCGTGTCGGCGAGCGTGGTTCCTCCGTCGAACGGGCTCCCGTCGAACGCATCGGGCTGGGCGGCGGCGTCCCCTTCAGGGGTGTCGGCATCGCCCGGGTCATCGGGACACCCCGCGAGCGCGATGCCACACAGTACGACGCTCCATGGAGACACTGATGACAGGAACGCTTCGCATGCCGCATGGTACTTCGGAGGCGGCTCATGGGTGCCCGCGCTCGGTCATCTCGAAGCGCTGCTCGGCGAGCGCCGTCAGGTCGCTCTCGTCGTGGGCTACGACCACGCGGAGGATGTCGTGGGTCGTGCAGTGCTCGATGATGCGCTCCGCTATCTGCGCGCGGGCCTCGCGATCCAGCGCGACCAGTGGCTCGTCGAGCAAGAGCGTCTGCGGCGCACACGCCAGCGCGCGGGCGATGGCGACCCGTTGGCGTTCGCCGCCAGAGAGGGTGCTCGGGGCGCGATCGAGCAGCGCAGTGATCCCGAGCGCGGTGATCCCGAGCTCGTCATCGAGCGTCTTCGATGGCGCGCGCGCGGCGAACGCGATGTTCTCGCGCACCGAGAGATGAGGAAAGAGGTGAGCCTCTTGAGGCACCCACCCGATTCGGCGCTCGTGCGGTGGGACGAGGATCTTCGACGCGTCGTCCTGAAGGACCGTGCCGCGGAGTTGGACCTTGCCTCGGCAACCGCGCGAGAGACCCGCGATGGCGCGCAAGAGCGAGGTCTTGCCTATCCCCGACGGACCCACGATGGCGATCGAAGGCGCGCTCGATCGCAGCGCCACGCGCACCTCTCGACCACCGATCGGCAACGTGAGATCGAGCTCGACGTCCATACTCACGCGCGACGCCCAGCGCGTCGAACGTGCCGCGCCAGCAAGAGCTCGTGGAAGACCAGGGCGAGCACCGAGAGGCCTACGCTGAGCAACGAGAGCCGCAGCGCGTCGGGCTCCCCTCGAGGCGCCTCTAGCGCGGCATAGACCGCGAGCGCGATGGTGCGGGTCTCGCCGGGCACATCACCTGCGAGCACGGCGGTCGCGCCGAACTCCCCCAGGGCCCGCGCGAACGCGAGCACCGCGCCGGCCAACAAGCCCGGCCACGCGAGCGGCAGAGTGATGCGGGTGAGCACGCGCAGGGGTGAGGCACCAAGCGTCGACGCGACCTCTTCGAGCCGAGGATCGACGCCTTCGAACGCCGTGCGCGCCGCGATCACGTAGAGCGGCAGACCCACCACGAGCGCCGCGATCACTGCGCCGAGCGTGGTGAAGGGTACGCTGACGCCGATCCCCTCGAGCACGGGTCCGAACGCGCCACGTCGACCCAAGAGCCTCAGCAGCAACAGACCCGTCACCACCGGCGGGAGCACCAGCGGAGCGAGCACCAGCGCGGAGAGCAGCGTCTTGCCGCGAAACGTTCGGCGCGCGAGCACCCAGCCGAGCGCTATCGCGGGCGGCATCCCGATGAGCGCGCTGGCGCACGCGATCACCAGCGAGAGGACGAGCGGGCTCACGGCGCCGGTCCAAAGCCGGCGTCCGCGAGCGCTCGCTGCGCTTCTTCGCTGCGCAAGAAGCGCACGAACGCGGCGGCGTCATCGTCGGCTCCTATTGCGATCGCCTCGTACACGATGGGATCGTCCGCGTTCGGCGCGATCACGAACGCGACCCTCACCCGAGGCTCGACCCGCGCGTCTGTCGCGTAGACCATCCCCACCTCGGCTTCGCCGCTCGCGACCCACGCGAGCGCACCGCGGACGTCGGGCGCGCTCACGATGCGCGCGGTCAGTGCGTCGAGCATCCCTTCGCTCGCGAGCGCGAGACGGGCGTGCGCGCCCGCGGGGATCTCGGGGCCGGCGACCGCCAGGTGCTCGAGCGTCGTGAGCCCTCTGAGACCGCGCGGGGTCTCGCTCGCATTGGCGGGCACGATCACCACCAGTCGGTTGGTGGCGAACGTCTGGCGATCGCGTCCGAGGCCATGTTCGATGAGCTCGGTGACCCAGCGGGAATCGGCGGACACGAACACATCGGTGGGTGCGCCGTCCTCGATCTGTCGTGCGAGCGTCGAGCTTCCCCCGAAGCGCAGCTCGACGTGGGTCCCAGAGCTCCGTTCGAAGCGCTCGGCGATGGGCTCCAGCACATCGGTGAGGCTGGCCGCAGCAGCCACCCGCAGCGGCGCTCGCGCTGCGTCCCCGCCGCAGCCGAGCAGCAAGCCGAGAGTGAGCAGGGCGCCGAACCGCGTCATCGGCGCACAAGCTAGTACACGGCCGCTGTCGGGCGAATCGTGTCGAACGAATCTGCGGTCGCCGGGGTTGCGCTCCGCTTCCGGGCGGGTATCCCGCCATGGGTATGCCGCTGCCGTCCGGCGTTCTGCCGCCAGGTCTCCTCGAACGCCTCTCCGTCCTGCATCCAGGAGCGCGGGTCCTCTCCGTCACGCGCCTCGGCACCGGGGACGCGAACGCGACCGGCGGGACGGCGAAGGGGCTCGGCTACGGGCGGCCGATCCGGGTCGTGCTGGAGGCCGATGAGGGCCTGTTCGACCTGGTCCTGCACACGGCCCAACCCGACGGCTTTGGACACGATCGTCGAAGTGACCGCGTCGCCGAGATGCTGCTCGCGTGGGACACATTCGGTGCCATCCCTCGCCACGTGCGCGCCACGGATGTCGGAATGATCGACGGGTCGGGAACACTGATCTCACTCGCGAACACAGGCGAGGCGTACCTGCTCAGTCGTTGGGCCGAGGGCACCCCGTACGCTCTCGATCTGCGCCGCGTCTCGCGGGAGGGGCGCGCGAGCGACGAGGACGTGCGCAGGGCTCGCGCGCTCGCGACGCTGCTCGGCGAGATTCACGCGGGCCACGGGAGCCAACCCCTGGCGTACACCCGTGCCTGGCGGGATCTCGTCGGGTCCGGGGAAGGAATCGCAGGCATCGCCGATGGCTACTCGGCAGAGGACGCTGAGGTCCCCGGTGCTCCCCCCGGGCGAATCGAGGCCATCGAGAGCGCCTGTCTCGGGTGGCGCCACCGTCACCGCCATCGCGCCGATCGACTGCGCCGCACCCACGGCGACTTTCACCCCTTCAACGTGCTCTTTCACGGTGCGGATCCGGTGCTGCTCGACACCAGCCGAGGCTCCGAGGGCGAGCCAGCGGACGACGTCGCGTGCATGGCGATCAACTTCCTTTTCTTCGGGCTCGAGCACCGTGCATCGTGGGAGTCCGGCCTGGGACGTCTGTGGCGCGAGTTCTTCGATGCCTACCAGGTCGCGCGTTCCGATCCCGGCCTCTACGACGTGATCGCCCCGTTCTTTGCGTGGCGCGGGCTCGTCGTCTCGAGTCCGGCCTGGTATCCGCACATGTCCGCAGCCGATCGCGACCGCATTCTACGCTTCGTCGAGCGTGTCCTCGCGGCCGAACGATTCGATCCCGCGATGGGGCCCGAGGCCATGCGATGACCTCGTCTGCGGCGCCGATCGTGTGGCTGACGGGTCTTCCATCGTCAGGCAAAAGCACGCTCGCTAATCGCGTCGCGGACACCCTCCGTCAGCGTGGGAGACCGGAGGTCGTGGTGCTCGATGGCGATGCAGTGCGGGCGGCGCTCTGCCCTCCACTCGGGTACGACGACGCTGCGAGGGATGCGTTCTACGAGACCCTGGCCCGGTTGGCCGCGGTCATCGCGGCCCAGGGTGTCACCGTCCTGGTGTCGGCGACTGCGAATCGCAGGGCGTACCGCTCGCGAGCGCGCGCCATCGCGCCGGGCGGATTCATCGAGGTGTTCGTCGACACGGACCTCGAGACCTGCCGCGCCCGAGACGCCAAGGGGCTCTACGCGCAGGCCCGCCAAGACCACTCGAGACTTCCGGGCGCCGGCGCGACGTACGAAGTACCGCTCGAGGCGGAGCTCGTCGTGACGCCCGATGAAGAGCGCGCGGTCGATCGCATCATCGCCTCGCTTTGCTGAGTGAGTCCGCGGCGCGAATCGACGCTTCAGCGTCGCACGCAGAGGGCAGGTGGCCGGCGGCCGTGTCGGTGCATTTTCTGCGTCGACGGGCGCTGGGCTTGCGCGCTGGCTCCCGATCGAGACGAATCGTAGCGAAAGGAGGTGTGGCACGTCCGTTGAACGGGGAGGTGCGTGAACCTGTCACTGACCAAGTCCCGTTCGACTCCGCGCGAGACCCGCGAGAGCGTCGTTCGTGCGGTTGCCGCGAGCCGTCTGTTTCGCGGCCTCGAGCCCGCGCTAATCGAGCACTTCGCGGCGTACGCGAGCATCACGCACCTACAGCAAGGCGAGCGGGTTTGGCGCCGCGGTGAGCCGGCGCGCCACTTCTACGTCGTCCTTCGCGGTGTTCTCGAGCTGCAGCGCAGGGCGGCCGGAGCCGACTCCAGCCTCATCGCGCTCTTCGGGCCAGGCGAGAGTCCAGCGATTCCCGTCGCGCTCGAGCAGCTGCCCTTCATCGCGGACTCGCACGCGTCCACGCGCGAGCTCAAGGTGCTCCGCGTCGACGCGAGCCCGATCTTGGCGGAGCTGCCGACGAACCTAGCCCTGGTCGCGGCGATGAACCGAGCGTTGCTCGAGCACTGTCGCCTCATCCACTCGAAGATCGACGTGTTGGCTGCCGGTTCCGTGCGCAGCCGGCTCGCCGCATTCTTCCTCGATCTCGCGGCGCGCTTCGGCGACGAGCACGAGGACGGGCTGCTCTACGTCCCTGTCACGCTCTCGCGCCATCAGGTCGCGACGTATGTCGGCGCGCGGGTGGAGACGGTCATCCGCTGCTGCTCGGCGTGGCAGAAGACAGGCCTGCTCGGCACCACACGCGATGGCTTCGTCATCTCGTCGGTGGACGCGATGCAGCGCATCCTCGAGGGATTGGACGAACATCCCGGACGCCCGCGCGGTCACCTAGCCGAGAGGGTCACTCGGACGGGAGCATCAGTGTTCTTGCCGCGCGACAGCGCTTGCTACTGAGCTCGACCCCGATGGCATCGAGGCCCATGTCGTTGGCGACCGCGAGCACCGTGCCCTTGCCACAGAAGGGATCGACGACGACGCGGGTGCTCGTGTTCTCGAGAAGGTACTGGCACGCGACGCGGCATGCGGTCACCCCCATCGCGCGGCTCCACGGCATGAGGCCCGCGTCCGGCAAGACCTCGGGTCCCGGCTTGCGCGGCGGCTCGAACGCGCCGCGTACGACACCGATCATGTGCGAGTAGCTCGAGCGACCCATCGCGATGGAGCCCGGCGGCCGGCGGCAGACGATCTTGTGCCAGAGAATGCTCGCGCCCTCCTCCTCTACCGCGCGCTGGACCAGATAGCCCTTGTCGACGAGCACGCCGTCCACTCGGATGTCGCTCTAAAAGAAGATCCCTACGCCGCCCTCCGGCGTCCAGCGAACGATGCGGCGCACCGTGTCGATGAACCACGCGCGCCACGCGGGCAGATCGAGCGTGAGCTCCGAGACGTCGGGCAGCGACGTGATCGCGTTCGGGGGCGCGGCGTTCGCATCCAGCCACGCGCGCGCCTCGCCGTGGAAGATCTGGCGGCTCGGGACGCAATTGGGGCAGCCCATCGATGCCATGACGCAGCGTACCGGCTTTCCAGCAGACGCTCGTCATCCTCGCGCGCGATCGTGCCGGCACGCACCCGGAATCGAGAGCACCATCGGGCGCATGCGGCGCTTGGCCCTCTCCCGTCTCTTCGGTTTGCTCGTCCTCGGCGCGATCGCGCCCACCGGCTGCGGCGCCGTGCAGCTGATGGCCGACGGAGACGTGCGTGAGCTCCGAGAGGGGCCCGAGGGCGAGACGCCGGATGGTGCGCCCACGCTCCTGATCCTCGCGCTCGACGGTGTCGGTCGCGAGGTGCTCTACGGGATGATAACGCGTGGCGAGATGCCGGAGCTGGTCGCGCTCCTCGGCGGCGCGGACGAGCGCGGCGAGGCAGGCGAGACCGCCCTGGCACACGCCCACCTCGACGACACGATGCTCTCGGTGCTGCCCTCCTCGACGCTCGCGGCGTGGGCTTCGGTGTTCACCGGCGTCGCGCCTGGCGTGCACGGGGTCGCCGGCAACGAGTACTTCGTGCGGGAACACCGCCGCTTCGCAGCCCCTGCGCCCGTGAGCGTGGCGTCGACCGCGCCGGTGGTCGCGACCTACGCAGAGGGCTACGTGAACATGCTGCTGGGCGCGCCGACGATCTACGAGCGCCTGCGCGCGCGCGATCCGGAGATGAGCGCCTGGGTCAGCATGAGCCAGGTCCACCAGGGCGCCGACCGGCTTCTGCTCACGGACGGTTCGGTGGTCGGTGACGTCTTCGGCGCGTTCTTCGAGAGTGTGTTCGTCGACGACGAAGATCTGAATCTCTACTCGCAGCTCGATCGCAACGCGATCGAGAACGTCGCGCAGGAACTCGAGACCACCGCGGCCCCGCGGGTCCTGACGGTGTACTTGCCGGGCACCGATCTCTACGCCCACGGCGCGGCCGCGGGCCCGGACGTCGCGGTCCGGCGCTACCTCCGCGAGGTGGCCGACCCGCTCTTCGGAGAGCTCCGTCGCGCGCTCGCGGCCCAAGGTGCGCTTTCGAATCGCTACGTGATGGTGCTCTCAGATCACGGCCACACCGAGGTGATGCACGACGAGGAGCACGCGCTCTCGACCAGCGACGGACCGGACGACCCGCCCGCGGTGGTGCGGGGCGCGGGCTTTCATTTGCGCCCCTTCGAGCTCGAGGTCGGCGCCGAGGTCGACTTCGACGCCGTGCTCGCGTACGGCGGTGCGATGGCCTACGTCTACGTGGCCGATCGCTCGACGTGCCCGGCCATCGAAGCGCCGGCGCCAGCGCGCCGAAGGCGACGAGCGCGCGCTCCGAGCAAGGTCGCCGAGCCTGTGGAGCCCGCCCCCGCGCGCTGCGACTGGTCACGACCGCCGCGCTACGAGGACGACGTGCTCCCGATGGCGGAGGCGTTCTACCGCGCGAGCGCCGACGGCATGCACGCCCCTGGCATGCGCGGGACCATCGATCTGGTGCTCGTGCGGCCGCCGCGTACGCCGAGCGAGGACGCGGCGCGCTTCGAGGTGTACCTCGGCGATGGGCGCACCGAGCCCATCGACGAACACCTCGCCTCCCATCCCCGCGCTTCCTACGTCGCGGTGCAGGCGCGCCTGCGTGATCTCGCGGTCGGCCCCCGAGGTCACCACGCGGGCGACGTCCTCTTGATCGCGCGCAACGGAGACGAGGCCGACGTCGCGAACCGCTACTACTTCGCGACCCTCTACCGCTCGTGGCACGGCAGCCCGTCCCGCCCCGACTCCGAGATTCCTCTGATCGTCGCGCACCCCGATGTCTCCACCGCGGAGCTCGCGCGGCGCACCCGCTCTGCACTGGGTCGCGAGCCTCGCCAGACCGACATCGCCGCGCTGATCGAGACGCTGCTCTTTCCCACCACCGGGAGCCCCTAGCGCGCCGATTCGAATGAATCGGTGCGCTAGATAGAGCACGAGACGACGACCTTCGGCGCAGCTCGACCGCGCGCCTCGCGTCGATCACATCCACGACCGATGCGCCGCACCCAGATGCTCCGAGAGGCCTCAGCGCTGCTCGCGAACC
>Ga0105047_10008136_pt1 | contig 17540 bp, 12 predicted proteins | sample MAT04_FD_78384 | JGI IMG/M metagenome (GOLD analysis project Ga0105047, IMG submission 78384) | Freshwater microbial communities from Lake Fryxell liftoff mats and glacier meltwater in Antarctica - MAT-04 (megahit assembly) | ecosystem: Environmental > Aquatic > Freshwater > Ice > Liftoff...
CATTCACGCATACTTATACGTTCGGGCAGAATAACCAGCACAGCCTGGAATCCGCGGTCAACTACTTCAAGCAGGACGGCGATTTCCCATTGCAGCGCATCCGCTGGACCGAGAATCTGAGGCTCAGGCATTCGAAGACGTTCGAAACCGATTACCGCTATGTCATGGATCAGCAGGAATACCAGGGGAACACCCAGACGCTGAACCGCGTGTCGGCTGGTTTCACACATCGCCTGTACAAGAGCCTTGTGACCACCGGCGAAGCGGGCGTTGAGAAGATCGACCAATCGGACAGCGGTGGCAGCACGCAATACTACGGCAACATCCGCTTCGACTACACCAAGTCTGTTCCCCTGGGCCTTTTTGACGGCGGGCTGGGATATGCATGGAGCAGGCAGGAGAACCAACCCAACGATGGCATCAATTTCCTTAACCAGTTGATAGTCTTCACCGACCCGGCGCCAATCATCCTCACCAGCATCAACGGTGTGGACCCGCAGTCGATTGTCCTCACCAGCGCCAGCGGGTTCATCACCTATATACCGGGCGTGGATTATATCGTGCGACAACTGTCAAACCGGGTGGAGATCGACCGCGTTGTTGGCGGGAGGATTGAAGACGGGCAGGCGGTGCTGGTGGATTACACCACACTTCCTGCAGGCGGAAATACCGCAACCACCAAGACCTTCAGCCTATCGCTGCGTTACAACTTCGAGCGCGGCATTCTGACAGGGCTTTCGCCGTACTTCCGCTTTGTCAAGCAGGATCAGACCATCGACACCGATGACCTTGACACCTTTATCCCCAACAGCTTCACCGACACCATCGCGGGGGTGGAATATCGAATCTGGAAGTTCACCCTTGGATACGAACGCGAATGGTACGACAGCACCATTCAACCCTTCAATGCGACGAGGTACACCGCGCGGTATGTCGATCGTCTTTGGCGGGACACCGTCTTCAATGCCGATGCCCGATATGAGCAGCTCGAGTACCTTGAGGAAGACAATCAGATTGACTTTCTGATTATCAGTGCCACGCTCAGCCACCGTTTCTCGAATGAACTAAACGGATCCGCCACTGTCCTTTATCGCGAAGAACACGATCAGCTGCGTGGCGATACAACCGGACTTGAGGAACAATTGGAAGTTTACTGGCAGAAGAGGCAACTGCGGGTCTTCGCGCAATTACGAAATGTTGATGTAACTTCAGATTTTGAGGACCGGCATTTCCAATTCTTCAGGATAGGATTGCGGAGAGAATTCTGATGCTTTCAAAAATGCTCAAGCTCGCCATCACGATATCAACAGCGGCACTGCTGGGTTGCGCCAGCAAGCCCGGGCCAGTTTTTCCGCCGATTGAGAATCCACCAACCTTCCCTCTGCCACCCGAGCCTCCGCGGGTGCGGTATGTCGGATCGCTGATGAGCGATGTCGACTTGAAACCTTCCGTCAATGGCTTCGAATCAATCGGGCGCGCCATATTCGGAAAGCATCCGCCGAAGGAGATGGTCTCCCCTTACGCTCTCTGCACGGATGGCGGGAATCGTCTGTTTGTTGCTGACTCGAACGCCCAGGTGGTTCATGTCTTCGATCTGAGAACCCGGAAATATGCGGCGTGGACGCCTGAGAAAAAGAAGAAGTTCTCCCAGCCGGTGGGAATCGCCCCCGACGGTGCGGGCGGTGTTTTCGTTTCAGATTCTGTCGCGGGGGACATCGTTCATCTTGACGAGCGTGGATCGCTTGTCGCACGGATCGGTGCGGGGGTCGTGTCGCGCCCGTGCGGGATGGCCTATGATGGAAAGAACGATCGCCTGTACGTTGCAGACTCGGAATTGCATCAGATCATCATCCTCGACAAGACCGGGAAACTTCTTGCCAGACTTGGATCGCGCGGGATGGAACACGGGAAGTTCAATTTTCCGACCAATGTCGCTCTGGATTCGCAAGGCCGATTATATGTGTCCGATTCGCTGAATTTCCGCATCCAGCAGTTCGGACCTGACTTCGCCTTCATCCGTCAGATCGGAAAAAAAGGCGACATGCCCGGGTATTTTAGCCAGCCGAAGGGAATCGCGGTCGATTGTGACGATCATTTATATGTAGTCGATGCGAACTTTGAGGCCGTGCAGATTTTTGACGGCAACGGCCGGCTTCTTCTCGACTTCGGCCAGGAAGGCCGAGCCCCCGGGGAGTTCTGGCTGCCCGCGGGAATATTCATTGATGCAAACAACCGCATCTGGATCGCCGATTCTTACAACCGCCGCGTGCAGGCGTTTGATTACCTGCCTGAGGTGAAACCATGAAAGCTGTATTTTTTCCTCACATACTACCCCGGCGTTGTCAATTCAGTGACAGCGTTGTCCTCGCACTTCTTCTGATGTGTGCCGTCATCCCGTCGTTCGCGCAGCAGATCAAGAGCATTGAGAACAGCAAGCACAATCTCAGTGCATCCGGTCCGGGAGCGATCCGCGCATCAAGTGAGCAGGAAGTCTGCATCTTCTGCCACACCCCGCACAACGCGTCACCGATTCAACCGGCGTGGAACAGGAACAATCCTGTCAGCGCGTACATCGTTTACTCCAGTCAGTCCATGGACGCCGTTGCGGGACAGCCGACCGGATCGTCCAAGCTCTGTCTGTCGTGCCACGATGGAACGATTGCGGTGGGGTCGGTGCTGTCGAGAGACCAGGAAATCATGATGTCCGGCGGCACCCACGCCCTGCCGGCGGGAAAGAGCAACCTGGGCACCGATCTGTCTGATGATCATCCCATTTCCTTTCGCTATGATTCGGCGCTGGCGGCAAAAGACGTCAAGCTGAAAGATCCCGGGCAGTTGCCTCAGCAGGTGAAGCTCGATAAGCGCGGCGAGATGCAATGCACAAGCTGTCACGATGCGCATGACGACGCCAATGGCGCTTTCCTGGTGATGAATAATGCCAATTCAGAATTGTGCGCGTCCTGTCATCGCATTGCTGAAACCACCATTGCGAGTCACGCGAATTGCAATTCCTGTCATGTGGCACATTCGTCGCCAAGTGGGCCCTACCTGCTGACGGGCAACAATCTCTCGGACACCTGTTTGAAGTGCCATTCCGGGCAGCCGGGACTGGCGCAGGGAACTGGCGTGGCAAGTGATCTGAACAAGCTCAGCCGCCACGACAACCCGCCGCCACGCGGCGTGCTCCTGGGCGACGCCAGCACTTACGTTTCCTGCAACGACTGTCACGAGCCCCACACGATGCGCTCGCAGACCGCCGTGGCCCCCGCAATTTCACCGAAGCTCGGCAAAGTCTCCGGGGTGAATTCAGCCGGCGTCGTGGTGGTGGCGGCTCAATATCAATATGAGGTTTGTTTCAAATGCCACGAGACTGCCTCCGTCAACACTCGTGCGATCTCCCGGCAGATCGTGCAGACCAACCCGCGGCTTGAATTCGCCCCGTCCGCGGTGAGCTATCACCCCGTGGAAGCGCCGGGAAAGAACACGAATGTTCCCAGCCTTCGCCCGCCGCTCACGACGGCTAGTATCATCTACTGCACCGACTGCCACGCCAGCGACACCAGCAAAGCCGCTGGTTCATCGGGCGCGAACGGTCCGCACGGGTCGAATTCAGCGCCGCTGCTGATTGCCCGATACGAGGCAGCCGACTTCACATCCGAGAGCGCCACCGCGTATGCCTTGTGCTACACCTGTCACGAGCGCAGCAGCATCCTGAGTGATGAGAGCTTTCCGTTCCACAAGAAGCACGTGGTCGATTCACGCACGCCCTGCTCGATCTGCCACGACGGGCACGGCGTCTCTTCCACCCAGGGATCGGTGTTGACGAACGCTCACCTGATCAACTTCGACATCACCGCGGTGACACCGCTTGGCGGCAAACTTGAGTACCGAAGCCTCGGCGCGAATCACGGTTCGTGCACACTGACCTGCCACGGACAGGCACACAACAACACGCCGTACTAATGCGGATTCCGTTCCAGTTGAGGCGTTGTTCTGCATGAAACGTCAGCAAGCGAACAACCCTCGCCGGTTACGCCGGGAGAGGGAGAAAGCAAGGCGCAAGAGTCGGAGAGAGGCGCGGTCGCGGAAGCGAAGATCGTTAATACGGCCGATTTATCGACGGGTCTTTTGTATCCCTTTTGGAGGAGCCAGCTTAAGCGCTTGCTTTGGAAGCTCGGATCGACAGCAGCATCGCCGACAGGATCGTCCAGGCGCTCACGCTGCTTATGATGATCATCATGCGCATGGCGTTGCCGCCCGTTTCGGCTCGCACCTGGGCGATATCCACCATGGTCCATAACCAGATGAGTGCGCCTGCAAGCAGGAAGAGTTGAACGACGCGCCGGGCCCACACGACGCGGAAGAGGAGAAGAATCGTCATCGCCAGGCTGATGCCGACAAGGACGTACCGCTCGGACCGGAGAAAGTGCGCGGCAAGGATCAGAGAACTGAGCAGCGCGGGAATGGCGAGAACAAAACGCATCGCTAATCCTCTGCTATTTCACTTCCGGTGCGGAGGTGGGAACGACCGAAGCAGCCTTCAACTTTCTGGACATTTCACAGCTCTTACGGAACGCATCGGCAGCTTCGGAAAACTGCTGATCGTGCTGGTAGATCACACCGGCGAGGTAATACGCCTCGGCTGGGTCGGGATTGAGCTTAAGCGCATCTGCTAGAAGCGATTTCGCCTCATCCCATCGCTGCAGCGTCACAAAAGCGCGAAGACGAATGACATCCAACTGCCATTGCGGCGCGCTACCCGGCTTGATCGTTTCCAGCGCCGTCATGGCTTCGTCCGCCAACCCGCATTCGAGTGCGGCGGCGGCAGAGAGAAGCTTGATCGCAGCATCATCCGGTTGCAGGATCGCTGCCTGTTTCAGCTCAGAACGAGCAGCATCCAGTTTCCCGTCATCCATCATTCGGCGGGCAAGTTCGAGGTGTCGCGCAGCTTTTTCTTTTGGAGAATCCGCGACCACCAGTTCACTGGCAAGACGCGTTTTCACTTCGTTGGAATCGATTTTCCCGGCGGCAAGCGAAAGATAGGCATCGGCGTCTCGGACGAAAGTATTCGACACCCCGCCGATGTGACCCACGATCGCACCTTTCGCGTCCAGCGCCACCAGCGTCGGCCAGACATGAACACTCATCTTGCCCGCGAGGTCGTAGTCGGCGTCGCGGAGAACCTTCCATCCATTGGCAAGTGCTGCGGGTGCATCTTTTGCACCAGGACCTGAAACCACCACCACCACCTGCAACTCACCGGCTACGGGAACATTCTTCTCCAGCTGATCAATTGCCTTCTTGCTCTGATCCTGGTCCAGCCTGACGAAGAGCACAGCGGACGGTTTATCCTTCTGCGGAAGGTCGATCGACACCGTCGTTGGGGAAGTTGACGCATCACACAACGCTAGTGGCGAAATCGCAACAGCAATGGATGTGGCAATCAGAACTCGAATCATCCGTCGTTTCATGATGTTGGCCTCGTGGTCGGCAGACTGGCGGTCGATGCATTTGCCGGCTGGGTTGTCGGCGCGGAGGCCGGGGCATATTCAACCGGCTTCTCGCGATCGTAATCGAACTGCTTGTGACAACCCGGCGAGCAGCTTCCGCCCGTTTCAGTCTTGCTGTAATTCAGCGGCATCTTCCAGTTTCCGTATGGCACGCTGTCACGCACGTGCATCTCACGGGCGGATGCGTGCGTCTCATGGCAGGCGCGACAGTTGCGCCCGCGATCGGCTTTATTCACATGGACAAAGTGCAGATTTTCCTGACCGTTGCGGAAGCCCGTCAAACCTTTTGTCTTCTGCTGCAGCACCAGTTGTTTGTCGTGACAGCTGAAGCAGAGATCATATTTTTCGATCGCGAAGTCCTGGTAGAAGGTGTCCGGATACTCCTTGGTCAACAGCCGCGAATGATCCGATCCGTGGGTGTCGTGACAGCCGGAACAGTTGCCTTCGCGAATGGGACCATGCTTGCTCATCTTCGGATCCAGCACTTCCGGCACCGCAAGCACCTGGCGTCCATCGGGCGCTTTTTGCGGGCTTTCGTGGCACTTCATGCAGACTTTAACCGGCTCTGCCCGCATCAGCTTTGCAAGGTCGCCACCGTGAGCGGTGTGACAGTTCAGGCAGGCATCCTGCTGGGTGACGATGGAATGTTTGAACTTGGCGTCCAGCGCGGCGCTTTTCTGCTTCTGGTGACAACTCGTGCAGAGATCAACAGGCGCCTGCTTCGTCTGCATCGGGAAGTCCGATGCATGCGGGTCGTGGCAGTTCATACAATCCTGCTCAACCGCTTTGTGCTGAAACTTCACCGTCGCCATCTGCGTCTTCATCTCCGTGTGGCAGTTGAAGCACAGATCCTTGCCCGCCACTTTCAGTAGATTGGCATTTTCCGAGGCGTGAGAATTATGGCAGGAATCGCACGCGCCCGCAGCAACGGGCCCGTGAACCTTTTTCTTTCCAGCCATCACATCCTTGTGGCAACGGTTGCAGGTTTCGTTGAGGGTTTTTCCGCGGGTGAACTTGTTGGTGTTTCCGCCGTGCGGGTTGTGGCATTGGATGCACTGATTCTCGATGACGGGCTTGTGAACGAATTTTGCGTTCGCCACATCCACCTTGTGGCAGAAGGTGCAGAGTGTCTGTTGATCGCGTGCGAGGGCGAAGGTGTGTTCCTCTACACTCTTCACCGTGTGACAGGCATCGCACGCATTCACATTTACCGGCCCATGCAGAACCTTGAACTGCTTCACGGCAACATGGCACGACTCAGTGACGCAACCTGCGACGGCGATTTCGGTGCTGGGTCGGGTGGTCTGGGCGGATGCGGCGAAACCAAAGATGGTGACAAGCGCAAGCAATGCCATTCTAAGCGTAGCGACGATTCTGGCGGCGTCGCCAGTCAACTTCCATGCGAGGCTGGACCCTTCGCTTCGCCCAGGATGACGTCTTTTGGAATTGAACGGATATGAGGCCCTCATAACGCACCTCGAGTCGTCGGACCGGCGGTTTCTATCGCGGGTTGGGTAGCGGGCGCGACTTTCAAGCGGTCATACGATCGCTCGTCGTGGCATCCAGGCGCGCAACTTCCGCCGGTTTCCTTCTTGTCGTAGTTCATGGGCATGAAGTAGTTCGATCCTTCAAACTGCACTTCCGATGCCATATGGTTCGGGGAATCGCTTCCGTGCATGTCATGGCAGGTTTTGCAGCTTCGCCCCTTCTGGTCGCGGTTCACATGGATGAAGTGCAAGTTCTCGTCTCCATCACGGAAGTTGGTCAGGCTGTCGGTTTTCTTCGTCAATACAAGGTCCTGTGGATGACAGGTGAAGCAAAGGTCATACCGCCGGATGTCAAAGCTGGTGTAGAACTTATCCGGGAAGCTGCGGGTGAGCAGCGAGCCATTTGCCGACCCGTGCGGGCTGTGACAAGCACCGCAATCGCCCGATTTGATTGGACCATGCAGATACTTCACCTGCTGGATAAACTTCATTGATTTCACTGTGTGTCCATCCTTCGCCTGCACCGGTTTATCGTGGCACTTCAGACACATGACGTCCATGCGTGCGGGCAGAAGCGACTTCTGATCGGATGCATGGGCGAGGTGGCAGTTCAGGCAGCTTAGCTCGCTGGTCATCGCATCGTGTTTCACCGGAAGAGCTTCTTCACCGCGCACCTTCTCATGACACCCCAGGCAAGTCTCCGCCACGGGTTTCAGAAGCTGCTTTGGATTATCGGTTGCATGCGCACTGTGACAGAGATCGCAGTTGGTTTTCACAGGCTCGTGAACATGAACTGCTTGTTCCAGCTTTGCCTTCGTATCGGTATGGCAGGAGAAGCAATGGTCTCGCCCAGTGCCCCCACGCAGAAGCTGCTTATTGTCTGCTTCATGCGGCTGATGACAGAGCGTGCATTGGCCTTTGGCAAACGGATCATGTGCGAATCGTTTCAGCGGCGTGTTGTGACAGGAGCGACATAACGCTTCCGTCGAATCCGCCTTTAACAAAAACTTCGTCTTCGCCACGTGCGGTTCGTGGCAGGTGTTGCAGCCGGTCTTCATCGCGGCGTGCTGGTGGGTGTTCGTGTTCAGAACCTTGTGGCAATAAGTGCAGGTTTCCACCGGGTCGCGCTTCATCGGGAACTTGTGCGCACCCGTGTCTTCCGCGTGACATGCATCGCAAGCTTTTTCAGAGACCGGGCCGTGAATCTGCCTGGCGGTCGCCAGTTTGGTATGACATTCGGCGGAGACGCAACTGGTGCCCGAGGGCAGAACGCTGGTTGGCTTGAGCGCGGGGGTGGTGGCGATAATCTGGGTGACTTTGGCGTTCGGATCGAAATGCTCGGTAGAGGAAGCGACCGCCTGGGTGGTGGAGATTTCGTCCTTCTGTTTATCGCAACCGATAATGAGAACCACCGCCAGGGCGAATCCCAGTAGCGTGGGCATCCTGCCCATGATTCGTGGGCGAGACGCCCACGCTACGGGCATTGCGGAATTGACACGATTCCGTGTCACGGGCTAACCCCCTTCGCCTGGTTCGATCGTTCGATCGCGACGTTCAGAAGCGCAGTCGAGTAATTCACGTTATGAACGCCATGCCCAAGCTTCACCAGCTTGATATTCGTATCCGCATCCGCCAGCAGTTGTTTCTGATCAGAGTTGGGCGTGGGATTTGAGGCGATCGCATCTGCATACGCTTTTTCTGCCCGCGCCACCTGGTCGGCAACCTGTTTCCGCCACTGATTCAGCACACCGTCATATTTTGTACTGTGGCAGTAGTTGCAGGAATCCTGAACTGCGATAAACGTCTGTCCGGTGACATCAGCGTCGCCCGGTTCTTTCTGAAGCGCCTTGTGGCACGCGATGCAATCGACCTGCGCCCGGAACATCGGGCTGGGCATGTCCGGCACGCCCCGGCCGCCCACACCGCGATACAGTTCCAACGGGCCGGCGTGCGAGGACGAGTGACACTGCCCGCATGCCCCGCTTTGCCCGCCGGTCGCATGACCATCCAACAGGCCCAGTAATCTCGTCTTGCTGGCTGCGTTCAGACTGTGTTCGATTTGCACGTGACAGCTCGAGCATTCAACCTTGTGCTCGGTGATATGGATGTTGTGAAGCTTGTCGGGCTTGTTGAACTCCGCAACCTGCGACGCTTGATTATGACAGGTCCAGCACGTCTGCCGCGCTACTTGTCCATCGCCATTCACCACCTCCGCATGACAGTTTTCGCATGTCACGCCCTTGGAAATATAGTCTTGATGCTTGAAGGTTCCTGTCGCAAGTTGAACTTCAGACCTGGGTGCATCGTGGCACACCTGACAGCCTTTATCGCCCAGTGTTTTCTCATTGCGGCCATGCTCGAAGCCCTTAAAGTGGCAGAGGAAGCAGGTATCCAGCGTAACCACCAGATGCTGCCCCTGGACAATCTGCGAGTGACAGGAAACACATCGAAGGTGCTTGCCCCGACGCTCCTCTGTCAGGTGCGGGGTGTGGTCGAACTTGATGGTAATCGTTGTGCCGCGCTGAGTCTGAATCTTCCAGTTGACTTTGCCTTCCAGAACGCGTTTCTCGTGACAACCCGACCGCATGCACGAGGTGTCGCGAATTTCGGCGTGCGGTTTCGAGCCATACGTCTGCGTGATGTATTTGACCGCCTGGCTCGACGCCTGCCATTTGCCCTTCAGGGTTTCCTTCAGGCCCGGCTCGAAGTGACACTCCGGGCAGGAGACGTTCTTATGTGTGCTGTTATGCCATGCCTGATAGTAAGGCTCCATAATATGGCATGACCTGCAAAAGTCCGGCTGCATGGAGTATTCCGCGAACGCAGCCATCCCGCCCATTCCGCAAACACCGATGACGAGAATCCATCCCCAGATAGTCAGACCAATGGGGATCATCTTCCCCGCGCGGCGCTTGATGCCCAGCAAACGCATGAACAGCGATCGCCTGGGTGGTGGTGTTGGCGTTGGTAACATCGCTGGATTCGATTCGGTGGTCATGGGTGAATCCCTTGTCGAAAGCGTTTCACATCCGAGGTCCCCAAACATCAACCTCGTAATCCCGCCATGATGATCAGGACGACAAGTGTCGTGCCAATCGCCATCGCGAGCACACCTGCGGTGACAGCCACTCTGCGCTGCCACTTCGGTGGCGGAGCGACTTTCAATTCTTCCAGCTTTCCTTCGGCGACCAGCCGTTCATATTCGGCGGGTCGCTCGAGCTTGAACTCTTCCTCAGGCAGCGATCCGGTGAACATCACGTCATCCACCGGGAACTTCTCGAGGCGCAAATGAGCATTGAAAAAGTGAATCGTGAAGATAAACCCGATCGCCAGCATCGCTTCGTATCCATGAATCAACGTCGCGACGTTAAACCACCAGCCGGGCAGGAAGGACCCGAAGAACTGTGGGAACCACAGCACCATTCCGGTCACGCCGATGATGAAAGATCCGCCCACCTCAGCGGTATAGTCGAATTTTTCCCAATAGGTCCAGCGGTCGAACTTCGGCTTGCTTCCACCGACAAAGAACCACTTCCACATGGCGAACATGTCTGTGAAGTCCTTCTTCCGTGGCAACATCGTGCTTGGACCCAGGATGAGTTCCTTCACCCCGTACTTCCTGATCCGGCGGATGATTCCGACTCCGTGAATGACGAAGTTCGCGATCAGCATGATCGCAAAGATGCGATGCAGAATCCCGGCGCTGTTCACTCCACCCAGCATTGCCGCGAGCGTTTTCGCCCAACCCTGATCAGCAAACAGCAGCGGCAGACCGGTGACGGTAAGTCCGAAGAAGCTGACGATCACCAGGGCGTGATTGATGCGATCGGTGCGTGTGAACCGCTTGATCGCAATTCCTTTTCCATGAAATGCGGGATGCGGACCATGCCGAAGGCGGTCGATCCAGCTTCGGACGTACCACAGGATCGAATGAAGCCCGAAGAACCCGAACGCGGCGCTCATCATGATGACGAAATACAGCCAGATGCCGTGCAGAAGCGGATAGTTTTCGCTGTCGCGGTAATCGGCGTGGGCGCTGAACTGGGCGAAACTGGTGGTGGCCTGTTCATGGCATTTCTTGCAGGTGGCCACGCGGTTCGCTTCGGACAACTTCGAGGCAGGATCATCAAGACGCTTGATGTCGTGCGCCCCGTGGCAATCGCTGCATCGTGCGCCACGGGCATACCCAAGATTGTTCACCTGACCGTGATAACTCCTGCGGTAGCTCGCGTAAATCGACTGCTTGCGAGTCTTGTTCGGATCCACTTTATCGTGGCATTCACCGCATTCCGTGACAATGTCTTTCACAAACCCGGGCGTGTCGGTTCTTGAGATCTCATGGCTGGTATGACAACTGGTGCAAACGGGGGCTTTTTCATCCCCTTTGGCGAGCATTTCACCGTGGACGCTGGTCTGATAGACCTCCATCAACCCGATGTGACACTTACCACAAGTTGTCGCGACATTTCGACGACCAACAGTGCTTTCAGGATCATTTGATGGCAAGATCTTGTGCGGACTATGGCAATCAGCACAAGTGGCTGACACTGATAATCCGCTGCGAGTGATCGCCTTGCCGTGAACGCTGTCGAGATAATGTCCAACCAGTTGCGTCTTCTGATTTCCATTGCTGTCGGTGGGATTGAACTTCTCGTGACACTTCGCGCACGTCGTGATGATGTTCATCGGATGCGTACGCGATCGGCGATCGGATTTCGCAAGAATGTCATGCGTGCCGTGACAGGTGCTGCAGGTTGGTGGAGTCACGCTGCCCTGAGCTTTACCGTTTTTATGGATGCTTGCCGCATAGTCCGCCCCCTGCTTCGTATGACAACTGGCGGTTGCGCAGGTGACTGTGCTCATGACACGCAGATGCGGGAGAGACTGGGCTTCCTGGTGACAGTCGACGCAGGCGATGGTTGCATGTTTGCTGCCTGCGACCACCGCCAGATCGACAAACAGTTCAGGACGCTGATCGGGTTGGGTCGCCGGTGCAGGTTGCGTCGTGGCGCTGAGCATCTGAACGCGTTCTTTGGGTGTCAGTTCCGCGATATGGCTCTGTCCGTGGCAGTTCAGGCAGCGACGGTTTTCGATCTCCACCCGCCCAACTTCCACACCCGCAACGCTCATCGGCTTGAACAGCACCAGCGCAAGGGCCATCATTACCAACAGCCGGCGAAAAGGGGGGATCTGCATGCGCATGGTCGAATGTCCAACCATCGCATGGCACATGGCGTGCCAGAGACATATGCATGAAACGCGTCTCGGCCGCTACTTATGACGGATTTTTCTCAGAATCTGAAGTGATGGCACTCTGGCTTTCCCGCTCACGGGAAGGCTCTTTGGCGATTGGAAGTCGGATGGTAAAAGTACATCCCTGCCCGAACGAACTGCGAACTGAAATGCTTCCGCCCTGCTTTTTGATCAGACTGTAACTGATCGATAACCCCAACCCGGTCCCCTTGCCCACGGGTTTGGTGGTGAAGAACGGTTCGAATAATCGATCGAGATGTTCCTGCTTGATGCCGTGCCCGTTGTCTTCCAGATCAATCACGACCAGCCCGTCGCGCCTGGTGGTGCGGAAAATGAGTCTGGGTTCGGGCGTGTCGTTCATCGCATCGAGGGCATTACCCATCAGGTTGATCAACACCTGCTGCATCGCCTGCGGAAGAAGATAGACCGAACCGATGTCCGGATCGTATTGACGTTCGATCTGCACCCTGCGGATGCGCTTGTCGAAACGCTCCATCTCAATTGCCCGATCCACCACCTCGTTCACCGGCAAGAGCTGCCGTTCGGTGTCCTGGGGATGGGCAAACGCCTTCATCTGCTGAATCACGCCCATGATCCGATCGACCTGCTCGCGAAGCGTGGAAACTGCATCGGGGCGCAATCGGTCAGGGCGCCGCTGCATCAGTTGAAGCAGGCTGTCCATGCTGGCAAGCGGGTTGGTGATTTCGTGCGTCACACCGGCCGCCATCTGGCCCATCGCGACCATCTTTTCGTGCTGAATGAGATTGTGCTGATGCTTCTTCAGCTGATGCGTAATCGCCCGAATCCGACGATTCTGCTTCATCAATCGCCGCCGCTGTCGACGCAGCGGGCTGGTGATGTGATTGGCGAAAAATACGGTGAGAAAGAGTGCCGCAATCGTTGTCAGCAAAAGCGCCCGCTGTTGCACAGTATGCGGGGCGTTGTCACTGAGGAAAAGTCCGCCCACCAGCAGCACACTTCCCGCGCACGCCGCGGCGTACGCAGTCACCGCTGGAAGAAGCAGCGACGCAAACAGCATGTGGAATCCGAAAATGCAGATAACTGGAGAATAAACCCCGCCCATCTGTGTCGACAGCAGCGTCAGACAGGCCATGTCTGCAAGCAACTGCGTCCAAGCGTGCAGTTGCAGGCGCTTGTGGTGTTTGCGGTGGATGAGCGACTTAAAAATTGCCAGCAGGATCGCGTTGTAGATGACGATGCCGCTGCCGATGCTGATGATTAACCTTGGATGCTGATAGGCGTGAAGGAACTGAAGATCGACGACCCCTATCAAAATCACCATCAGCCCCGCCACCCAACGCAACTGCATCACCCAACGCAATTGCACGGCGAGATAGGACTTGGGTGGGGGATGCGGCGTGGGTTGGGTCATACGCAGATTACGGCCGCGAGGACGCCAACTCGGCGTCAATCGCAGTTGATTTCTCCAGGTCAAGCATCTTTAACCCTGGAACGTAATCCGTCAAAACAATTCGCCTGACGTTCTTCAGCGATTGCACGGTCTTCGTCATTTTCTGAAGACTTTGCTCAATATCACGCAATTTAGCAGTGGTTTCCGGTGAAATTGCCGGATCGCGACCCAGCCGCTGCAGTTGCAGTTGGATCACCGCCATCGCGTTATTCAGCTCGTGATTGATCATCACGGCTGTCTGCGAGAGGACTTCCATCTTCCGCGCCTCGCTCACCTGCAAGTCTTCCGCCAGCTTGTTATAGGCAGACGCAAGTTCCTGGAACTCGTCATTCTGCTCTATCTTCACTCGATAATCAAAGTGTTCCTGGCCCAATTCGCGGGTGGCTCGCTGCAACTGCTCGACTGGCTTGAGGATAAGAGAACTGATCCGCAGGACCACAATGATCGAAATATTGATCACCAGCAGAAACGCCACCGCCAGCAGGACCACAATATTCCGAAAATGCAGGGTCAGGGCGTTAATTTGGTGAACCAGCGAGACCGCATCGGTATCCAGATGCCGCGCGTCATACAACACCCCCCCCAGAAGCCAGATCGCAACGGAGGCAGTGACGACAAACAATGCCACCACCAAGCCGAAGTGAATGAGTAGTTTCCGACGAAGCATAAGAACCCGTGACAAATTCGTAAGCAATCGGTGGGCCAGATGACAGCATGCAGTCGGCAGCAGGCGGCGGGCAGCAATGTCTGCTCTGCCCGCAGCCCACTGCTCGCTGCCCGCTGCTGTGGCACGGAAACTGCAACTCGATCTCCATGGCAACTGCGGTTGACGAGGTCATGAACAAGGACTTGAAGACGCTCGCGACCTTCATCTCAATCTACTGCACCCATCAGCATCCCGACACGGAGAAGCAACTTGTCACCATGCCCCAGCTGGACATCACTGCGATTGCCGGCAAAGAGGTGGTTTTGTGTGGGGAATGCCGGAAACTACTGCTCCACGCCTTCGTCAAGCGATCCAACTGCCCTCTTGACCCCAAGCCGATGTGCAAACACTGCCCGGTCCATTGTTATGCCCCTGATTATCGGAAGAAGATCCAGGAGGTCATGCGCTTCTCGGGCAAGAAGCTCGTCACCAGCGGCCGCTTGGACCACCTCGTTCATTTGCTGTTTTGAGCGAGAATCCTTCGCTTCCTCTCAAAAGTAAGAATTGTTTCTGATCATCCGCCGTTCTGGCAGGGGATGTTTTGCCACAGAGGCACAGAGGACACAGAGACAAAGAGGAGGAACCGCAGATGAACGCCGATTAACGCAGATAATTCAGGCCCTGTCTTTTTATCCGCGTTCATCCGCGGCGATTCTCTCTGTGTCCTCTGTGGCTCTGTGGCCAATCCACTTGTGGCACAAGAGTTGTTATGTGTCCCTCGGAGGCAACACATGTCCATCGATCTTCCGGTTCTGACAAGGGAACCCAAAGATGTGCTCGATCCGTCGATTACCGACGCCCCGCCGCCTTTGAGGCTGGTGTTTTGGGAATCAACGGCCGGGTGCAATCTGGAATGCATTCACTGTCGTCGGCTGGATGTTTCGAATCAGCTGATGAAGACCGATCTCACCACCGAGCAGGCCAAGGCGTTCATCCGCACCCTGCCGGAAACGGGAAGACCCATCCTCGTCTTCTCCGGCGGCGAACCGCTGTTCCGACCCGACATCTTCGATCTCGCCGAGGAAGCACGCCTGGTGGATATCCCCACGGCGCTCGCGACCAACGGCACGATCATGAATGATGAGATCTGCCACAAAATCATTGACACCGGCATCAAACGGGTTTCTGTCAGCTTCGATGGCCCTGACGCCCCCACGCACGACCAGTTTCGCGGCGCCGGCGCATTCGATCGCTCGCTTGCAGGCGTTCTGTTGATGCGCAAGTACGGCATCTCGGTGCAGATCAATACCACCATCGCTCAGCACAATGTGAAAAAGGTGGATGACACGTACAAGCTGGCGCTCGATGTGGGCGCGGATGCCCTGCACATTTTCATGCTCGTGCCGGTTGGATGCGGCATGGAACTGTCTCCCGACATCATGCTGAACGATGAAGAGTACGAACGCACACTGAACTGGATTTACGACCGAAGCCTCGAAGGCAAGATGCATCTTAAAGCCACCTGCGCCCCGCACTACTTTCGCGTGATGCGTCAACGTGCGAAACAGGATGGCAAACCCATGCCCGCGAGCGCACACCCCCACAAGAATATGGCGCCACAGGCGCACGGTCATCCGGGAGGACATCCCGCCCATCCGCAAAATGTGATGTCCAATCATCCCGGCGATCACGGCATGAAAGCTGATATGACCGCGATGACCAAGGGATGCCTCGCCGGACAAAGCGTCTGCTTCGTCTCTCACGAAGGCGATGTCTTCCCCTGCGGTTATCTCCCGGTGAGTTCGGGCAATATCAAGAGCACCCCGCTGCCGGCGATCTGGAAACAGAGTAAGGTCTTCCACAACCTTCGTCATGACGAAACGCTGGAAGGCAAGTGCGGGATCTGCGAATACAAGAAAGTCTGCATGGGCTGCCGGGCCAGGGCGTTCTCGGAGTCTGGAAACTATTTGGCAGAAGAACCCAATTGCGGCTTCACCCCGCACCGTATGAAAAACGCGTGATGCCCGACATTCTTCTGTAGGCGCGGCTGTCTCAGCCGCTGGCGTTCCGAGGGCGACGAAGAAGCGGTTGAGACAACCGCTCCTACAGAAGAAGAGCGATGACTCGATCTACAATGCGTTGCCTCCCTCAACGCACGAAACGCTCACGACGCAACGTCGTGGGCGTTTTATTCAAGTGGCTCGGGCGTCCCGCACCTGCATCATCGCACTGCCCGCTACTGAACTTCCTCCGTCCCCTCTTCCCCGAGATTCTTCGGAATGTTCAGCTCATCCAGCTTCCGATACAAACTCGACACACCGATGCCCAAGTGTTTCGCAGTATCCGCCTTGTCGAAGTTGTGACGCCTGAGCGAATAGATGATGTGCTGCCGCTCGAACTGGGCGAGGGCTTCCTTTAAGTCTTCGCCGATGTCGTCGGTGATGCCTTCGGTGGAAAACGGGAGATCCTCCACGCCGATGCTGCGGTCTTCGGAGAAAATCACCGCCCGCTCGATCACATTCTCCAGTTCCCGCACGTTGCCGCGCCAGTTGTGGTTCAGCAGTGCCCGCATCGCGCCGTTGGTTACGCCATGCACTTTCTTGTTCATCTGCCGCGTGTATTTGTCGAGGAAATGGTTGACCAGCAGCGGGATGTCTTCCTTGCGTTGCCGCAAGGGGGGCAGTTCGATCTTCACCACATTCAGCCGGTAGAGCAGGTCCTCGCGGAACTCTTTTGCAGCGACCATCTTCTCAAGATCCTGATTCGACGCTGCGACCACACGCACATCGATCGATCGCGGACGCGTATCGCCCACCGGCGTGACCACCCGCTCTTCCAGCACCCGCAGCAGCGAACTCTGCACCGCCAGCGGAAGCGTCGAAAGTTCATCCAGAAACAGCGTGCCGCCATTCGCAGCTTCGAAATAGCCCACCTTGTCGCGAATCGCGCCAGTGAAGGCGCCTTTGCGATACCCGAACAGTTCTGATTCGATCAGCGTCTCTGGGATCGCGCCGCAATTCACCGCGACGAACGGCTTGTCGCGGGTCACGCCGTTATAGTGAACCGCCCGGGCGATGAGTTCCTTGCCCGTGCCCGATTCGCCAATGATCAGCACATTGCTCTTCACGCTTGAGAGCTTGCGGATCATGTCGAACAGCTTCTGCATCGGCTGCGAGTTGCCGACGAGGTTGTGGAACCTGGAATCATCCGCC
>Ga0105047_10008140_pt1 | contig 17532 bp, 19 predicted proteins | sample MAT04_FD_78384 | JGI IMG/M metagenome (GOLD analysis project Ga0105047, IMG submission 78384) | Freshwater microbial communities from Lake Fryxell liftoff mats and glacier meltwater in Antarctica - MAT-04 (megahit assembly) | ecosystem: Environmental > Aquatic > Freshwater > Ice > Liftoff...
CCACGAGGTCCGGCGATTTCCCATGCTCCGCGATCTGGTTCACCACCGCGCTGCCGACGACCACCGCGTCCGCGTGCTCGGCGACGGCGCGCGCTTGTTCGGGGTTCGAGATGCCAAAGCCCACCGCCACCGGCAGCGCGGTGTGTCGTTGGATCAACGCCACGCGCGCCGGGATGGTCTCGGCCATCTGCGATTGCATCCCCGTGACGCCTTCGCGGGAAACGTAGTAGATGAAGCCCGCCCCGTGCTGGACGATGGCGGCGATACGTTCCTCCGGCGTCGTGGGGGCGATGAGCAGGATGGGGCACAGCCCCGCTTCGCTCATCATTTGCGCATAGGCACCGGACTCTTCCGGCGGCAGATCCAGCACCAGCAAACCATCCACGCCAGCGCGAGCGCAATCGGCGATGAACTCCTTCAGCCCGCGCCGGTGCAGCAGGTTGAAATACACATAAAGGACGATGGGCACCTGTGAATCGCGCCGGATCGCCGCCACCGTTTCGAGAAGCTTGGGCGGCGTGGTGCCGGACGCCAGCCCGCGTTGCGCGGCGAGCTGGTTGACCACCCCGTCCGCGAGCGGATCGCTGAAGGGCACGCCCAGTTCCAGCACGTCCACGCCCGCGCGGTCGAAGGCCAGTGCGAGTTGCCGCGTGGCTTCGAGCTGCGGGTCGCCCGCGCCGATATACACGACCAGGCCCTTTTGGCGGGCGGATTTCAAGCGGGCAAAGCGTTCGATGATGCGGTTCATGCGCGGAGATAGTTCGGTTCAGGCGGGCGGGTTTCAAGCGGCAAGTTCCCCGCGCAGGTCGCCCGTCAACCGAGCCATCTCCGCCCCCACCGCCGACCCGGACGGCGTCGGCTCTGAAAACCTGTCGGAGTTCGCCTTCGCCACGTTGCCCTTCGTCGCCGACCGACTGGCCCTCCGCTGCGGCTGGCTCTCCGTTACGCTGAGCTACCCATCCCGGCCGCGCAGCGCTTTCTCCGCCGGCGCGTTACCTTGCTGCCCTGAGCCGTGGTTCGGCGCGTGCCAACGCTGGAGCCGATGGCAAGGGCTTCGAATCGGTGTACGATGGGCTACGGCGGCCTCGCCCGGGATTGGCTACGCCGAACTATCCACGCGAATCAACAAAGCCTTCCCGGATAACTCCCATTGGCTTCGGAGCAATGTTGCCCCTCAGTGAATTCGAAGACTGGCGCGACGGCTGTCGTATAGGCCTAAGCTCCCTTGGGGGCTGGCGGGACCTTGACCGAGACCGGACCTTTGACGGGAGGATCGTCAGCAGCAAGTAATTGGCCGACAAGTTGCTGACCCGGCGGCAACAGGGTGATCTCGGCGTCGCCCTGAACGATGCGCTCGGCTTCTAGCACCTCGAACATCGCTTTCAGGAGCACCGGATCGGCACCGATTCTTTGCAGTGCAGCGCCGACGATCTGGGGTCGCATGGCGGCGGCTTTCGCAAACTCGATGGCGGCCTGGCGGTCGGCCGTGCTGGTGATGATGCTGACTTGGTTGGCACCATCCTGGCGGATGGCCGAGGTGACCTGGCGGAGGCGGTTGACGACCTTCTCCTCGATTTGGCGAATCATGCCTGCATCTCGAAAATGAACCTTGCGGATATAGATGGAGCCCAGGCGATAACCCCATTCCTGGGACTTGGGAGAGACCTCATCGCGCACCGTCTGGCTCATGGTATGACGATTTTCCAACATGCTCGCGAGTCTCATGTTACTCAGGCAGCGCACCGTGGCATTACTGACGTTGGCTCCCAGCGAGCCGCGCGGATCGGCGTTCTTGAAGAGATAGGCGACGGGTTCGCTGATAAACATCTCATACCAGATGCCAATCCCCATCGGCGCGCCTTCCTCGGAGTTGACCGCCTGGCTGCGCAGATACTCCTGATCCAGGCGCAGGTCGAGGATGTAACAGCGTCCGAGCCAGTGGACTATGGGCGCGCGCCAGCCAAGCTTCAGCCAGAGGAAGTGGAGTCCGGGTTCGTCCAGTGTCGCGATAACCTTCCCGAAGAGGACATAAACCTGAGAGCGGCGTTCCTCGACGACGGTGTAGAAACCCATCTGCCGCACGAGAGCGAGCAAGGCCGGCATGAGGACAAACATGCCAAAGAAGGTTGCCACCGCGGCAATGATGAACGCGCCAAAGCCGCCGATGGAAGGCAATTGAGCAAGCAGACAGTTATTCATGGGACACCTCCAAGATGACGCGGCGGGCTTGGCTGAAAAGCTTGAGTTTGACGTTGCGGAGATAGCCGGCCAGTGCGCCGGGGCCGCTAGCTTTGAGAGCCTGCAACTGGTTAGAGACAGCCAACAGAGGCTCCACCTCGGCGTGGGCCTTGAGTGTTTCAATTTCCACCGCGCGCCGGGACTGGACTAACTTCTGATCCGCGCTGGCCTGAGCGAGCGAGATGTCAGACGAGACTTGGTTGTAGGCGGTGTTGATGGCGGCGAGCGCAGACTCGACTTCGCGGGGTGGGTCAATGCCCGTGATGAGCGAGGCATCGAGGGCAATGCCATAGCGGGCTATCGAAGACTGACACTCGCGGTCCATGTGCTCGTTGATGTCGCGGAGGTTTTTACGCAGATCATTGATGGAGATGCCCGCGGAGGCGGTGGCGGCCTCAATGTCCGGCAGCGGCCCGCCGTGGATCACCGGGCGCGGGGCTTCGAAGTTGGCGATCCGCTCACGTAGCACGGAGACAAAGTAACCCATGACATGCACGATAGGCCGCTTCACGCCGAAGAGGTAGGCGTAGAGGTTCTTCTCGGAGACGCGATAGCGGATTTGCCCAGTGAGACCGGTGTTCAACTGATCCTTAGTCACGGCTTCGAGTGCGGTGCCTTGGGCATTGGCGTCGGGATTTTCCGGGTCATAGGCCATGTTGGCAGTCTGGGTGGCGACAGAGACTTTGTAAACGCGCTCCCAAGGGAACTTGAAGTAAGGGCCGCCGGGCGGGATGACGCGGACTTGGGGAAAGGCGTAGCGCTCGCGTTCGTCCGCATGGAGACTCTCGCTGATGGGGTCGCTGAGGGTGGTGAGGTTGCCGACGCGCTCGGCGCGACCGAAGCGGGTCTTCACCGCCCGCTCGTTTTGCTGGACGGTGTACATGCCTGCGGCGAGATAGCGAACAAGGAACCAAGCGATGAAGCCGAGGAGACAGCCGAAGATGATAGTCATGGAATGGGTGATTGCCTGCGGATGGTTGTAGGCGGTGCCGCAGGCGAAACCAAGTGGAAAAACTGCCCGGCATTGGAGCCGGGGTGGCGCGACGGAGTCGCCGGCGTGCTGGGATGCGGCGACGTGCGGTCTCGGGGTCTCTGGCTAGCGCTATGAGAATCCAAGCCATGCGTGCAAACGCGCGCAACCCCGCCGCTCGCTTGCCGGCAAGTGGGTGGGAACTACTTGAGCCGCGCCAGAATTTGGTCCGTGATCGCTTGCACCGCGGCCTCGGCGTCTGAGTCGAGGCCCACCGTGACCTCCGCCTTTGGGGGAATCTGGCAGCTCACGCCCGGACGCCATTCGTCGTTGTCGCAGAGTTCGCACTCCTTGAGGCCGTAACGCGGGTCCGGGAAGCCGAGACTCTGCTTGATGGTAAGGAGTTCCTTCAATTGGCCGGACGTGAAGGTGTTCATCGGTTTGCCCAATTGCGCGGCAACTGTCAGCGTGCGGCAATAGGCCTCAATGATCTCCATGCGCCAATAGGCTTCCTCGATCCCGTTGTGGCTCCAGGTCACGACGCCGTGATTGGCCATCAGGATGGTGTTGTGGTCGTCCACCAGTTCGGCCACCAACTTGCCCATCTCCGGCGTGCCCGGGGTGCGATAGGGCGCGACCGCCACCGCGCAGAAGACCTCGTATTCCGGCAACATGCAAGTCGGTGGGGTGATGCCGGCGACCGCGAACGCCGTGGCATAGGGCGGATGACAGTGGCAGGTGGCGAGCGCCTTCGGTTGGCGCTTCATCATCTGCAAGTGCATCAGAATCTCACTGGTGCGTTTCTTGGTGCCGAGCAACTGGTTGCCCTCGAAATCTACCAGGCACAGATCCTCCGGCTTGAGCGAGCCTTTACTCACGAGCGTCGGCGTGCAGATGGCAATGTCCTCACCGACGCGGATGGCCATGTTCCCGCCGTTGCCGTCCACGTACGCGCGCTGCCAGAGGCGCTTGCCCATCTCGCAAATCTGCAGCTTTAAGTCGTGGGCATAGGCAGAGTTGAAGAGGGCTTCCAACTCCGACTTCGGTGATTTGGAACTCAGCGCCTTGGAAGGCGGCTGGGGCTTGCTGCTGCTAGCGGGCGGGGCTGCGGCGGTGGGTTTGGCCACGGTGTTGCTCTTCAAGGCACCACTGGTTTCCAAGTCGCGCAGATAGTCCCGGGCCGAAGGCGTAATGATGGCCTCCGGCGGCAGCGAGCGCACATCCTCGCCCTTGCGGACCATCTCTTCCAAGTCTCGTAAGCTGATGACGTTTTTCATGAAAATAGATTCCCAATTCACCCCTGCCACGGCTGGTAAAACACTTCGTCCACCAGCGCCACGTTGATGGCATCCACCGGCGTTGGCTTTGCAAACGGCTGCGCCGCCTCGCGCCCTTCCTCGTATCCGATGACCTGCCCCACGCCACCGCCAATGTCGTCATAGACGACGGGGCTCGGCTCCTTGCTAAGCGTGACCGGGGCCTTCAATCCAGCCGCGTACTGCTCCCGGCCAAAGGGACTGACTAGGAGAAACCGTCCTCCAATGAGCGAAGGCTCCATTTTGCTGAAGGTCACGCGACCAATGACGGTGCCGAGTTTCATGCGAAGCCAAATCCGAAGTCCGAAGTCCGAAGTCCGAAACAACTCCGAACTCCGAAATCCGAAAAATGCCAGACTACGCGGTGGCGCAATTCGGGTTTCGGGCTTCGGATTTCTTTCGGATTTCGGATTTCGGATTTCGGATTTGAGTTCATACGCGCACCCCCGGCTCATGTTCATCCACCACGCCGATGACGAGCCAGCGCGCGGGACTCAGGTTGTCGCCGACTGCCTTTCGGGCGGCCAGGCCGTCGGATGAGAGGATGACTTGCTGGTGCATTCCGGCCCCATGCGAATCAATCGCCACCTGGGGCGAGCCTTCGGGCTGCCCGTCCCTCCCGATCGGCTGGCAAATGACGAGCCGCCACCCGTGCAAGCTCGGATGCTTGCGGGTCGCAACCACATTGCCTTCGACGCGGGCTAGGAGCATGGGGGGGAAGTCCGAAGTCCGAAGTCCGAAGTCCGAAACAAATCCGAAGCACGAAGCCCGAAACCCGAAACGGCTCCGCCTGCCGGCGCGTGCCTGATGGTTTCGGATTTCGGATTTCGGATTTGTTTCGGCATTCGGGCGTCGGTTTTCGGGATTAGAAGATTCTCAGCTTGTCCACGAGCACGCACCGGCGGACCCGCGTGAAAGTGCGCGGGTTGCAAATGCCTTCGCCGGTGGTGGTGGCGATGGAGAAATTCGCATAGCCCTCGCCGCCGTTGCCCAAGCCGGCCAGACAGGAGCCGTTCTTGATGAAGATGGTCGTCTCCAGCGCCTTGCCCATCGCGGTCATGTGGGCCACGTCGTGGGAGTGAATGATTGCCGAATGCTTGTAGCCGCGCTCGGCTTTCTTGGCCGCAGCCACGCCTTCCGGCACCGACTTCACGCGCACGATTGGCAGGAATGGCATCATTTGCTCCTCCAGCACAAACAAGTGCTCGGCGTCTGTCTCGGCAATCAGCATCTGCGTGCCCCGTGGAATCGTCACGCCGGCAGCGCGCGCCAGCACTTCGGGATCTTTGCCGACAAAATTTCGGTTCAGCACTGCATGACCACAGCCGGCACCCTGGCCGGGCGGGAACGTAAAGACTTCCTTGGTTAGCCGCTCGACCTGCGCCGCGTTTAGCCGGAAACAGCCGTGTTTCTCCAATGCCGCCATGAACTTGTCGAACACCGGCTCCAGCACGAAAACTTCCTTCTCACCGATGCAGAGCAGGTTGTTGTCGTAAGCGGCGCCGAAGACGGTGCATTTGGCGGCGTTGTCCAGGCAACTGGTACCGTCCACTAACACGGGCGGATTGCCGGGGCCGGCGCAGATGGCACGCTTGCCACTGGCCATCGCCGCCTTCACCACGCCGGGGCCGCCGGTGACACAGAGGATTTTCACATGCTCGTTCTGGCTTAGAGCAGTGAAAGAATCCAGCGAGGGCTGCTCGATGATGCAGGCGAGGTTCGCGATGCCCAGTTCCCGGTGAATGGCTTGGTTGAAAACGCGCATCGCCATCGCCGCGCATTTGGCTGCGCTGGGGTGGGCATTGAACACGACCGCATTGCCGGCGGCGACCATGCTGATGATGTTGCACGCAGCAGTCGGGATAGAATGAGTGCTGGGCGTAATCGCACCGATGACGCCGAAGGGCGCGTATTCCTCAAGTGTTATGCCGTGATCGCCGCTTAGGCCATAGGGATGCAGGAACTCGATGCCAGGGATGCCCCGCTGGGCCTGGAGCTTCTCGATCTTGTGGTCGAGTCGGCCAATCTTCGTCTCTTCTAATTCGATTCGGCCCCATTCTGCCGCATTGGTCTCGCACAACGCCTTGATGATCTCAATGACGCGCAATCGCCCGGCCACGCCCGCCTCGGACAGTTGCTCGAAGGCGTCCTGGGCGGCGGCGCAGGCTGAGTCGGCGTCCGGGAACACGCCGAACTGCTGCTTGCCATTGCGACCAACGGGACAGCCGCAAGCAGGGTTCACCGCTGGGGCGGCTGTAGTTGGTTTGGGTGCCGCCGAAGGACCGCCCAAGCGGCTCAACACTTCGGCGACGACATCACGGATCAATGCTTCGTTGACTGCGTTCATGATTCAGAGGATAGGGATACGGCTAACTCGGACTTGAGTCGGTTGGCTTTCTTCGCGGACTGGGTCAGCGCCACGTAATTCTCGCTGGTGACGACTTTGCGACCGCTCTTAGTTTCCAATTCACGTCGGGCATTGCCGGCTACGGTGCCGCCGTGGCGGGCGGCTTGCTTGTTCTGCGGAAACCCCTGGGCGTCGCGATTGCGCGCGATCTCAGTCGTGGCGGCCTCGCCGAGCATGGAGAAAATGAGTTCCAGGTCGGTCATGTGGTCGCGCAGGTTCTCCCGCTTGAGTTGCTTGAGTTCGGCGTACTCGCTCGGGGTCATGCCGAAAGTTGCTTTGGAAATCTCCCCGGTGAGGATGGCGTATTCCACCCGCTCCCTGACGCCGCGTTTCTTCCATTCGTCGGTCAGTTCATCACGGATGGCGATGGAGCGCATCCGTTTCTCAATCCAGTCATCCGAGTAGCCCTTGGCTTTGTAGATGGCGCGGGTTCGCTTAGTTGCCAGTTCGGGATCCTCAATCTCTTGGATGCGCTCGTAGCCCACCTTCGCCAGCCAGCGCTTGAAAGGCTCGGCTTTCGGGCTGGGGATGGACTGGATGAGACGGAAGATGCCTTCGGTGTTCCAGCACTGGAGCAACTGCCGTCCGCCGGCTGTCTCGAACTCCAGCCCAAGGGGGGGGGGCAATTTGCCCCCCCCCTTTGAGGGCCTCGGCCAATTGCGTGTCGCGGCGCCGCATATCCCTGAAGTAGTTCTGGGGATTCGATGAATCCGTCAGCGCGGCCACGACATCGGTGATGACAAACCACCACTCGTTGTTGTGTACGGCGCGGCGCACTTCGCGCTGCTGGAACAGTGCGATGCGACGCTCGGGATCAGGGTTGTTGGAGGGAGTGTTCATGGCGAAACCACCATCCCCGCCGCCTGAGCCAGGGCCCGCTGCCGCTTGTCGAAGCTCAGGATTTCAGTCCGGCCCAGCACGCGCGCGCACGCGACGTGAAGCAGGTCCAGTGTCCGCACCCCAGTGGTAGCCGTGAACTGATCGCAGAGCGCTTCAGCCTCGGGGTGGACCGCCCTGAACTCCGCCATCGCCTCCTCCAGAACGCCCGAAGCGAGGTCATTCTCGAAGGACTTCCAAGCCGTCGTGCGTTCGGCTTCAGTGATCTCCTTTCGGAAGACTGCCAATCGGAGGGCGTTGCGGAATTCTAGTGCTACCAGCGGCGTCAAGGGAAGCGGTTCAGCAACATTTTGCATCGCCGCCGCGGCTGCGGGGGATGTCGTCTCTGGCAGGTGCAACGACAGCAGAAAGCCGGTGTCCGCGTAGTACTTCATCGTTCCCCTCGATTGAGATCACGGATCTCCGCTGATGCCTCAGGCGACAGCACCTTGTCGCCGAAGTTCTGCTTCAGCCGCGCCAAATAGTCAGGCTGCTGGACTCGGCGCGTGGGAGGGCAGATCATTGCCACCGGCTTACCTTCGCGCACGACTTCCACTTCTTCGCCCGCCTCTACCCACTTCAGGACGGAGAGGAAGTCATGTCCGATTTCGCTGATGCTTGCTGTTTTCATGGTTGCAGAAGCTGCTTCGTGCTCGCTCGCCGGTCAATCAGGCACCGGCCAATCATACATCAGCCTTCGCGCTGTAAACCACCTTCCCCAGCACATCCACCGTGTCCACGATGCCGATTATCACGGCGTCCACGGGGGCTTCCTTAAGACCGCCGGCGAGGCGGGCGGAACTGCCCTGGCAGAACATCACCATCTCGCCTATGCCAGCGCCTACGGTGTCCACCGCCACGATGGTGTTCGCGCCGGGGCGGAACTTCGTCGGGTCTTTCTCGTCCACGAGTTGTGGGCGGAGCAGGAGCAAGGTACGACCGTTCATGGTCGCTTCCTTCTTGGTGGCGACGACCGAGCCTTCGACTTTGGCGAGGAACATGGCGGGGAGGATTCCGGATGCCGGATTCCAGATCCCGGATGCGGGCCATCCGGCATCAGGTATCCGGTATCCGGAATCAGTTCGGGCTACTTCGCCGGTTTCTTCGGCAACACCGCGTCCACGTCGCTGTGCGGGCGGGCGATGACATGCACGCTGACGAGGTCGCCCTTGATGGCCTTGACGGCCTGGGCGCCGGCATCGGTGGCGGCCTTGACGGCCGCGACGTCACCGACGACGACGGCGGTGACCAGGGCGTTGCCGACCTGCGTCATCGGGCCGACGAGTTCGACGTTGGCGGCTTTGAGCATCGCGTCTGTGCCCTCGACGAGGGCGACGAGTCCGCGGGTTTCGAGGAGTCCAATTGCTTGTTGTGCCATAAATTGATATGCGATTTGAGTGTTGCGATTTAAGAGTTTTCCAGAAGTCGTTTGGTTTCGCGCGCCACGACGAGTTCCTCATTCGTGGGAATAACCATTACCTTGACCGGCGAACCGGCGGTGCTGATAACGGTCTCGGTAGCCTTGGTGGCGGCGTTCTTGGCGGGATCGAGAATGATACCCAGGTTCTCTAGGTCGGCACAGATAAGGGCGCGAACCTCATCGCGGTTCTCCCCAATGCCGGCGGTGAAGACGATGGCGTCTGCGCCCCCCATTTCGAAGAAGTAGCTGCCGATCCAATGCCGCGCGCTGGCGACAAAGACATCCAAGGCTAGCTTCGCCTGCGCATTGCCCTGCGCGGCCGCGGCGGTGATGTCGCGAATGTCATTCGACACGCCGCTGAGACCCTTGAGACCGGCTTCTTTGGTGAGTTGGCGCTGCGCCTCCTCAATGCTGAGGCCGAGAGTCCTGACGGCGTACGGCAGTGCCTCAGCGTCGAGATCGCCGACGCGGTTGTTATGCGGCAAACCGGATTGCGGGCTCATGCCCAAGCTGTTGCCAATGGCGACGCCGTTGCGAATGCCCGTGATGCTGGAACTCCCACCCAGATGACAAGAGATGACGCGCAAGTCAGGCGCACTCACTGGTGACCTGCCGCCATCGAGATACAGATTCTGCGCGCGGCGGGCCATGTCGTCCCGGCCCAGCAGTTGCGCGCTGCGTTCGGCGATGTATTTGTGACTCGCGCCGTGGAATCCCCAGCGCCGGACGCCGATGTCATGCCAGGCTTGGGGCACCGCGTAACGCATCATCGCCTCGGGTGCCCATTGGTAGAAGGCGGTCTCGAACAACGCCACCAGGGGCACGCCAGGGACGCGCTGCGCGAAGATCCGGATGCCGGTAAGGTAAGGCGGATTATGCGCCGGGGCGAGGCCGTTGAAGGCTTCCATCGCGGCCAGCACTTGGTCGTCAATCCGCACACAGCCAGTCACGCCCTTGGCGATGACCGTCTTGAAGCCCACCGCCGAGAGTTCGCTCTCGCTGGCGATGGCCCCGGCTTCCTTGAGCGCCGCGAGACAGTCCCCGATCGCCTTCGAGTAATCGGTGACCCGCTCAAAGCCGCCTTTGTGCAAAAGGCGCTCGGCACTGTTCGAGAAGTCGAACAGCCGCCATTTGAGCGAGGTCGAACCGAGATTGGCGACGAGAATCTTCATCGGGCGTCAGAACCTTAATCTTGCTCTTACTCTTAATCGCCTTGGCAATGACGGCGGCAGATTTAGAGCAAGATGAAGATTAAGACCACGCAGCGCGGCTTACTGCAGCCATTTGCCCAGCACGCTGAGGTCGTCGTGCGGGCGCGGGATGACTTGGACACTGATTACTTGGCCGACCTGCGCCGCCGCGGCGGCGCCGGCGTCGGTGGCGGCTTTGACGGCGGCGACGTCGCCCCGGAAGAAGCCGGTGACGTAACCGCTGCCGACTTTTTCCCAGCCGGTCATGGTGACGTTCGCGGACTTGAGGGCAGCGTCGCACGCTTCCATCAGCGCGCAAAGGCCCTTACATTCAATCATTCCAACAGCTTGCTGTGCCATAAAGTGGTTGATAGTTGAGAGTTGAGGGTTGAGAGAGGCGGGTTACTTGGTTGCAGGTTTAGGGGCTTCGCCGAAGAAAGCCTTGAGCAGGTCTTCGTGCGGGCGGGCGATGATGTGCGAACTGATAAGCTCGCCCACCTTGCCGGCGGCGCGGGAGCCGGCGTCCACGGCGGCTTTGACGCTGCCGATGTCGCCTCGAGCTAGGACCGTGATCAGACCGCCGCCGATCTGGATGGTCTTCACGAGGGTTACGTTGGCGGCTTTCACCATTGCGTCGCTGGCTTCGACGCTGGCGGTGTAGCCTTTGGTTTCGATCATGCCGATTGCTTCACTCATGTTATGTGTCTCCTGTCGTTGATGGTTAATTCAAAAGCGGATAATGACGAATGACGAATTCCTAAATGACGAAAGAATGACAAATGACGAGGTCCGAAAATGGAATTGGCGGACGCGCGGGAGCGGGCCGCGGTTTTCGTCATTTGGATTTCGGGCTTCCTTCGTCATTTGGCATTCGTCATTCGTCATTTAATCAATTCGCACTGCGTCTCCGGCTGCAAGTTGCACGCATTGCCTTCATCGGTATCAATGTGGACCTCCAGCTTGAAGCTCGGGTCCACGCGGCACAGTAGCTTCTCCAGCACGATGCCGCACGCGCCGCCGATCTTTAGTTGCATGTTGTCGCCGGGCTTCACGCCGTAGAAATCCGCATCCGTCGGGTGCATGTGGACGTGGCGCAGCGCTCGGATCACGCCTTCCTTCATCTCAAAGAAGCCCGCCGGCCCCATCAACATGCAGCCCGGCGTGTCCTTGATGTTGCCCGACGCGCGCAGCGGAACCTCGAAACCCAGCGCGATGGCGTCCGTGTAGGCCAACTCGACTTGGTTCAGATTGCGGCAGGGGCCGAGAATCCGCAGGTTGGAAATCACCCGGCTGCGCGGGCCGATGAGCGTGACCGTTTCCTTCGCGGCGAACTGCCCGTCCATGTAAAGCCACTTGTGGACCGTCAGCTTCGCGCCCTTGCCGAACAGCGCCTCGACGGCCTCCGGGGTCAGGTGGCAGTGCCGCGCACTGATGTTGACCACCAGCGGACTCGGCGCGGCAGCCACGCGCGGCAACGGCCTGCCAAGCCGCTGATAAACGGCTTGCCGGACCAAATGCTCGATGACCGCGCGATGTGGAGTGGCCGCAGGTGCTGACATAGTTGACGGGCGGGATATTGGAAGAAACCTGCCGCCATGCAACAAAAATCTTGCAAAAGATTCCACAGTCTGCCAAATACGCTCAGAAAGCGTGCAAGAAGTGCAACCTTCCGTGCATGAAACTACGACACCTTGTAGGCACCGACGTGAGGAGGCGTTGCGTGCGGTGGCCAGTTCCCTTCGCCTCCTCACGTCGGTGCCTACGACCAGTGTGAAACATCCCGGCTCGGGCAACGCCCATGAAAGACTGCCTACAACCCGCTAATCCCTGAATGGGTCTGACTCAAAATGATCTCTCAAAATAAACCCGCCGCGGCCAACCGCGCCGCTCCCGCCTACGAACTGAAAATCGTCTTGCTCGGCACGAAACCACCCATCTGGCGCCGGCTGCAAGTGCCGGGCAACGCCAACCTCGGATGGCTCCACGCCGTCATCCAGGTGGCGATGGGCTGGACCAACAGCCACCTCCACCATTTCCTCACCAGCGATGCCCGCTACGCCGAGCCACGCCACAACGCGGACATGGGATCCAGCGAGGAACCGGACCGCGATGAAGCCAAGGCCGTGCTGATGCAGGTCGCGCCGGACGAGGGGACGCAATTCGGCTACGAATACGACTTCGGCGATTCGTGGGAGCACGAAATCACCGTCGCGAAGATTCTGCCGCCAGACGGCAACGCGGCCACGACCGCGCTCTGCCTTGATGGCGCTCGCGCCTGCCCGCCGGATGATTGCGGCGGCATCGGGGGCTACGCGGAACTGCTCAAGGCGCTCAAGAACCCGAAACACCCGGAGCACCAGACCATGAAGGAATGGCTCGGTCGCCCGTTCGACGCCGAAGCCTTCGACGTGGCGAAGGCCAACCTTTGGCTGCGCAAACTGAAATGGCCGCGCGCCACCGAAGCGCAACTGCGCAAGGTGCTCATGGGTCGGGACGGCTACCACGAATGAGCCGGAAGCCAAGAACCAATCCAAGTCCTGAAAGAGCGGGCGTGACCGACGGGGCTCCTCCAGAGCGCAGCGGCAGATTGAACCACGACCCAGGGCGGCGCTCGCTCCGCTCGTCTGCCTTGGGCTGGCGGACTCCAGCCCATCGGGCCGAAACTGCGCTGCGCCTGCCTGCTCCAGGAATCCCGGCGGGATTCGACGGGATCAGCCGTGGGTGCAACCCACGGAGCCAGCGTGATCCGGCGACGGCCCTGAAAAGGCCGAATGGATGGCCGGCAAGCCCGTTCGACCCTTGCAGGGGCGGGGATTGTGGCGGGGGACCGTTCTCCGGGTTTCACCTGAAGCTACTCACGTTGCGCCCCGTCAGGGCGGGTGCGCGCTATACGTTCCGTAGCTCCACTCAGCCATAACCTGTGGCCACCAACGCTCCAGCACTTCTCCAAACCGTTGATACAGCGATTGCTGAGAAGGTTCTGCCCTTCTTTGTTTCGCTGGGCGCCAGGCAAGTGGTCGGCGAATCGTGCTATGCCGGTTGGCCTGGCCCCTCCTCCTTGAAGCCGAGGCGCTACGAGGAGTTGGATGGTCGGTCCTTTTGGTGGATCAACCGGTTCATCGCGGGCGCTACCACGTTCGAGATTGCCTACGGCGAGCGCGAGTTCCTGATCGAAACGATGTTGTTCTACTCTGGCATCCCAGATCGGTTCGCGCCTTGGGAATTGCTGACTGCGGCACAGGTGTCGAATCCGCACGTTGTTTCTGGCGAGGCGTGGGTTCTCGCGCCCGATTTCGCCATCCGTGTGATTGAGCGGATTGCTGACGGCATACGACTTCACTGGGGTCTGCTTGGCATCCCGGTGCCAGAAGTCGTTGACCGGGCACATGTCCTGAGAGGCAAGCGAATGCTGTTCGCACAGGAGGAGCAGCGGCGCCGAGACCGGGAGCGAGCGAGCGTTCAAGCTTCAGCCGCTTTTCACGCCGGGAGATACGCGGAAGCCAAGCGCCTCTTGGAGCCATTCAAAGGCGACGCTGGGTTGGCTCCCTCATCTGCGAAGATGCTTCAGATGGCTGAGAAGAAACTCAAGTGAACGCAACTGGAAAGACCTTGTTCCCATGACCTCTGAAGAACGCAAACATCGGCTGGCGCAGTATCTGCAAAAAGCGGAGTTCGCCTCGCTGGAGGAATTGGCCGCACACGCCGAGGTGTCCGTCTCGACCGTCCGCCGCGACGTGACCGCGCTGGAGAGCGACGGCTTGATCCGGCGCACGCACGGCGGGGCGCGGCTGGTCGCGCCGCAGAGCGACGAGTTCGCCTTTACCGCCCGCGACACGCACCAACTCGACGAGAAGGAAGCCATCGGCCGCGCCTGCGCCGAACTCATCGGCCCGAACCAAAGCGTCATCGTGGACGCGGGCACGACCTGCTACCACGTTGCGCGCTACCTCGAGCCGAAGACGCCGCAGATCGTCACCAACTCGCTGCCCGTGGCGAACCTCTTCGCCGGCGCGGGCAAGGTGGAAGTCGTCGTCAGCGGCGGCGTGATTTATCCGCGGCTTGGCGTGCTGGTCGGCCCGCTGGCGGTGGAAGCCTTCTCCAAGATGCACGCCGACGTGGCGATCATGAGCGCCGGCGGCATCACGCTCGACGGCCTCACCAATTCGCACGGCCTGCTGATTGACATCCAGCTCGCCATGATGCGCGGCGTCGCGCGGGTGATCATGTGTCTGGACCACACCAAATTCGGTCGCCGCTCCGTCTCGCCGCTGTGCGGACTGGAAAGCATTCACACCATCGTGACCGATGCCCAGGCGCCGGCGGAACTGGTGGAGCAACTGAAGGCGAAGGGGATTGAGGTGGTGGTAACCCAACCCTGACTCGGCACGGGGCATGAAACTCAGCTTGGATGAGCACGTCGGACCGATCCTGGCCTTGGTGGCCGTGCAGGTCGCCGGAAGGATGACGCTGTTCGCCGCCATTGGCTTGCTGACTTTGGGTTACGTTTTCCCGTTCGCGCAGAAGCTCCTCGAGTTGGCCGGCCATTTCCCCCTTCCCGAAGTCGGAATCCTCCTCTTACCCATTATCGGGCTTCTCCAAGTGGCGTTCTATGCCGTGGTCGCTGGCCTGGCCATATCCGGGAACCGGCGGTGTCGCTGGCTGCTGGTGCTATTGGTGCTCCTGCACGCTGGGGCCATCGTCTTCAACCAACCGTGGAAACTCGGGCGGAGTTTCTGAGTTACAGAGCCGGCAACCTTTGTCTGCGCCTCGGCCACACGAAGTTCTGGCCGCGAGTCCCTGACGCCGCGGTGGGTCCTGGAGGAAGCGGGCGGGAACCCACGGACCCGCAAACGGTGAAGCGTTTGGCGAGGTTGTGAGTTGAAGGTCCGACAGCCCACGGTCGGTGGTCGGCGACGGGGACCGGAGCCGCCGCTGGACCATTTTCTCCGGTTGCGCCCGCTCCGAATCGGGGCATCCGCTGCCCTCCGCCAAGCTGTCGTTGTCCGATCAGAATCCCCCAGCCGCCCCCAGCGAGGCGCGGCAGTTCGTCACCACCCACTGGAGCGTCGTGCTGCGCGCTGGGCAGGAGCCCTCGACGCAATCCGCTGCTGCCTTGGCGGAGTTGTGCCACGCCTATTGGTATCCGCTCTACGCCTTTGTGCGCCGGCAGGGCCATGCGCCGGAGGACGCCCAGGATCTCACTCAGGAGTTTTTCGTTCGCCTGCTCGAAGGCGACGCACTCAAGACGGCGGATCCAGACAAAGGGCGCTTCCGCTCGTTCCTGCTGACGCTGCTCAAGCGGATGCTGGTCTCGGAATGGCGTCACGAACATCGCCAGAAACGCGGCGGCGGCGCGGTGATTTTCTCGCTCGACGAACAGGAGGCGGAAGATCGCTTTCGCTTCGAGCCGGCTGACGCGGTCACGCCCGAAACGGTCTTCGAGCGGCGCTGGGCCGAGACGCTGCTCGACCGCGTGCTGGCGCGGTTGGAAGCGGAGTATCGCGGCCACGCGCTTGGTTTTGCCAACCTTCAACCCTACCTGATCGAGGACAAGGGGGCCGCACCTTTCGCCCAGACTGCCGCCCGTCTGGGCACCACTGAGTCCGCGTTAAAGGCGGTGGTCTATCGCCTGCGCTGCCGCTACGGGGAATTGTTTCGCGAGGAAATCGCCCACACGGTCGAGCGGCCCGAAGAGGTGGAGGAGGAAATTCGGCACCTGCTGGGGGTGTTGGCGGGGGGATGATGCGTGATGCGTGGTTCGTGTTGCGTATTTCGTGTTGCGTGGTTCACGGGCCACATTCGGGGTGATGTGGAAGGCCCGCCCAGAACTGCTCCATTCCGCGCTCACCTGCTCCCAACGCAACCCGCAACCCGCATCACGGATCACTTCTCCCGCTTCTTTCGCGACCCAACAGCGAAGTAACCTTTGACTCATGCTCGCCTCCGCTCGCTGCTCCAAATGCCACCGCCCGTTGCGCGCCGGCGCGACCCGGACGCTCTGCTCCGGCTGCCTGTTCGAGGCGGCGCTGACAGATCGGCAGACGCACGCCACGCTGCTGGAGCCGGGGGCGGGCGTGCCGTTGGCGGCGACCGGGCTGCGCGTCGGCGACTACGAGTTGCTCGAGGAAATCGCCCGCGGCGGAATGGGCGTGGTGTATCGGGCGCGACAGGTGAGTGTGGATCGGGTCGTGGCGCTGAAAATGATCCTGGCCGGACAATTTGCCAGTGAGGCCGATCTGGCCCGCTTTCGCAGCGAAGCCGGGGCCGCCGCCGCCCTCGATCACCCGCACATCGTGCCCATCTACGAAGTCGGCGAACACGAGGGCCGCCCGTTCTTCTGCATGAAGTTCATGGAAGGCGGGGTGCTGAGAACCAAGTTGGCGGACGGAGGATCGAAGCTGGAGGCCACGGGCACCGGGCACCGGCCGCCCCCCATCCTCCATCCTCCATCCATCGCGGCCACGCTCGTCGCGAAGATCGCCCACGCCGTTCACTACGCCCACCAGCGCGGCATCCTGCACCGCGACCTCAAGCCGGGGAACATCTTGTTCGACACCCACGGCGAGCCGCACCTCACCGACTTCGGCCTCGCCAAGCAACTCGACGCTCAACCCTCATCTCACAACCCGCAACTGACTCTCAGCGGCGCCGCCCTCGGCACGCCAGAATACATGGCCCCGGAACAGGCTGCCGGTCAGTCCAAGGCGATCACCACCGCCGCGGATGTCTATGGCCTGGGGGCGATTCTTTACGAACTGCTCACCGGTCGCCCACCTTTCCGGGCCGCCACGCCGATGGAAACCCTGCGCCAAGTTATCGAGCAGGAGCCGCGGCGGCCCAGTTCAATCCATGGCCGGGTGGACCGCGACCTCGAGACCATTTGCCTTAAGTGCCTGGCCAAGGATCCCGCCAGCCGTTACCCCTCGGCCCGCGCTTTGGCCGAAGACCTGGAACGCTGGCAGCGCCACGAGCCCATTCTGGCCCGGCCCACGCAACTGTGGGAACACGCCGCCAAGTGGACCCGCCGTCATCCCGCCCGGGCCGCGCTCGCCGGCCTCGCCTTCGTCGCGCCGGCACTCATCATCACCGTGCTGCTCGTGATGGGGGCCAAAGTC
>Ga0105047_10008141_pt1 | contig 17531 bp, 13 predicted proteins | sample MAT04_FD_78384 | JGI IMG/M metagenome (GOLD analysis project Ga0105047, IMG submission 78384) | Freshwater microbial communities from Lake Fryxell liftoff mats and glacier meltwater in Antarctica - MAT-04 (megahit assembly) | ecosystem: Environmental > Aquatic > Freshwater > Ice > Liftoff...
AGGGCGGCGTGCTGCAGCAGATCGGCACACCCGACGAGATCTACCGCAACCCGGTCAACACCTACGTGGCCGGCTTCATCGGTTCACCGACCATGAATTTCATCGATGGCCGCGTCGAACGCAAGGGCGAGCAGACCCGTTTCGTGTTCGCCGGCGGAGCCCTCGACCTGCCATGCCCCGATACCGTTGAAGCGACACTCGGCCAGCGCCCCGAACACATCCACCTGAGCGCCGACGCGCCCTGGCGCGGCGAGGTGGTGCTGGTCGAACCCACGGGTGCGGACACCTACGTGGTGCTGAAAACCGGGGTCGGCCTGATCACGGTGCGGGCGCCAGCCAACACCAAGGTCGGATTGGGCGAGTCGGTTGGCATGACCGTCAGCGACCGGCACAACAACTGGTTCGACAAGAACAGCGGTTTGCGCATGGGCTGAGCCGGCGGCCAGCACACGCAAAGCCAGCCCGTTCAGGCCGGGCCGCGGCGTTCACCGCCCGACAGCGGCAGTGCGATCTCGATCCGCAAACCGAGCGGCGCCACGCTCTGCACCCGCGCTTCACCGCCATGGCGGTGCGCGATTTCCCGCACGATCGCCAGGCCCAGCCCGCAGCCGCCGGGCTGGCTGCTCGCGCGCCAGAAGCGCTGGAACACATGCGTGAGTTCGTCTGCGTTCAAGCCGGGACCATCATCTTCGAAAACCAGATGTGCCTGCGGGCCGGACTGCGTGACACGGATGGTCAACCTGCAGCCCCGCCCGGCGTATCGCAGCGCGTTGTCGATCAGGTTGGCCATGGCCTCGCGCAGTTGCAGCTCATCGCCGTCGATATCGAGCCGCTGCACTCCCTCGAAACCCAGGTCGACACCGGCAGCCAGGGCGCGCGGTGTCCACTCCCGCGCTACGTCACGCGCCAGCGCGGCCAGGTCGATCACCCGCAAGCGCACCTGGGTCTCGCTGCGGGCCAGCGTCAACAACTGGTGGACCAGGTGGGCGCTGCGTTCGGCGCCGGTCAGGACCTTGACCAGGCGCTGGCGCAGCAGTGGGTCGCTGGTTTCGTTCTGCGCCAATTCCACCTGGCTGATCAATCCGGCCAACGGCGTGCGCAACTGGTGCGCGGCATCGTTGATGAAGCGCTTTTCCTGGTGCACGCTGCGCGCCACCTCATCGAGCAAACCGTTGACCGCCTGCACCAGGGCATGCACTTCACTGGGCGCCTGGGTCATGCCGATCGGCGAGAGCGCGTTGACCGAGCGGTGCTCGAGCTGAGCGGTGAGGCGGGTCAGCGGCGCCAGGCCGCGCCGCACGCCGCCATAGACCAGCAGGCTGAGCAACACGCCCAGCGCGAGCAGAGGCGCCAGCATGTCGGCCACCAGTTCGCGCGCGATCTGTTGCTGCACGGCCAGGCTCTTGCCCACCTGCACGCGCAACGTCTGCGGCGCACCGGCCTCGCCATAACCCAGGTCCAGCGCCACGATGCGCTGGGGTTTGCCATCCACCAGCGCGCGGTACAGGACCGGCTCGCCGGCCAGCGGCGGACTCTGCGGGGGCTGCGGCATTTGCTGGTTGCCGAGCAGGAAACTGCCCGGTGGCGACGACACCATGTAACTCAGCTTGTCCTTGGGGTCCTGTTCCAGCACGTCTTGCGCCGCGCGCGGAAAGTCCACCAGCAGCCCGGAGCCGATCGGCTTGACCTGGCGCCCCAGTGCCCGCACCGACTGCGTCAGCGATTGGTCGATCGCCTTTTCGGTATAACTCAGCGCGATGCGATAGGCCAGCAGGCCACCGCCGGCCCACAACACCAGTTGCGGCAGCAGCAGCCACAACAGCAACTGGCGGCGCAGGGACAGGCTGGCAGGTTGCTGCATGGCCCGGGCAGGCTCACGGATTGCCGAGTTCCAGCATGTAACCCAGACCCCGGATGTTGCGGATGTTCAGTGCGGGATGGGCCAGCTTGCGTCGCAGCCGGTGCACATACACTTCCAGCGCGTTCGAGGCCAGGCCAGCGGCTTCGCCCGACTCGGATTGCCAGGCCGCGAATACGTCCTCTCGACTGACCACCTGGCCTTGCCGCGCAATCAGCAGCGCCAGCAGTTCCCATTCGCGCTGCGTGAGCTCGACCGGTTCGTCGAGCAGCCAGGCACGGGGCATAAGGGAATCGATGCGCAGCAGTGTCACCTGGCCGCCACCGACGGCGATGGCGACGGGCGCTTCGGCTTGTCCGAATGCCGGCAGCTTGGCGCGGCGCAACATCGACTGCAACCGCGCCTTCAATTCGTCACCATTGAACGGCTTGGTGAGGTAGTCGTCGGCGCCCGCGTTGAGCCCGGCCACCCGGTCTTCGACACCGTCTCGCGCCGTGAGGATCAGCACCGGCAGCGTGGGGAGTTGCTCGCGCAACCGTTGCAGCACGGTCAGGCCGTCGATCCGCGGCAGACCCAGGTCCAGCACCACGCCTTCAAACGCACCGCCAGCCAGTTGCGCCAGCGCCGACTCGCCGTCCGGCGCCATGCTCACCTGGTGCCCGGCGTGTTCCAGCAGGCTGCCCAATGCGTCGCGCAGCAGTTCATCGTCTTCCACAATCAACAAGTGCGCCATCGCGCGAATTATCCGGGCATTTGCGCGCTGACTGGCTGCCCCCCGTCCTGTGTCAGGCGGCAGGCAATGCGCCCCACAGCCACCCACCGTCGCTCAGGCCGAAGCAGCAGCACAGCCTGCGATGGCGTGAGCGTGCTAGGCAACGTCGCATGCGGATCACATGATCGGCCCGGCTTGACCATACTCTCGCTACTTCACGGCGCCTGGCGCCCACGACACACTTTTCTCGGAGATTCCCCATGGATGAGGCATTGGTACCAGTGGCGGAATCCGCCCCACGCGGTCGGCGCGCCGGCGGCGGACGCGAGGCCAAACGGGCTGCCCGCAGCGCACGCAGCAGCCATTCAGTGCCTTACATCACTCGCCGCATCCCGTATTACGAAGTGCTGGACGAGGAAGGCCTGCAGACCATCGAACGCAATGCCGACACCATCCTGGAGGAAACCGGCATCGACTTTCGCGACGATCCGGAGGCGCTCGAACTGTTCCGCGCCGCCGGTGCCGACGTCAAGGGCGAGCGGGTGCGGTTTCCGTCCGGCATGGCCCGCAAGCTGGTGCAAGCCACTACACCGCGCGAATTCACGCAATTTGCACGCAACCCGGCCCGAAATGTCGTCATCGGTGGCAAGAACACGGTATTTGCACCGGCCTACGGCTCGCCCTTCGTACGCGACCTGGACCAGGGCCGGCGCTACGCGACGATCGAGGACTTCCGCAATTTCGTCAAGCTGGCCTACCTGGCGCCTTCGCTGCATCACTCGGGCGGCACGATCTGCGAGCCGGTCGACCTGCCGGTGAACAAGCGCCACTTCGACATGGTGTACGCCCACATGAAATACAGCGACAAGCCGTTCATGGGCTCGGTGACGCATCCCGAGCGTGCCCAGGACACGGTCGAGATGGCCAAGGCGCTGTTCGGCGACAACTATATCGATCCGCTCACCGGCAAGCCGCGCACTGTGATCATCAACCTGATCAACGCCAACTCGCCGATGACCTTTGACGAGACCATGCTCGGCGCGGCCAAGGTCTATGCGCGCAACAACCAGGCCACCATCATCACGCCGTTCATCCTGGCCGGCGCGATGTCGCCGGTGACGGTGGCCGGCACCTGCGCCCAGACGCTGGCCGAGGCGCTGGCCGGCATGGCCTTCGTTCAGTTGTGCAACCCGGGCGCGCCGGTGGTACTGGGCAGTTTCGCCTCCAGCATCTCGATGCAGTCCGGCGCCCCGACCTTCGGCACGCCCGAGCCGGCGCTGGTGCTGTACGTGATGGCGGCGCTGGCACGGCGCCTGGGCGTGCCGTTTCGCTCCGGTGGGGGCTTGTGCGGCTCCAAGATCGCCGACGCACAAGCGGCGTCCGAGTCAGCCAACACCATGCTCCCGACCTGCCTGGGCGGAGTCAATTTCGTGCTGCACACCGCCGGTTGGCTCGAAGGCGGGCTTTCCATGGGCTACGAAAAATTCGTCATGGACGTTGACCAGGCCGGCATGATGCACACGCTGCTGGCCGGTGTCGACATGTCGGAAAACGGGCAGGCCATGGATGCGATCCGCGAGGTCGGCCCGGGCAAACACTTCCTGGGCTGCGCGCACACCCAGGCCAACTTCGAGAACGCGTTCTACCGCTCGCCGATCACCGACAACAACAGCTTCGAGCAGTGGGAAGCCGAAGGTTCGCGCGACCTGGCGCAACGTGCCAACGCCAGCTTCAAGAAACAACTGGCCGAATACGAGGCACCGGCGCTGGACGAGGCGCTGGACGAGGCGGTCCTGGACTACGTGAACCGGCGCAAGTCCTCGTTCGCCGATTCGAACGTCTGACGCCGCGCGGGCGCCGACATTGCCGGTGGCTGCGGCAAGCGCGATCGCGCCGTGGGACGGCCATGGCAAAGCGGCTGGCAGCGCCCTGGTGTGGCTGAACCGCAATGCGCGAGGGTGATTTCGTGTCGGACCGGAGCCGATACCGGCCTGATCAGTCGAACGCCCAGGCCGATACCGCGGTTGGGCCCACCGCACCGGTCCACAACTTGCGACCAGGCGCATCGCCGCCAGCGCCAGAGGCGACCATCAGCGGCAACAGATGTTCTTCGCGCGGATGTGCAATGCGCGCCGAGGGCGCAAGCGACCATTGGGCCAGCCTGGTCCGCCGGTGTTCGGCGTCACCGGCCAATGCGCTGTCGAGCCAGCGGTCGAACTCGCTCGCAGCCGCGGCATTGCCCATCTGGCGCAGGTTGTGGTAACTCATGCCGCTGCCCATGATCAGGACTCCGTCGTGTCGCAACGACCGCAAGGCCTCGCCGATAGCCTGGTGTTCTCGCGCATCGAGACCCAGCTTGAGCGACATGGCCAGCACCGGAATGTCGGCATCCGGGAACATCTGCTTGAGCGGGATGAAAACGCCATGGTCCCAGCCGTGCGCCGGGTCCACCGCGGCCTGGTGGCCGGCCTGGCGCAACAGGCCGGCCACCATTTCAGCCAGCTCCGGCGCGCCAGCTGCGGCATAAGTCAGCGAATACGTTTCCGGCGGGAACCCGTGATAGTCGTACATCAGTTGCGGCTGCGGGCCGCCGCAGAACGTCGTCACAGCAGCCTCCCAATGGGCGGTTACGACCAGAATGGCCTTCGGCCGGAACGGCAGTTGCCCTGAAAAGGTTGCCAGAAACCGGCCCATGGGACGGAACAGGTCGGCCATGCCGCCAGACATGAAAAAAGCGGGGCCGCCGCCGTGGGGGAGGTAGACGGACGGCATGATCGAATGGTCTTGCATGCAAGCGATCGTACGATGATTCCCGAAGACGACAACATCGGGCGGCGCTCGCTGGGGTGCAAGATTAGTGGCAGATCGGCTGGACGCGCCACGCCCCGCTGCGGCGTCTCGGGAATGCTGGCCAAAGTCCGATGGCTCGGCAGCTGCGTCGTCAGCCGATGCTGCGTTCGCCGAAACCGGGCTGCCCGTCCCGGATCCAGTTCCAGTCGGTGGAGCCGTGGTAACCCGAGCGGGAGTGACCCGGCCAACGAACACGCGAGCGCGAAGGCGAAGGGTCGGAGGCAACCTGCGACAACGAGGGCTGGAACACTGGCTCGCCCTGCGCGGCGCGAACCGTGAGCGCACCAGCCATGGGCAGGTCAATGTCGACCGCCGGTGCCTGTTGCAGGGGCAAGCTTACATCCACTTGGGAGGTTGTGATGCTGCGCGGTGTTTGAACGACTGATTCCATGGTGTCTGTGTCCTTGCGGGTGGGGCTGATAGCGTACCCATGGTCTCGCAACAGTGGCAGCTCCGGAATCAGCGCATCCCCGGACCCGGCGTCAGCCGGATCCTACACAAGCGCGTCGGCGGCGGCAGGGCGCCGCACCCGTCATCGTGTCGCAGCCGCGTCAGCCGCGCGTTTGGCCAGCACCCCATCGAGCCAATCGCTGCGCATGATCGGCACGGCAGTGACCAGTTGCTCGGTATAAGGGTGGTAAGGCCCCTCGAAGATAGTGTTGGTGTTGTCGAAAGCGACGAACGAACCCTTGAGCATCACTGCCGTACGGTGCGCGATGCGGTGCACCACGTCCAGGTCGTGTGTGATCAGCACGTACGACAACCCGAGTTCCGCCTGCAGGCGTCGCAACAACTTGAGAATCTCCTCGGCAACCAAGGGGTCCAGCGCCGATGTGGGTTCATCGAGGATGATCAGGTCCGGCCTGGCCGCCAACGCGCGCGCCACGCACACCCGCTGCTTCTGCCCACCCGAGAGTTCGGTCGGACGCCGCATCAGGAAGCTTTGCGGCAACTCCACCATATCCAGCAACTCGCGCGTGCGCTTTTCCACGTCGGCAGATTTCATGCCGAAATACATGCTTGACGAGCGGTCCAGCGTCTCTTTCACGGGTCGATCGCCGTCCTCGCTGACCATGCTCTGGTTCCCACCAAGACCGGCATAGAAGCTGACCGGTCGGCCAATCGTCTCGAGCAGTCGCTGGCGGGGATTGAGCGCGACATCCGGTATCTGGTAGACCAGCTGGATCTGGCGCTTGAGATCCTTGCTGCGCTCGGCCAGGCTCTTGGGCAAGACCTTGCCCTTGAACAGGATTTGGCCACCAATAGGCGGCAACAAACCGGTGATGATGCGCGCCAGCGTCGATTTGCCTGAGCCCGATTCACCCACCACGGCGACGGTCTCGCCCTTGCGCACATCCAGACTGACGTCGTTGACCACCTTGAAGCTGCCGTACGCCGCATCCACGTGCTCGACCTTGAGGATGACCTCGTCCTGAACCGACGACTGCACCGCCCGCTCGCTGGCAGCGGCGCCCCGCACGGCAACGAGTTGCTTGGTGTACTCCTGTTTTGGCGCCTGCAGGACCTCATCGACCGTGCCCTCCTCGACTTCCTTGCCGTGCCGCAGTACCTTGATGCGATCCGCCACCTGGGCAACAACTGCCAGGTCGTGCGTGATGTACAACGCGGCCGAGCCGTATTCGCGGATCAGCGACTTGAGCAGGATCAGCACTTCGATCTGGGTGGTCACGTCCAGCGCGGTGGTGGGTTCGTCCAGCACCAGAATGTCCGGTCGACACGACATCGCCATCGCCGCCATCGCGCGCTGCAGCTGGCCACCCGAGGCCTGGTGGGGATACCGGTCGCCAAAGTTTTCAGGCTCGGGCAGATCCAATGACGTGAACAACTCGCGCGCCCAGGCCTGCGCCTCCTGCCGCGTCATGATGCCGTGAATCATCGGCGCTTCGCAGACCTGGTCCATGATGGTGTGGGCCGGATTGAATGCTGCCGATGCCGACTGGGCCACATAGGCGATGCGCTTGCCGCGCAGGTCGCGCCGGCCGGCGGCATGGAGTTCACGGATGTTGACGCCGTCTATCTCGATTGTGCCGCCGGCGATGTGCACACCCGCACGGGCATACGCCATCGCGGACAGGCCGATCGTCGACTTGCCGGCACCGCTTTCACCGATCAGTCCCAGGACCTGTCCGGCATACAGCGTTACATCGACGTTGTCGACGATGACGTTTCCGCCACGCACGGCTTCCAGCCGCAACCCCTTGATCTGCAGAATGATTTTCTTGTCGGTCATCTCGTCCTCACATTTCCGCCTGTGCGCCCGACGGGCGGGCTTCGACCGACAGCAGCCAGTCGACAACCATATTGACGCCGACCGTAAGGACCGTGATCGCCAGTGCCGGCCAGATCGGCGCCAGCATGCCGAAGTTGATGGCCGCCGAGTTCTCGCGCACCATGCCTCCCCAGTCGGCGAACGGCGGCTGTATTCCCAGGCCCAGGAACGACAACGCGGCGATGAAAAGAAAGTTGAAGCAGAACCGCAGCCCAAACTCGGACAGCAGCGGCGCCGACGCATTGGGCAGGATTTCGCGGCGAATGATCCACCAGGTACCTTCCCCTCGCAGCCTCGCAGCCTCGACATATTCCAGCACCGTCAGGTTCATGCCCAGCGCCCGCGACAATCGGAACACACGGGTCGAATCCAGTACCGCGATGGTAACGATCAGCACCGGGATCGACGAGCCGAAAACGCCCAGGATGATCAGGGCCAAAATCAGCAGCGGGATCGACAGGACCACGTCGACGAGGCGCGAGATGATGGTATCGACCCAGCCACCAAGCACGGCGGCAGCGAAACCCAGCGTGATACCGATGAAGAACGAAAGGGCCGTGGTGGCCAGCGCCACGCCGATCGTCATGCGGGCGCCGTAGATCAACCGGGTCAGCATGTCGCGCCCGATCTGGTCGGCGCCCAGCAGCATCTGCAAACTGGGTTCGTCCCAGGTCGAGCCGACCGTCTGCGACTCTGAATACGGCGCGAAAACCGGGCCGAAGATCGCGACCAGCAGGTTGACGGCGATGATGCCCATGCCGATCCAGGCGGTCACGGTGGGTTTGTGTCCGAGTACTTTCATTTTTCTTGTCCTCGTTCAGCGCCTGTGGCGCAGGCGCGGGTTGACCAGGATGATCGCCACGTCCGCCAGCGTATTGAGCACGACGAACACCATGGCAAACACAAGGCCGCAGGCCTGGATCACCGGCACGTCGCGCTTCGATACCGCATCGACCATCAGTTGCCCGATGCCGGGATAGACGAACACCGCCTCCAGCACCACCACACCGACGACCAGATACGCCAGGTTCAGCGCGATGACGGTGATGATCGGCGCCGCCGCGTTGGGCAGGGCATGACGCGCAATCACGCGGGTGCGCTTGGCGCCCTTGAGGAAGGCCATCTCGATATACGGGCTGGACATCACCGACAGCACCGAGCTGCGCGTCATGCGCAACATGTGCGCGGCCACCAGCATCGTCAGCGCCACCGCCGGCAAGGTCGTGATGTACACCCGTTCACTGAACTCGATGCCGGGGTAGACGGTTGCCAGCGACGGAAACCAGCCCAGGTTGACGACGAAGAAGATGATCATCAGATAGGCAATGAAAAACTCCGGTATCGAGATCGTGATCAGTGTCAGGATGTTCGACGCCTTGTCCACCAGCTTGCCCTCGTTGATAGCGGCCAGGATGCCCAGGCCGACCGACAGCGGAATGGCGATCAGCGCCGCATAACCGGCCAGGAACAGCGTGTTGTACAGGCGAGGCAGCAGTTCGTCGATGATGATGCGCTGGTTCGTCATCGATACCCCGAGGTCACCGCGTACCGCGCCCCACAACCAGTTGAAATACCGGGTGTAGGCAGGTTCGTTCAGTCCCAGTTCCTTGCGGAACGCGGCCAGCGCCTCGGGCGTGGCACCTTGGCCGAGCACTGCCGAGGCGACGTCGCCGGGCAGGATTTGTGTACAGACGAAGATCAGGACGGAGACCGCAAACAGCGTGATCACCCCCTGACCCAGCCGACCGGCTATGAGCTTTAGCATGGGTTGGTCTTTCTAAGAAGCCGTTAAGACCAGCGGGCCGTTATCGCCCCGACCGGCAGTTCATGATGCAAGCGCCCACAAAAAAGCGCGCTTGCCAGTCCCGAGAGCCGGGACTTGCGCAAGCGCGCTTCTTTGTTTGTGACCCGGACCTTTGGCGACCAATCCATGATTGGGTCCGGGTCCGGACGCACACGATCAGGCGAACCAGCCCTTTTCGGCCAGGCGCTGGTCGTTCAGGTCGTAGCGCGCATGCGCCTCAAGGCCACGCAGTTTGGTGGCGCCCGCATCGAGCGCGTCACCGATCGCAAAACAGAGCATGCCGGCCTCTTCCGACAGCAGTCGCTGGCACTCGGAGTACATCGCCAGTCGCTTGGCTTCGTCGAGTTCGACCCGGGCGTCCACAATCAGCTTGTCGAACTTCGGGTTCGAATAGCGGGTGTCGTTCCAGGTCTGGCCGGTCACGAAAGTCTGCGACAACTGCAGGTCGGCGGTCGGACGGTTACCCCAGTACACGGCACAGAATGGTGCCTTGAGCCAGACATTGTCCCAGTAACCATCACCCGACACCCGCTTGACATCCAGGTTGGCCTTGGCCTTCTTCAGCGACTCCTGGAAGATCACTGCGGAGTCGGTCGCACCGGTGTAAGCGCCTTCGGACACCTGCAATGGGAACGGGCCGCTCGTGCCAGCCTTCTTGAAGTGAAATGCGGCCTTGTCCGGATCAAAGGCGCGCGGCTTCTGCGTCTTGTCGTAGTACTTGTTCAATGGGCCGACGGTGTGGTCGTTGCCTTCGGTCGCATAACCCGAGAATACGTTCTTGATGATGGTCTTGCGGTCGATACCATACTTCAGGCCCAGCATCAGGTCGCGACTCTTGTACGGATCGGTATCGGTATGCGCCACAAAGCAAAACCGGTTGCCGGCACCCTGAGAGCGCACGATCTTGACCGCCTTGTTCTTGGACAGCAGATCGACCGTCTTCTGGTTGACCCGGTTGATCGCATCCACCTGGTTGGTGATAAGCGCCTGGGTGCGCACCGCAGCGTCACCGATGTAGCGCAACTCGACCGTCTCGAAGTTACCGCGGCCCGGCTTCCAGTAATTGCCCGGCTTGCGCTTGGCCACAATGCGCACACCTGGTTGCCATTCGGCCAGCGTGAACGCGCCGGTACCGTCGGCTTTCTGGAAATCGGTCATGCCGTTGGGCACGATGATCAAGTGATAGTCGGACAGGATGAACGGCAGGTCGGCATTGCCGGCCGACAACGTGATCCGGATCTGGTTGGCGTTGACCTTGGTGATGTCCTTGATCGACTCCAGCAAACCCTTGGCCGGCGACTTGGTCTCGCCGCGGTGCAGGTTGATCGAGTAGATCACGTCGTCTGCATCCAGCGTCTTGCCGGAGCCGAAGGTGATGCCTTTGCGGATGTTGAATGTCCAATCGGTCGCACCGGGCTTGGACTCCCAGCTCTCGGCCAGTTCCGGCGTGGCGTTACCCTTGGTATCGATCTCGACCAGCGTGTTCCAGATCATCAGGCTGTAGGCGATCGGGATCGAGTCGGCGTAGGTGCGGGGGTCCAGGCTGTCCGATGCCGAGCCTCCCTCCATGCCCAGGCGCAAGGTGCCGCCCTTTTTCGGTGTGCCCTGCGCCATCGCCGGCATGCTGGCAAATGCAGCACCCAGTCCGACCGCGGATGCGCCCGCAATCACCTGGCGCCGGTCCAGGATGATTCCGGACTCGGTGGTTGTTTCATTCGTACTCATTTTTCGAATCTCCTTGAGGGTCGGTAAACAGGATTCTGGTGCGCCCGGTGAAAAACGACGGGCAAACGCACGACGACGGCGCAGGTCAAGCCGGGACTCCGCAGACATCGTAACCACCGGATTCAGTTACGAGGATACAGACAATCCCTTAGTCGATCGACGATTGACGGATGGGGGCGTCAATTAGTTGAATTGACTGGAGGGCAGTCGTCGTCTGGCGAACATCGAATGTCGCCTTTGCCTGCGCATGATCATGCCGATCAAGTAGGAAACACGGGACCGACACCGGTCGCCTGGTCACGCCGAGTGCCGAAAACCATCAGGCCAGGACGGGGTAACAGCGCTGCTCGGCCTCGAGCGCCTGTAGCCGGATCGGCATGTAGCCGTCCAGGTCGATCGGGTGCAGGCGGCGGATCCACAGATTCGCAAGCACGGATGGTGCGTCTTCATGCAGCGACAACAACACCTCCCGCAGATCCCGTGCCTGGACATCGGTCAGCGAGCGCGATGCAACCAGAGGCAAACCGGGTGCCGGAGCTGTCGCCTGCAATTGCCGCACGCCGGCGAGCCGTTCAGGCGCAGCGACTGCGGCCAACCCGTAGGTCGCGCAGTCAACCGCGGCCACCGCCGCCTGCCCCTGCTGCAGCGCCGCGATGCTGGCCATGTGGCTGCCGGATACGATGACGCGCGAAAAGAAGCGGCCGTCGCGGGCCAGCGGCGCAATGGTGTGGCGCAGTGCGTTCATGCCGCTGTGCGAATGCGGCTGGTTGATGACAGCCACCGTGCCGCGCAATGCTTCCAGCGAACGCGCGCCCTGCTGCGGCACCAGGATCAGGCTGCGGTAGTCTGCACCTTCGCATCCTGCCAACCCGAACTCGGGCACCGCCAGCACCCGCACATGCTGTTCCAGCTCCGTCACCAGCGGGTAGCCGCAGGTCTGCGACAGCAGCAGGTCGGGCGCGCGCCACAACGCCATCAGGTCGTCCGGTGGCGGCACGATGCGCATCGGATCAGTCCAGCCGCGCCGGCGCAAACCGTTGACCACGGCGCCGAGCAGTGCCTCCCACGCAGCGCCCAATGCGGGCGTGACGTTGTACATCGGCAGAGCCAGGCGCCAGGAGCGCGTGACGATGGTCAAAGCTGCCGATCCTGTGCCAGCGGATGCACCGGCGCATCCACCGGTGTCAGGCCGTAGCGCCGGATCAACTCGGTATATCCGCCAATACGAAAGCCGCCGCAGCGCGCGATGTAGGCCTCGCGGTCGGCCCGGTAAACCCGGGGCAGCAAGTACCACGGCAGCCCCGGCAGATCGTGATGCACCAGGTGATAGTTGTTGTTCAAGTACAGCAGGCGCATCGGCCAGGAGGCCTCGTTGATCGCGATCCGGTGCTTGCAGTCGTCAGCGGCACGGTGCTCGTAATAGGAACGCACCATCGCCAGTGACAAGGCCGGGTAGGCCACCACCAGCAGGTAGTACCAGGCCGGCACGATGGTCCAGTGCTCGATGGCCGCGAGCATCACGACCAGCAGGATCAGATGCAACGACCACATGCCCAGATACCGGTAGTTGCGCTCGCGCAGTTGGTCCACCGCTTCCTGCACCACGGCTGAGATCGCCATCGCCGGCCCGAAAACGAAGCGGCCCCAGAACCGCTTGCGGTGCACGAACAACGCGCGCATCAGCCATCCGCTGCGTTGCCAGACCTCGTCCGACACATAGTGCGTCTCCGGGTCGACGCCGGGCAGGGTCAGGTGTGCGTCATTGTGGTGGCGCAGGTGGCTTTCCAGGTACAGCGTGTACGGAAACCAGACCGCCAGCGGCGCGAAAACCAGGCTTTTGTTGAGCCAGCGGTGGCGCGTCGGATGTCCATGCACCAGTTCGTGCTGCAGCGACATATACCAGGTGCAGGCCAGGATAAGCAGCAGCGTTGTTGCCACGAGTCCCAGCGTGTGCGACCAGACCAGGGGGGCGAGCCAGGCCGCATACACGACCGGGATCAGCAACCAGGTCGGCCATTCGGTGCGCGCCGTGGGCGAGGACAACAGACGCGCAACCACGGCTTCCTGTTGCGGACTCAGATATTCAGACATCGTGCACACCCATCCCAAGCATCAGTTCATCAGGCGATATCCACGCGGCTGCGTCTGGCGCGTGTCGCCCCGACGAACGATGGGGGCCGGCACAGCAGCCGCAGGGGCAAGGCCTGCAACCTGTTCGCACCGATCCGGAATGTTTGCAATCGACCGGGATCGAGCTGTGCCGGCGGCGATCATACGACAAGAATAGCTGTCTGCAACGGCATTTACCCCGGTCTTTGTACGGTGTTGTGCAGACTGCACGTCTCAGGCCGTTTTCCAGACGGCGGCAGACCGATGCCGCCGTCAGGCACCGCCATCGAGCCGGTGGTCGAAGGGCATGCGACTCAAACGCTCGCAGCCGGTGTCGGTGACCAGCAACTGCTCCTCCAGCTTGACGCCCTGGCCTGCCGCGGCGCAGCCAATGTAGCTCTCGATGCAGATCACCATGCCCGGCTCGACCGTGCCCGGCAGCGGGTAGGCCTGGCCCGCCTTCTTGTGCGGTATGTTCGGGAACTCGCCCGACATGCCCAGGCCGTGGCCCACCGCGTAGTACCGGCTGGCCTGATGCTCACCCGGCACGACCCATGCGCGATCGGCGATCTCGGCGTAGGCGACGCCAGGGCCGATCAGCGCGGCATTGTGCTCGAGTTGGTCACGGGCACGCGCATGCAGCAGCCGCTGCACTGCCGTCGGCGCAGAAGACCCGCACAGGAAGGTACGCGAGAAATCAACCGCATACCCCAGATATCCCAATGCATCGGTGTCGAAACACAGCAGGTCGCCCGACTCGAGCACCCGGTCGCTGCACTCCTGGAAATAGGGGAAGCTTCGCGGGCCGCTTTGCATCAGGCGCGTCGTCGTGTACTGGCCCTCCAGCGCCAGAAACCGGCGCTGGAAATCGGCCCAGATTGCGACCTCGCTGCGACCCGGCGCGATCTGCTGCTGCATCTCGCAAGCCGCCACTTCGACGCGGCGCACGGCCTCGCGGATATAGGGCAACTCGATCGCCAGCTTGATCGCCCGGGCACGGGCAAATACCGCGTCGGCGTCTTGCAACTGCAGGCCAAGCGCGCGCAGCGCATCGATGGTCTGGAACGGAAACCGGTCCACCGCCAACCGCCGATCCTGTCCCTGCCGCCCGCGTACCAGCGCGTCGATCTCGGCGGCGAACTGGCGCCCGGCGGCCTGGGGATCGGCCAGCGAGCTGACATGGCACAGGCCCAAAGCCGGCCGGATCTCGTCCACCGTTGGCAGGCTGCTGGCCAGATGCTCACAGCCGAAAAAGTCGTACAAGATGCAGGGGCCGTCGGCAAACACCAACAGATAGCGCGCCGGCGTGCGCGCGGTCCACACGGTCATGTTGCGTGCGCCGGTCGCGTACAGGATGTTGATCGGGTCGACGATCACCGCCGCCGGCACGTCCATCTGGCGCATCACCGCCTGCAGCCGCGCACGCCGCGCCAGATACAGTTCATGATGCTGCCGATCGGACCCGGCCGAGGAGACTGGCGCAATCACCGTCATGGCTACAGGTTGTCGCGCGGGAATTCCAGCAGCCAGTCGCGGCTGAAAACCGGGGTCTCGCCCTCCCAGGCATCGAGTCTGGCTTCGATGCGAAACGCATCGGCGCTGGCGCTGAGCCGGGTCGTCACGTCGGTGCGCACCTGCCATCCGGCACGTCCCAGCGTGCTGGTCAGGGTCAACTGCTGCTGCGCCGACAACGGGTCATCGACCTGGATCGAGAACCGATGCTCGCCCCGTGTGTCGTAGCTGACGTCGCTGTCCAGCGTGCGCCAGGCGCCGCGGTCCCGCGAACGCACCAGCTCGACCAGCCCCTCGCCCAGGTGCTCGGTCATGCGATCCTGCGAACGATCGGTGGTCCGCGGTCGGATCTCGACCAGGGCCGACGGCGGCGCGCCTTGCGCCTCGCCGAACGGCGCCAGTTGCGCATCCTGCTGCGCCAGAGCAGCGCCGTCGCGCATGGGCAGATGCAACATGCCACGACCCGCCGCGACCCGCAAGCTGCCCGCTGCAGGCGCAGGCCAGGCAATCGGCCAGTAGGCGTTGGACAAGGCCAGCCGGATGCGGTGGCCCGGCGCGATCGCATGCGCCAGCGCGCACAGGCGCAGCCGCACCCGGTAACAGCGGCCTGGCTCGAGCGGCTGCGGCGAGGCGGAGCCGTTGCGGTGCGACAGATTCAGCAGGCCGTAACTCAGCCGCAGCGAGCGGCCGTCGGGCGCGACCTCGCACAGCCGAGCCGCCAGCAAGGCCTGGGGCTGGTCGCTGACCAGTTCCAGTTCGATCTCGGGTTCGCCGAGCAATTGCCATTCCTGCTCCAGCGGCTGGCTGTCGAAACACAGACTCATCGCGTCGTCGGTGCGCTGGTCGTCCGACAGATCGGGGCCCTGCCCATAGGAGCACTGGTAGCCGGCACGCATGCCCGTGGTCTGTGGACTGCAGATCAGCAGGTCGCCGGGTTCGCCCGGCTCCAGTCGCAGGCCCTCGGCCGCCAGCATCAGCGTGCTGCGCCTGGCCTGCGGTGGTGGCCAGCATGCTTCGGCGGCCCAGCGACCCGGCCATGCGGCGACCCGCTTGGCGGGTGTGATCCATGAGCCCATCCAGACCCGCAATAACGGTTCGTCCATGATGCCGGTGTCGACGTCCTTGAGCCAGTGGTCCCACCAGCGCAGCGCCTCCTGCAGGAATCCGATCACCGGGCCGGGACGGGCCATGTGCGGCCAGTCGTGGGCCCAGGGACCGATCAGGGCCTTTTTCGGCACCGACAGTTGCTCCAGCAAGGGCAACACATTGCGCGCATAGCTGTCCTGCCAGCCATTGACCGCATACACCGGTACCTGGATGCGGCTGATGTCTTCGCACACCGACGCGGCCGTCCAGTAGGCATCGCGGCGCTGGTGCGCCAGCCAGATCGCCAACGGCGGTCGGGCATGCTCCAGTCGCTCCAGCCACATCGCACGCCAGCGCTCGCCGACCACGGCCGGGTCGGGTGGACGCGTGTTGCCGGCAAAAAAGCTGCCTCCCCAGCTGATATTGCCCTCGAGCAGGCAGCCTCCCATGAAGTGGCAATCACCGTGGTAGCGGTCGTCGGCAAATCCCATCGGCATGATGGCGGCCAGTGCCGGCGGCCGCAGCGCGGCGATCTGCAGCGCATTGATGCCGCCCCAGCTGATGCCCCACAGGCCGACCCGGCCGTTGCACCAGGGCTGGCGCGCCAGCCAGGCAATGACCTGCACGCCGTCATCCAGTTCGGGCCGGTCGTATTCGTCCAGCAGCAGTCCATCGGAGTCGCCGCTACCGCGGATATCGACTCGCACCGCCGCGTAACCATGACCGGCCATGTAGGGCTGGTTCACCGAATCGCGGTAGCTGGTGCCGTCGCGCCGACGGTACGGCAGATATTCGAGCAGTGCCGGGACGGGATCGTGCTCGGCGTCGACCGGCAGCCAGATACGCGCGGCCAACCGGGTGCCGTCGGTCATCGGAATCCAGGCCGTCATGATTTCGCGCACCGGGCGCGCAAACTGCGCCACCGCTTTCATCGCTGAAGGTCGAGCGAATACGGAAAGTGGCAGCGCACGGTGCGCGACAAGTCAATGGCGACCAATGGCGGCGGCTCACTGCTGCAGCGCGGCTGTGCCACCGGGCAGCGGGTATGGAAGCGGCATCCCGATGGCGGGTTGACGACGCTCGGTATCTCGCCCTGCAGAACAATACGGGTCCGCCGCTGCCGCGGATCGATGACCGGGTTGGTCGACAGCAACGCAGCCGAATACGGATGCGCAGGCCGATCGAACAATTGGCGCGTCGGCGCCTCCTCGACAATCTGACCCAAATACATCACCGCGGTGCGCCGGGTCACACGCCGGATGACGTTCAGGTTGTGGCTCACCAGCAGGTAGGTCAGGCCGAACTCCTGCTGCAGGTCGAGCAGCAGGTTGAGCAGCTCGCCCTGCACCGACACGTCGAGCCCAGCCGTCGGCTCGTCGGCCACGATGAGTTGCGGCTGCATCACCAACGCCCGCGCGACGCCGACCCGACGCGCCTGGCCACCCGATATCTGGTGCGGAAATTTGGCCAGCACGTCCGGCGGCAGGCCCAGGCGGCGCAGGATCGTGTCGAGCCGCGCCAGCGACTCCTGCTGCGGCAGATTGTGGATGGCGATCGGTTCGCGCAGCGAGCGGCCCACGGTCAT
>Ga0105047_10008146_pt1 | contig 17527 bp, 11 predicted proteins | sample MAT04_FD_78384 | JGI IMG/M metagenome (GOLD analysis project Ga0105047, IMG submission 78384) | Freshwater microbial communities from Lake Fryxell liftoff mats and glacier meltwater in Antarctica - MAT-04 (megahit assembly) | ecosystem: Environmental > Aquatic > Freshwater > Ice > Liftoff...
GCGGCGTCCCTGCCGCGCCTCCGAAGAGATTGCCCCGGCCAAACCGCCACCCCATGGCGCGTCGAAAACACCACCGACACATGGACTTTTCAACTTACAGCGGCGGGCTGGGGACAGCCCGCCCCACCAATTCAAGCCGGATCGTTTCGGCTCAGAATGACAGACGTAGGAAAGGTTCCTGTGTGACAGCACGTCAGCCGTCACAATTGCTGGGCGAGCGTGAGCAGGAAATCGCGATTGTCCGCCGTGAGATATCGCATGGTGCCGCCCATGCGGCTGAAGGTTTTGCAGTAGCGCAAGTAGTAGGCGGGATTATCGGGCGGTGGTTCGCCGTCTTTTTGCCAATCCCAGGGGGCGGCGGCGAGGTCCACCACGGCCATGAAATGTTGGGTGAGGGGGCGGCCGGTTTGTTGGGTGTGAAGGTTGTTGGCCATCGAGAGCGTTTTCTCGAAGACCATCGGCGACATCACCGCGGAACCGATGGAGAGATAGACGCCGCCGTCGAGTTGGGCGACGTTGTGGGCGAACGCGAGAAAATCACGTTCCGCGCACCGGCCGATGGCGGCGCCGTGCGACAGCGGGTGCGTGTAAATGATGTCGTGTCCGATCATCGGATGCCCGGTGAACGGCACGCCCAGCCGGTAGGCGGCGGCTTGGACGCTGAATTGTTTGAATGGATGCGGGACGGGCCGGAAGCCGGGCGGGAGGTTGTTTTGTTCGATGACTTCGCGCAAATCGGCCGCCGCGCCGGTGGACTGGGCGCGCAGGTCGGCGATGGCCGGGATGGTCAGCCCTTCGTTTTGGATGAGCGCGCCGATGGATTCGCCGTAGCCTTTGCCCTCGTACGCGCCGACGATGAGCGCGAGGTTGATGTGGTGACCGGTATCGTCCCAGATGCCGAATTGACCTTCGGCGACGTACCGGCGCACGTCTTCGCTGCTTTGCCCCTGATACGCAAATTCCCAGTCGTGGATGATGCCGGCACCGTTGGTGGCGAGGTGGGTGATCCAGCCGCGTTCCAGCAGGTGGATGAGCACCGGCGCGAGACAGTTCTTAATGGTGTGGGCGCCGAACGCGAGCATGACGGGTTTGCCGGCGGCGCGAGCGGCACGGATACGGGCGACGGTTTCGCTGGCGTCAACCGGCGCGCGCGGGGGAGCGGTTGGCAATACTTGATCGCGTTCGATGAGGATTTTGTTGTCGCGTTCGCGGAGGGGACGAAGCCGGAGTTGGTGGCGGTTGAATAAAGTATGGCTCATGGCGTCCGTGATGAAAATCGTGGGCAGGGTATCGAATCGCGTGGGCCTGAGCAATCGTTATCCGTTGTCGATTGGGCGGTGAGGTAGATGGCAGCGGATGGTGGTGCGTGGCCTCGCGGGGACGCTCAGCCCACCGAAGGGGAAAAGATTCTTTAGCGAACTATTGGCAGGGCGCGGACGTTGTGTGTAGTATCCCGACTCCGTTGAAACGAGGAGAGCAAATTCGGAGCGGCGCGCGAGCGCCATTGAGCCAGATTTCATCATGAACGGGTTTCGACCAGGAATAACCATCGCATCGTTGGTGGTGAGTTTTTTTGCCTTGTTGTTGATGGCGATGTTGGGTCAGCAGGCGACGGTGCTGTTGAATCTGTCATTTCCGTTGGAGCATTCGCTTGCGGCGCCGGCGGTGCAGGTGCTGGTGTTGCTGACGTTCGTGGTGGGGTTGGTGTATCTGGTCGCCAAGGTGCGGATTTTGTCGCGCGCAGAATTGTTGTGCGTGTTTTTCGCGATGGTGATGGCGGCGCCCTTGATGACGCAGGGTTTTTGGCAGCGGATCATCAGCATCACGGCCACGATTCCGCGTTCTGGCGATTTTACCAAGTTGGATTCCCTGAATGACCGGCTCTGGCCGCATGGGCGCAATCTTTTGGCGGACGCGCTCACCGAGGGCCGGCGGGAACAACTGGTGGCAGCGGGGCAGTTGACGTGGGAGGATGTGGAGTTTGAGAAGGATCGGCGCGCCGCCGTGGCGGTGTTGCGGAATGATCGGAAAGATCAGGTGACCTCGGTGCGTGTGCGGGTGCCGGTGCAGTCCGCGGCGGTCGCGGGCGTGGCGGTGGGCGAATCGTACTTGGTGAGCGCGTTGGTGCGGGCGCAGGATCTGACGGGGGATTCGTTTTATTATTGTCGCGCCCATGCGGATGGAGCGGCGGAATTCAGCGAGTTGTTTCGCGATACGGTGTCCGCCAAAGTGACGTTTGCCCATCAGACCGGGTTTGTGCGGGTGGGGACGTATGGGGTGAAGTTTTCATCGGCAGCACGGGAGTTTGTGGATTTGGAGTTTGGGTTGATGGGGCCGGGTCAATTGGAGCTTTGGGATCCGAAACTGCTCAACGTCGAAGCGTTGGAGGCGGCGTATACCGGGCGGGTCATGGTGCGGCAGAGCGAGTATGACCGGTTGCCGCCCGAGGACCGGGGTGGGTTGCTGGTGAAGCCGGACAACATGTGGAGTCTGGCGGGTTTGAAATTTGTTTTGGGGGGATACATTCCGTGGGGCGATTGGTGGGAACCGCTGGCGACATGGTCGGCGTTGTTCGGATTGATCACGCTGGCGATGTTGGCGGTGAATGTGATCATGCGCCGGCAGTGGGCGGATAATGAGCGGTATCCGTTCCCGTTGACGCGCGTGCCACTGGCGTTGCTCGGCGAAGAGGGCGAGGAGGCAGGGGCGCTGCCGGCGATCTGGAAGAATCCGCTGATGTGGATCGGTTTTGGCGTGACGCTGGTGTGGTGTCTGTTGCGGCTCTGGAATTTTTACAACCCGAAGGTGCCGGATGTGAATCTCTCGATTCCGTTGCTGCCGTATTTTACGGACCCGAAATGGGGCGGGATGTGGAATAACGTGACGTTCTCGGTGACGGCCATTTATTTGGGGCTGGCGTTGTTCATGGAGTTGAACGTGTTGTTGAGTTTGGTGGTGGGATACTTTTTCTACCGCAGCATGTTCCGGCTCGGCGCCATGACCGGGTGGAATGCAAACACCGATTTTCCCTATGGCTACAACCAGATGGTGGCGGCGTACATCACGTATGGCCTGTTGATCATTTTCTTCACGCGAAAATATTTGAGCCAGGTCTTGCGGGCCGCACTCAAGGGCGACAAGGAAGCGTCGGCAGGGGAAATTTTTACGTATCGCACGGCGTTCATTGTGTTGGCGCTGACGATTGTGGGGGCGATGATGTGGGGGCGGTGGCTGGCGATTTCGCCGCTCGCGATCTTGGTATATTTCCTCTACATCCTAGTGACCGGTTTCGTCGCGGCGAAGTTCCGCACGGAATGCGGCGCGCCGTGGGGCTATTACACGCCGAGCAACGCGTTTTTGTTCCTGACATTGGTCGGCGGTTTTGGAGTGTTTGGCGCGGATGGGATGCTGGTCTGCGTCATCGCGAGTTTCCTGCTGTTCGAGACCGTGTTTTTCCTGCTGCCCGGCATGCAGTTGGAGCTGGCGGAGTTGGGCCGGCGGTTCCAGGTGAAACCGCGACATTTGTTGTACACGTGTTTGCTTGGGTTGGGCGGCGGCCTGGTGATTGGCGGCTGGGTGTTTCTTTCGAATGCCTACTCCCTCGGCGGGGACACGGTGAGTTACAAGTGGGCGTTTGACACGAAGAGTTGGTACTTCAACCAATACAATGTGAGTATCAACGAGGCCACGGGCCAGTTACTCGGGCAACACACGGCCCATGCCGAGACCGGGATTTCGCCGCGGAATTGGGCGTACACGTTTGCGGTTGCGATGACGACGATCCTCACGGTGCTGCGCCAGTACTTCGCGGGTTTTTGGTTTCATCCGTTCGGGTACATCATGGGTTCGACGTTCATGATGATGAATGTCTGGGGGAGTTGTTTGCTGGCGTGGGCGATTCGTTTGACGGTGCTGAAGCTGGGCGGGGCGGCGACGGTGAAGAACCGGCTGATTCCGTTTGCGGTCGGCGTCTTTCTGGCCGGGGTGTTCATGTATCTGGTCATGACAATTCACGGCACCTTTTTATTGGGGCAAAACGTGGACCGCATTTACATCATGGTGCCATGAGTCAGACACCCACTACATCCACCACGCTGGCACGGGCCGCTGTCACGGTGGTTTTTCTCGGGCTGACACTCGCGCTGATGGTGGGCTTTTTGCAGGTCTTCCAGCCCAAAGCGCCGTTGGATCAGTCGGCCATTTTCACCGCCTATTCCAGTGAAGCGATGCGGGACGCCGTCCGGCCCGACGTCGTGCAGGCGAATTTGGAGTCGGTGCTCCGCTGCGGCAACCGGTATCTGGGGGACGAAGGTTTTTATGCGACCGAACAATTGATCCGCCGCGCCTACGAAGCGGCCGGCCTGACCGTGTACGAACAAGAAAATGAAACGGTCGCGCCCCGTACGTTGGAACGGGTGATCCTCGATGCGAAAGGGCAGCCACTGGCCGGCGTCGAGATTTACCCGCTCGCTCCGAATCAACTACAACCGATGGTGACACCCGCCGGCGGGTTGACGGGCCGGCTGGTGTTGATGACCGACGAGGTGTTGCGGTCGCGGGAGCGGTTTGATGATTGCATCGCGCTGATTGACGTGGAGGATCCGCCAAAATTCTACGAGTTCTCATGGGACCGGTACGCGCAGCTCGGCGTCCGCGCCGTCATTGTGGCGCACCGGCAGGGGTTGAATAGCATGGCGACCGCGGCCGTGAACAGTATTGCCACCGGGATGGTGGGGGCGGATCCGATCAACTACGTCCGGTTGGTGGCAACGGAAGGCATTTTCAAGCACCTCGACCAACCCATCACGTTGCGCGTGCGCACTGAGTACCGGCGCACGCCGCATCGCACGATCGTGGGGGTGCTCAAAGCAACCCGGCCGGCCGCCGAAGCGTTGGTGGTGGGGGCCAGTTACGATGCGTATTCCCTATTGCCGGACAAAAGCCCGGGCGTGTTGCAGGCGCACGGTTTGGCGGTGCAACTGGCGCTGGTGAAGGGATTGTTGCCGTACCGGGAGTCGTTGCGGCGGGATGTGTATTTTGTCAGCTACGGCGGCCGGATGATGGCGCAGGATGGGGAGAACCGGTTTTTGATGGCGATTGGCCCGCAGACGGGGCGCGCCGAGACCCGGGTGAATCTGGAGCGGCTGCGCAGTGAGAATCGGGAACAGGAAGGCCGCATCGAAGCCGTCAGCCGCGCTTTGAATTCGGTGGAGTTTCTCGCCACGGGGCCGGCCACTGATCGGATCTTGAGCGGCTTGGATACGGCGGCCCGGCGGGTGTTGGATCAGCAGTTTCGCTACGTCCTGAACACGATCGTCTTTGAGGCCTCGGAGCTGATGATGCAGGCCAAGGTGGCGATGCTGCGCGAGGAGACGGTGAATCAGGAAGGTGCCAACTATCGGAATTTTTTGGCGGCCAAACGCGAGTACGACGCGGCCTTTGCCGCCTCGGGGTACAGCATGGCGCGCTTGCTGGCAGTGCGGCCGGAACTGGTCGCCCAGTATGATGTGCGCGGCCGGTTCGCGGCGCGGATTGCGGAATTGGTGGCGCATCATCAACGGCGTGAGCGGCACTTGGCGCAGCAGGTGACCCTCAACGAGCTGTTTCAAAGCTACCGGCAGGTGGTGACAGTGACGGCCGAATTGACGGTGGGTGACAAGCAACCGGCGACGAATCCGAAGGAGGAAGTTTCCTTCTTCATGGGCGCCGGTATCGTGGAGAAAGCGGAAGCCAGTGTGATTCAGGATGTGTTGGCGATGGCCACCCAGCGCGTGGGGGATTCCGCCCCGGTGACGCTGATGCCGCACACGAAATATCACGCGGCGCAGGTGGGCGCGAGCATCAGCGGCACGCCGCTGGGCGTGCGTTACTGGAATCGGTTTGGGTACCCGGCGTTTAGTTTCGTGAATACGGATCGGAAAACCGCTTACGACTGGTTTCCACAACCGCAGGATTTGCCGTTCATGCGGGATCTCAGCTCGCTGCGCGGGACGCTGCAAGTGGTGGGCGAGTCGGTGTTGTTGTTGGCGCACGGGAACGGCCGTTTTCCGCAGCCGCTGCCGATCAAGCCGGCGAGTTACATCGGCACGGTCTTCGTGGGCGGGGTGGGTGAGTCCATGGTGCCGAATTATCCGTTGCGAAACGCGCTCGTGACCAACGGTAATGGCGGGGGCCGGAATGCGAGCGTGTATGGGCAGATTTACCTCTTTGCGGATGCCTATGGCCGGTATGAGGCGTACAATACACCCGGGGATTTGGCACCCTTCGGCGGGTATCGGCCGACTGCGGCGGGTTATGGAGCGGATGGGCGCATCACGTTGATCCGGGACGACGGGGAACGGGCCATGAGCACCGCCTCCTCAGTCACCTTTGTCGGGGCCGGGCAGTTGCGGGAAGTCAATGTGGTGACGTTCCGGGCGACGCCGGTTACGATTCTCGATTTGATCAACCCCCAAACCATGCAGGCGTTCTCCGGGGTGGAATTTGTTTCGTCCAAGAGTCTGTCCGGTTTCAACAGCCAGCACACGACGAGGAATGATGGCGTGACGGTGTTCCTTGCGCCCGAGGAACGGTTCTTTGTGAAACTGAAGGCTGGGGCGGAGAACAATCCGCAGTTGCAGACCACCCGGTCCGTCGTCCTGAATGTGGATCCCGAGGCGCCACTCAACCCCCTTCAGGAGATTGAGGGACGTGGTTATCTGGCGGCCGATTATCCGTTTCTCCTGAATGTGCCGCTGGCCAGCGCCCAGTCGCTCGCGAACCTGAACGAGAAACGGTTGGTGGCCCTGAAACGCCATGAAATGGCCGATGAGCGGACGTTGGAATTTCAAGAGCGGGCGACCAACCTGCTTGCGGTGGCCCAGCAACCCGGCTTGAGTTTGCGGGCGGCGTTATTGCGAGCGCGGGATTCGGCAACTTACTCGATTTTGAATTACCCCATCATCCGGGACGCGATCTTTGATGCCGTGTACGGCATCCTCTGGTATTTGGGGTTGCTGGTGCCGTTTGCCTTCTTCTTGGAGAAGCTGGTGTTTGGCTACCCCGATATTCGCAAACAGCTCCTGGCGAGCAGCCTGATTTTCCTGGTGATCTTTGGTTTGTTGAAACTGCTCCACCCGGCGTTTGAGATGGTGCGCTCGTCGCTGATGATTTTGTTGGGGTTTGTGATTTTTCTGATTTCGACGGGCGTGATGTTCCTCCTGTCCGGCCGCTTCCGGGAAAATCTGGAAGTCCTCCGGCGCAAACGCGCGCAAGTGTCGGAAGCGGAGGTCAACACGTCGGGCGTCATCGGCACGGCGTTCGCGCTGGGGTTGAACAATATGCACCGGCGCAAGGTGCGGACCGGCCTGACGTGCGCGACGCTGGTGTTGATCACATTTGCCATGCTGTGTTTCACCACGCTGCACAGCAATATCGTGGACACCGCCACGGCGGTCGGGCGCGCGCCGTATCAGGGTTTGGTAGTCAAGCCGGCCAAGTTCGTGCCCATTTCGGAGGGCGAACAGTTTGCGTTGAATGTGCGGTATGGGCAGGAATACGTATTGGCGGCGCGCTACTTGTTGGCGGGCGTTGAGACGTGGGGACGGGAGACGTTCAACCCGGATTTGAATATTGTGTATGTCCGTCCCGATCAATCTTCCCGCAAGGTGAATTTCGATTCCATCCTGCAATTTGAGCCGGGGGAGCCGCTGGCACCCCGCATCAAGATGTTGACGACGAACGGGTGGTTTGTCGGGCGGGAAGCGGCGCGCGCCAAACCCAACGCTGCGGCCTCCAGCGTCATTCCCATCATGGTCCCCGACGGTCTGGCGCGGAAACTGGGATTGACGGTGGAGGAGGTCAACGCCAAGCCACCAACGGTGTTGGTCAACGGCCGGGAATTTGTGGTGCAGGGCATTTTTGATGGCGCCACGTTAGCCGAATTGCGCGACTTGGATGGCCGGCCGCTGTTGCCGTTTGATATTCGGGCGATGACCCAGATTCAGCGGGGCGGCGTGGATAACAACCAGGTGATTGCCGAGGATAGCGATCCCCTGATGGATGCGCAGAACGTGATCTTGGCACCGGTGATAGCAATGGGGATTACGGTGCCGAACTCTGATCGCCGACTCACTTCGATTGCGATTGTGATTCCCGAGATTGGCTACAAGGCCGCCAAAGAAGAAATCAGCCAGTACTTGGAGAAGACCGGCAACGCCACCTATTACGGGTTGGACGGCGTGGCGTATTACGGCAAACGGGCGCGGGAGACCTCGCTGGCGGGGTTGCTGGACTTGATCATCCCGCTGTTCATCGCCTCGATTACCGTCCTGAACACCATGCGCGGTTCGGTGTACGAGCGCCGCGACGAAATCTTCGTCTATAACGCCGTGGGAATTGCGCCGCGGTACATCTTCTTCATGTTCATCTCGGAGGCGCTGGTCTATTCCATCGTCGGCACGGTGCTGGGCTATCTGGTGGCGCAAGGGACCGGCTCGCTGCTCACCGCGCTGAACTTGACCGGCGGCGTGCAGTTGAATTTCACCTCGACGATGACGATTTACGTGTCCCTGACAATCATTGCGGCCACCCTCATCTCGACCTGGTTCCCGGCCAAGTCCGCGTTGGAAATCGCCGCGCCGGCGGATGATGCGGGCTGGAAATTGCCGGAGCCGGCGGGGGATCAACTGCGGTTTGCTTTGCCCTTCACATTCAACCACCGCGACCGGGTGGCGATTCTCGCGTTCTTCAAACGCTATTTCGACGACCATGGCGAGGGCAGCGCGGGTCAGTTTTTTACCGGGCCGGCCCGCCTCCAATTAAGCGACACCCACGATGCGTTAGCGAACGAGGCGTATGTGCCGGAAATCACCACGACGATCTGGTTGAAGCCCTTCGATTTGGGCGTGTCGCAGCAACTCACGATTGATCTGCGCACCGATCCCGAGACCCGGGAGTACATCGCGCGCATCACCCTCGACCGCCTATCCGGCACGCGCGAGGCGTGGTTGCGATTGAATCGCACTTTCGTTGGTAAAATCCGCCGGCATTTCCTACACTGGCGCGCCGTGGGACCCGAGTTCCGCGCCGAGTTGTTTACGGAGGCCCGGCAATTGATGGAACAGGAACTTCGCGAACCCAGTACAACGCATGGCAAGTGAACCCAATCAACGCGCTCCGGAAGACAAGGAGCTAAGTCTTTACCGCGGTCTGCTCGAACCGCCCAAGCAGTTTGAGGACGGTTTCGGGTGGAAAACCGTGGCCGGTATTTTCTTCTGCGGTCTGGTGATGATGCCCGGCTCGATTTATCTGGGCTTGATGACGGGTGGCAGCTTCGGCGCGGTCTCGTCCTGGGTCACCGTGATCCTGTTCAGCGAAGTGTTGCGGCGCGCCCTCAAATCCACCTCGAAACAAGAATTGATCGTGTTGTTGCACGTGTCCGGCGTGATGCTCGGCGGCCCGATCGGCGGATTGGTGAACCGCGCGTTTTTGGTGTCGAGCGATCCCGTCCGCGACGCCGGCATGCGCGGGAGTTTCCCTAAATGGTTTGCGCCGGCGCCGGATAGTCCGGCGATCCTGGAGCGCAACTTGTTTCACCATGATTGGATGATTCCCATCGGCTTGATTCTGGCGATGATGGTGATTGGTTACGTCAAACGGTATTCGTTGGGGTATTTCTTTTTCCGGATCACATCGGACATCGAGAAGTTGCCATTTCCCATGGCGCCGATTTCAGCGCAGGGCGCGATGGCGCTCGCGGAAGAGTCCGAGCCGGCCCCGTCGCCTGCGGCCGGTGGCGACCAAGATCCCGCCGCCGGAGTCACGGCCCAGTCCTTGGCGAAGGCCGGTAAGAAGAAGAGCGGGTCAAAGTGGCAGATGTTTTCGCTGGGCGCCACGATTGGCGTGGTGTTCGGCCTGTTGCAAGTCGGCGTGCCGGCCATCACGGGACTGGTGCTCGACAAACCAATCTTTTTGATTCCGCAACCCTGGATTGAGACCACGCCGTTGACGGAGGGGTTGTTGCCGGCGACGCCGACGGGCATCACTTTGGATCTGGGGATCGTGTTGGTGGGGATGATCATTCCGTTCTGGGCTGTTGTCGGTGGGTTCGTGGCGATTGTGGTGACGGTGATCTTGAACCCGATTCTGCATAGTTACGGGATACTGCATCAGTGGCAGCCGGGGATGGATACGATCAACACCTCATTCGCCAACGGGCTGGATTTCTACATGAGTTTTGGGATTGGCAGCGGTTTGGGGATTGCGGCGATCAGTATTTTCTCCACGGTGCGGGACATGCGCGTGAAGATGAAGGAGCTGCGTGACAAACGACAGGTCAACGAGCGCCGCGAGCGGTTGTGGGACACCCCGAAACTGGGGCGCGGCGATTTTCCGTTGTGGATCGCGTTGCTGGCGTACATCGTGGCCGGTGGCGTGACGATTTGGCTGTGCTGGCTGCTGTTGCCCAAGTCCAAGACCCTGCTCGCGTTCTTGTTCATTTTCACCTTTGTTTATAATCCACTGATTTCCTACGTGAACGCCCGGTTGATGGGTATCAATGGGCAAACGGTCGGCATCCCGTTGCTGAAGGAAACCACCTTCCTCGTTTCCGGCGTGAAAGGCATTGAAATCTGGCTGGCCCCGATTCCGATTGAGGATTACGGCGGCATGGCGCAGTCGTTCCGCATTAACGAGTTGACCGGGGTGAAGTTCTTCTCGTTGGTGAAAGCCGATTTGGTGGCCATTCCGGTTGTGTTCATTTTGTCGTTCGTCTTTTGGGCGTTTATTTGGCATTCCAATGCCATTCCATCCGACGCGTTTCCGTACGCGCAAAAATTCTGGGAGCTACAGGCGAAACAGGCGGCGCTGACTTATTCCTCGACGTTTGTGGCGCCGGGCGAAGACCCGGCCAAGAAGGACATTCGCGACAGCCAGTTTTTCCGCGCGCTGCATCCCCGGATCATCGCGTCGGGCGTCGCCTTCACGGTCATCGGCTATGCCGTGCTCAGTGCGTTGGGAGCGCCGGTGCTGTTGGTGTATGGGCTGGTCCGGGGGTTGGGAAGTATGCCGCACGTGATGCTGTTGGAAATCGTGGGGGCGTTATTAGGCCGGTACTATTTTCAGAAAAAATTCGGCACGGAAAATTTCCTACGCATGGGACCGACTGTTCTGGCCGGTTACTTCACGGGAGTGGGCTTGATCAGTATGGCCACGATCGCCATGCAATTGATCAAACAGGCTGTGTCGGGAGCGCCGTTCTAGCATGAGCCGGACGATCCAAGAACAAATCAAATTGCCGCTGGCGATCGCCTTGGAGGTGGTCTTGCAGGGGATTCGGATCCGCTTTGGTCGGTCGCTGGTGACGATCATGGGGGTGGTGCTCGGGATTGCGTTTCTCATGTCCATCCTGACCAGTCAGGCCATCAAGGACGGCGTCCAAACCGAGGCCGCCATGCGGGCGGAACTCAAACGCATGTTGAGCTTCCTGACCGCTGAGACTGGCGCGATTCGCGGAAAATCCCTGCGGCTCATCGCGGCGGGCGCGACGGATGTGCGGGAGGATCGGTTTCTGGCGGTGCTCCGCGCTGAGGGCGCGACGTTGGTGGATGTGGCCGATGAGCAAACGGTGGCGACGTTGGTGGTGGGCGATGGCCGGCTGACGACCGTGCCGGCCGGGCAACAACTCCTCTGCTTCACCCGGCGCGAACAGGCCACGAGCGAGGCGCGCGCCATCTCGTTGGACCGGGAGTTGCAGCCGGATGAACAGGAACGGCTCGCGCGGGCGGCGCATCGCGCGCGGGTGCGCAGCATTTGGATCATTGTCATCTCGCTTCTCGTCACCGTCATCGGCATCAGTAATGCGATGTTGATGTCCGTCACGGAACGGTTTCGGGAGATTGGCACGATGAAATGTCTGGGGGCGTTGTCCGCCTTCATCCGCCAGATTTTCTTCATCGAATCGAGTCTGGTCGGATTGGTGGGGAGCATCGTGGGGAGCGTGTTGGGCACGCTCGTGGCGATTTTGATTTACGCGGCCACCTATGGCTTTGGGTTGGTGGTGGGCGCGTTGCCGGTGGGCGGATTAGTGATCTATTTCGCCGGTTCCATTTTGGCGGGGATCGTACTTTCTATCGTGGCGGCCATCTATCCGGCCACGTTCGCGTCGCGCATGGTGCCGGCGCATGCGTTGAGGTCAAACGTCTGATGCCAGTGGATTCCGCCAAACTTCAGGCCCTGTTTGAACCGCCCGCCGCGGAGGGACGCAGTTGCGTCATTCGCGCGGTGGACGTGAAAAAGATTTACCAGATGGGCGAGGTGCAAACCCACGCCTTGCGCGGGGCCACCCTGGATATCTACAAGGGCGAATACCTTTCCATCATGGGCCCGAGCGGCTCCGGCAAGTCCACCCTCTTCAACATGATCGGCGCCTTGGCCAAACCGAGCGCCGGCAAGGTCTATATTGATCAAGTGGACATCGCGCAACTGGATCACAACGAGTTGGCGTGGCTCCGCTGCCGCAAAATCGGGTACATCTTCCAGACGTTCAATCTCATCCAGGTCATGACCTGTTTGGAAAACGTCTCGTTGCCGATGAGCTTTGCCGGGATGGACTCCGAGGCGGCGCGGGAAAAAGCCGTGTACATTTTGAAACTCGTCGGCCTCGGCCACCGGCTGCTGCACAAACCCACGGAACTGTCGGGCGGCCAGCAACAGCGGGTGGCCATCGCGCGTTCCCTCGCCAACAGCCCCGAGATCATCCTCGCCGACGAACCAACCGGTAACCTCGACTTGCGCACCGGCGAGGAGATGATCGAATTGCTGGCGATGCTCAAAGAGAAACTCGGCGTGACCATCGTCTCGGCCACGCATGATCTCAAAATGTTGAAACGATCGGACCGGATCCTGTGGATTGAGGACGGCCGCATCGTCCGCAACGCCCGGCCCAACGAAGTGGATTTTTCGAGCGGAGATTTTCACTGATGAAAGATCCCCTCGCCGCCGTGCCCGTCATCGCTCCCGGCGTGGAAGCACGAACCGATTCCCGCGCCTGCTTCCAGCTCAAGCGTGTCCTGCCGGAAAAACCCGGGCTGGGCGCGGCCTTGATGCGAACGCTGCGGATCGAACGCGATCTCCACTTGGACCTCGACCGGCGGGGGAGCGATTTTTGGCGCTTGATTGACGGCCAGCGCGACCTCCACCAAATTGCCGGGCAACTCGCCCGCCAATACAGCTTGTCCGGCCCGCAGAGCCGCGAGGCAGTCGTCGTGTTCACCAAACAACTGATGCTGCGCGAACTCATCCTCCTCAAACTGCCGCCCAACTCATGAGCAATCCCGACACCATCATTCGCACCGACAACGTCAAGAAGCTCTACCGGCTCGGCGACGAGGAGGTCTGGGCGCTCAAAGGGATTTCGCTGGAGATCAAGCGTGGCGAATTCATCTCCATCATGGGCCCGAGCGGTTCCGGCAAGTCCACCTACTTCAATCAAGTCGGCGCGCTGGATGTGCCTACCGAGGGCAGCGTGTTTTTTGAAGGGCAGAACATGTTTGAGTTAAGCGAACGTCAGCAGGCCTGGGTGCGCTGCAACAAAATCGGTTACATCTTCCAGACCTTCAATCTCGTCGCGGTTATGTCGGCGCTCCAGAACGTAACCCTCCCGATGATTTTCCAGGGTGCAAGCAAAGCCGAGGCGGCCGAACGCGGGACAAAAATTCTGGAACGTGTTGGCCTGGGACATCGCCTGCACCATAAACCCTTTGAACTCTCCGGCGGCCAACAGCAGCGCGTGGCCATTGCCCGCGCCCTCGCCAACACGCCCGCCGTGATTCTGGCCGACGAACCGACCGGCAACCTCGACACCAAGACCGGCACCGAGATCATCGAAATTCTCAAGTCGCTCAACAAGGAACAACACGTCACGGTCATCACCGCCACGCACGATCACAAGATGCTGGCTGCGAGCGACCGGGTCTGCTGGATTCGCGATGGGTTGCTGGAAAAAGTTTCCAGTGGCGCGGAATTCCGGCTCGAAGAAATGGCAGCCGACAAGCTGGGCCGCTGATCAGCGTCCGCCGCCCGTTTCGAGCAATTCCCAGAACTTCGGGTTCTCCTGCAAAAGCTGATCCTCGGAGATCGGCAGCTTCGAGCGGAAGAAAAAGTCTTTCAGCGAGTTCTTGTTCAGGATGCACCGGACGCGGACGATGTCGCCTTCCTTCTCGAAATAGATCCGGTAGTCCTTCACCCGGTAGCGAAAAATCTTTTTACCAGCGCGCATCAGTTGACCAAATTTCTCATCCGCCTTCTCGAAGTCTTGCGGCATGAGTTGAAACCCATCAATCAACTCCAACTGCAACTTCCGCGGAATCGCCGCCAACTCTTTCGCGCCCACCTCGCTGAAAATGATCTGCAACATGCCGGCAGAATAGCGTCTGCAACCCACCGCGCAAGCCCGGAATTACCCGTGCAGTGGTGGCGGACTTCTGGTACAAATCGCGCGTAGAGAATTTACCCATGTCATCCACACCCGACGTCATCGTTGCCGGTCACATCTGTCTCGACATCATTCCGCAGTTCCCGCGTGCGGACGTGGATTATCGGACGGTGATGCAACCCGGTAAACTCATCTTCGTGGACAAGCCGGTCATGGGCACGGGCGGGGCGGTATCGAATACCGGCCTTGCGCTGCACAAACTCGGTTTTCCCACGGCATTGATGGGCAAGGTGGGGGACGATATGTTCGGCCACGCGATCCTCGACATTCTTCGCGCGCAGTCGCCGGCTTTGGCGGCGGGAATGATTGTGGACCCGCAGGCGGTCAGTTCCTACACCGTGGTGGTGAATCCGCCCAACATTGATCGCATGTTCCTGCACTGCCCCGGTGCGAACGACACGTTTTCTGCCGCTGACGTTCGCTATGACGAACTGACCGGCGCGCGCCTATTCCATTTCGGTTATCCACCGTTGATGCGGCGGTTCTATTCCGACCCGGCCGAGTTGGCGAAGATGTTCCAGCGCGTCAAACAAGCCGGCCTTGCCACCTCACTGGACATGGCGTCCCCCGATCCAAACTCCGATGCCGGCCGCGCCCCGTGGCCGCTCATCCTCCAGAACGCCTTGCCGCATGTGGACATTTTCCTGCCGAGTCTCGACGAAATGCAGTTCATGTTGCAGATGCGTGACCCGCGTGCCATCGCGCAACAGTTGCTCGACTGGGGAGCGAAAATCGTCGGCCTCAAACTCGGCGAGAACGGTCTCTACGTTCGCACTGCCGACCGGGAACTGCACGCCCCGTGCTTCCGCACCAACGTCGTCGGCACCACCGGCTCGGGCGATTGCACCATCGCCGGCTTTCTCGCTGGTTGGCTGAAAGGTCTGCCGCTCGAAGACATCGTCACCCACGCCGTCGCCGTCGGCGCCTGCAACGTGGAAGCCGCCGACGCCACCAGCGGCATTATCCATTGGAACCAAGTGCAAGCCCGCATCCGCGCCGGCTGGCCGCGCCTGGAAAGCTCGCTGGCGCTGTAACGTGGCGATGAGTGCACCCAATCCAGCGCTGCTCTCCGCCAATGGACTGGTGCTCGCGTTTGGGCGAGAACCTTTGTTGGCGGACGTCACACTTTCTGTTGCACCCGGCGAGAAAGTGGGGCTGGTCGGGCGGAACGGGTGCGGGAAGACGAGTTTGTTGAAGGTCTTGACCGGCGAGATGACGCCCGATGACGGAGACATTTCCCGCCGGCGCGGATTGCGAGTCGGGTATTTGCCGCAAGAATTCGAGTTGCGCGGCGATTGGACCGTGCGCCAGAACATCGAAGCCGGAGCGGCTGATTTACTGGATTGGCTCCGCCGGTACGAGGCCGGGGAAGGGGATCTGTTACACGCAATCGAGGCGGCGGATGGCTGGAATTTGCAGCAGCGCATCGAGGCGAGTGTCACGGCATTGGACGCGCCGGCATTGGATGCGCTCGTGGGGCCGTTGTCGGGTGGGGAGAAACGCCGGGTGGCCTTGTGCCGGGCGTTGGCGGCGCAGCCGGATTTGTTGTTGCTGGATGAACCGACGAACCATCTCGATGCCGAGTCCATCCGCTGGTTGGAAGATTTTCTGCAACACTTTCCCGGGGCGCTGATCTTCGTCACGCACGACCGGTACTTCCTCGATGTGATCGCAACGCGGATCATCGAACTCGACGGCGGCCGGTGTTACTCGCATCCCGGCAACTACACGGCGTATCTCGAATCGAAAGCGATCCGGCAACAGATCGCCGAACAATCCGAGCGGCGCCGGCAACGGTTTCTGCGGATCGAATTGGAATGGGTGCGGTCCGGCGTGCGCGCGCAACGTTCGAAATCCCATCACCGGCTCGAAGCGTTCTATCAGGTGGCCGGGCTGGAAGCGCCGCCAGAGGAGCGGGAGATTGATTTGCTGATTCCGCCCGCGCCGGAACTTGGCAACGTGGCGGTGGATTTGGAAGGTGCGGGCGCGCGGTTCGGGGAGCGGTGGTTATTTCGGGAGCTGACGTTCAAGCTCAAGCCCGGGCAGTGTACCGGCGTGGTCGGACGTAACGGGGTGGGGAAGACGACCTTGTTGCGGATGTGTCTGGGCGAACACGCGCCCGATGCCGGGACGGTCACCATCGGGAAACAGGTGACGTTCAATTACATTGATCAGGCGCGGATGCAACTGACCGGCAGCAACACCGTGCTGGCGGAGGTGGCCACGGGAAATGACACGGTGGTGTTTGGCGGGCAGACGATGAGCGCGCGGAGTTATCTGCGGCGGTTCCTGTTCACGGATGACCGGGTGAACGAGCGCGTCGAGCGGTTGTCCGGTGGCGAACGGGCGCGGTTGATGTTGGCGAAGGTGTTGAAACGCGGCGGCAACGTGATCGTCCTCGACGAGCCAACCAACGATCTCGATTTGCCCAGCCTACGGATGCTCGAAGAAGCGCTCGCCGATTTTGCCGGCAGCGTGCTGGTGGTCAGTCATGACCGGTACTTCCTCGACCGCATTTGCGATCAGATTGTGGCGTTTGAGCCGGGCGGCGTGTATGTGCACCCCGGCAATTATTCGTACTACCTGGAAAAGCGCCAGTCACGCGAGTCGGGCGCCGCGCCGACCGCCACCGGAGGTACGCCACGTCGGGAGCGCGTGCGCAAAATCTCTTTCAAAAACCAGCGCGAACTCGATGGGATGGAAGCCACCATTCTCGCCGCCGAAACGAACGTCGCCGAGTTGGAACAGACGTTGAACGACCCGGCATTTTACACCACGCGCGCCAAGGAAGCTGCGAGCATCACTGCGGCGTTGGACGCCGCGAAGGCTGAAGTCGGCCGTCTGTATGCCCGGTGGGCTGAGCTGGAACAGATCGGCAAGTAGCGGTGGAACGAGCGTCCCGGCAATCAGACGCCACGCGGTCCTCCGCAAATCTTTCCGCCTCCCTCTCCCAATGCCTAAGCTGCCGACCGGCTAGGAGACCAATGTCCCTCGAATCCCCTCGCCCCATTCGATGGGGAGAGGGTCAGGGTGAGGGGCAACCCGGCTGCATCA
>Ga0105047_10008147_pt1 | contig 17525 bp, 12 predicted proteins | sample MAT04_FD_78384 | JGI IMG/M metagenome (GOLD analysis project Ga0105047, IMG submission 78384) | Freshwater microbial communities from Lake Fryxell liftoff mats and glacier meltwater in Antarctica - MAT-04 (megahit assembly) | ecosystem: Environmental > Aquatic > Freshwater > Ice > Liftoff...
CCTGTACCCATCAAAGCATCGACGATCCAGTCGTCAGGTGTCAGAACTTCCAAAACGGTTCGCAGATTCTTTTCGTCGGCCTCCACAACGTTGATGCCACTTCTGTACAGAAATTCAAGATTGGACTGAGCATCGTCTGTGATTGACTTCCCGGCAGGCACAAGGTGGACCTCACTGTCAATTCCATTCGCCGCGAGCAAGCGTGCCATGGCGAGACCATCACCTCCATTGTTGCCGGGGCCACTCACGATTATGATTCTGCCCTGCGGCATGGCGGTTTCCAGAACGTCGCAGGCTCCTCGCGCGGCATTTTCCATCAACAGCAGCCCTGCCATCCCCAGTTCCTCAACGGCTGCGGCATCGATTTGGCGGATGAGCCGACTTTCAAGGTATTCCACTGACGGTCCTCAGGAAATGACTCTGGCAATTTACGGGACGACGATGGCCCGATCTGTTTGAGTGTTTTACCGCATCCGCATAGACTTCGCACTTGGTCCCTCTCCATTGTTTACGAGTTTCCTGAGTGATTGACAGTTACAACGATCGCTGGGCTCTGATCACAGGCGCATCCTCCGGAATCGGAGCGGAGTTTGCTGCGCAACTGGCAGGTCGCGGCATGCACTTGATTCTTGCGGCTCGGCGCAAAGACAAGATGGCTGAACTCGCGACGGAGTTAAATACCCGACACGGGACGCGTTGCCATATCGTGGCCATTGATCTGGCGGACCCGGATGCGAGCCGTCGGCTGTTCGAAGAAATCCGGCGATTGGCTGTAGACGTGGAATTGCTGGTCAACAACGCTGGTATCGGGCTCATCGGCCAGATTGAATCAACATCACCCGAAGATGTCCGTCATCTGCTGAACCTGAATCTGCTGACACTCGCTGATCTGACGTATCGCGTGCTGCCGGGAATGCTGGAACGCAGACATGGTGCGATCATCAATGTGTCGTCACAGGCTGCCTTTCAGCCAGTGGCATTCATGGCCACCTACGCTGCCAGCAAGTCTTTTATCCTGCACTTCAGCGAAGCATTGTGGGCAGAAGTTCGCGGTCGTGGAGTGACGGTGATGGCCCTTTGTCCTGGTGTCACGCGGACGGATTTCTTTGACAAAGCCGGGGCACCCGGCTGGCTGGAGAAACACACGTCGATCACCCCGGCAAAGGTTGTCAGAACGGCGCTCAAGGCTATGGAGAAACGTCGCCAGTACGTGGTTCCGGGCTGGAAGAATTATTTCCTGACATTGTTGGTGCGATTTATGACCAGACGCACAGCTGTGAATGAATCAAAACGCTACTTCCGACCAAAGAAGCGGAATCCGGAAATTGATGCCCCGAAGAAGTCGAATGACATACGCCACAGTTCTGAGTAACCAGCCTCCGTCCGGCGATCGATACTGAGATTTGCCAGCGACGTCATCCAGACAACGAACAAAGCCGATCGCGAAATGTTTCAATTCTTCATGAATCCGTGGCTGTTGATCAGCCTGGCAGGAATCGGCCTGCCGATTGCGGCGCACTTGTTAAGTCGCCGCCGTTATGACGTCGTCGAATGGGCGGCGATGCAGTTCCTGAATCCGTCGAAGAAGACTCGACGACGGCTGAAACTGGAAGAACTGCTGCTGTTGCTGCTTCGCATCAGCCTGATCGCGCTCATCGTGCTTTCGGTGGCTCGCCCATGGTTACCTGGAGGTTGGTTGAGCGGATATTACTCTGCAGGTTCGCGGACTGTCGTCGTCGTGATTGATGGTTCCAATTCGATGTCGCGCACGGATGGCGTGAATTCAATGCACCAAAATGCGATTCGTCGCGCCGGTGAGTTTCTCCGCACGCTGGGAGCGGATGATAACGTGGCCCTGATTGATGCGCGCGATGAACCGCGAGCCGTGATTGAATCACCAGTGCGCGATCTGACGATGGTGGAACAGGAAATCCGACGACTTCCACCTCCTGGCGGTGCCTGTGGAATGCTGTCCGCACTGGAAAAAGCCATCGCCATACTGGGCCGTTCCAGCGCATCGGCGCGGGAGGTCGTGGTGTTTACGGATCGACAGGCCATCAGCTGGAGATCTGACAACGAAGCCGAATGGATTCGGTTTGACGACTTGATCAGGTTTCCGTCGGTGCGACCGCACGTTTGGGTCATTGACGTCGCTCCGCAACTTGGTCCGGTGACACGAAACGTTTCCGTCGGACGGATTGAGTTGTCGCGGGAAATGACGGTACCCGATTTTCCCGTGCGGCTGCAGGTCGCCATTCACAATGAATCCAATGCGGAGGCTCAAGTTCCCCTGCGGCTGCTGCTGGATGGTCAGCCGCTGGCAGGTAAACTGCAGAGCCCGTCAATTCCGGCTCATGGAGAATCGGTTATTGAATTCAATCATGCGTTGCGGGCGGAAGGAACGCATGTGCTGAGTGTCGAAGCGGAGATGTCCGACGATGCTGTTGCAGTTGACAACGTGAGTCATGCGGCGATTCATGTGGCCGAGTCACTGGACGTGCTGCTGGTGAATGGAACTCCCGCCGCGCTGCCTGCCGAGCGTGATATTTTTTTTGCCGAGTTAGCGTTTGCGTCGCCGAAGGGTAAACCACCGTGGGTGAAGACGTATCTGGTCGAAGCTGCGGATCTGACGCCGGCCGATTTCCAGACGGTATCAGCCGCCATTTTTTGCAATGTTGGCGGGATTTCTCCGGATGTCGCGACGACTTTAAAAAAATTCGTTGCCGCAGGTAATGGAGTGATTATTGCGTGTGGTCCACACACGACTCCGGAGTCCTTTCAGGCGTGCTTCGGTGACTCCGGGCTCCTGCCGCAAATCCAGATTGTGCGGACTCGGGAAGCGCCGCCGCAGGCTGAGCAGGTCATACGCGTGGCTCCGTTGAGTCTTCAGCCAGGCTGGCTGGATCGATTTCGGTCTGACTCGGCGCGCAGTTTTCTGAAGGCCACGTTCAATGCGTGGTGTCTCACAAGAATCGGACCGGTGGCCATGCAGGCTGCTGCCGGTGATCATGTTGCTGGTGTCGGCCCGAATGCAAATCAGTCGCCTTTGGGCAGCAACGCTGCAGAGTCCGGAGCGGTGAACACTCCTTTGACCTCGGCACCACTCGTCCTGGCGGCGCTGTCAACAGGTGATCCGCTGCTGCTGGAATCACGCTGCGGTGACGGCTTCGTGCTGGTCATGACCACGACAATCGATCGAACCTGGAATGATCTTCCAACACGATCCGACTTTGTTCCGTTTCTGCATGAAGCTGTATTCCACGTCGCTTCATCTCGTAGTCATCGCAACGTGGACTTTGGCGAGCCCTTGATTGCGCTCCTCCAACAGAACATCACGTCAAGCCCCGCACCTGCACCCGCAGACTCCGACAAAGGGGAGTTCCAGTCCGTTGCGGAACGTGCGGATGAGTTTGTAACGTTCGTTGCGCCTGGCGGCATGGCGTCTGAAGTCCGCGTGGCTGCTGAAAGTGCATACTCGGAGGGAGGAACATCCGAACGCCGTGATGCCTCGGCCGTGTTCACAGGCACGTTTGCACCAGGCGTTTACGCCATGTCCATGGAAGCCGATGCGGCATTTCCTCAGCAAGCGGATGCGTTTGTCGTCAACTATGACCATGCGGAAGACGACCTCAGGCAATTGACCGACGACGACAAGGCACGACTCGTGACCAACGATCGCATTCGTTTTTCATCGTCGCTGGACGATCTTGCGAAACGGATGTACGGTGATGAAAGCATCGCAGAACTGTGGGCCGTACTGCTCACCCTGTTCCTGCTGTTTCTTGTCGCTGAACTCTTCCTGACCCGCCGCGCAATCCGCAAAGGCTACGGCAACGACGATCTCACTGGATCGCCCTGACAGGTCGCGGTCGGGACATTTACGTTCGCGACATCATTGCGAACTGATCCTTGCATCGCTATGCTGCAACGATCCGGGAATTAGCGCAGTCTGGCTAGCGCGCTTGGCTGGGGGCCAAGAGGTCGCAGGTTCAAATCCTGTATTCCCGACTCGAAATAGAAATGGCTCGCCATACTCATAGAGTGGCGAGCCATTTGTGTTTACCTGGAAAGGAGTTTGATCATGTAACCGAAGTCCCTTCGCCGGTTCAAACGTCTGGTGACGTTGCGCTCCAATCAGCAATTCCCGGCCATCGAATCAGAAATCGGTGTAGGCTACCTAATTTGACTTGAGTTGCTTTGGGGCGGCGATGGTCTGGTGTTGAGTGGTGAGTTTTTGTGGATTTTTGTGGTTTGGAGGGCGGATGTGGCGACGGCGGTGGTGGGTTGGAGAGCACCAGGGCCGTCAGCAACTGCGTCATCGAGTCGAACAGGAACGCGATAAAGTACGCGCGAATCTTCTCCCAGAGATGCCGCTTTGACACCAGTTTCTCCAACGCGGCTTGAAAGACCGGGCAGCAGAGTTGTTGTGTCTGGTCCATGAGGAAGGCCAGCATCATCATCAGGACCACGGAAAGGTGTTGCTCACCGTGGCCGTAGTTGTGTTCCATATAACAGCCCTCCCGTACGGCCAACTGCGAACGCTGCGGCAAATCAGCAAAGATGTCCGGCTGCCGATCACTCAACTTCTGAAAGATGCCGTTGATCTTTGTCGCGTGTGTGATTGACAGTCAATTCTGTCCGCAACGCGCGACCCATTTTGAAGTACGGTTTGATGGAAGAATGTTTATAGTCCAGCCAGAGACTCGGAATCACCTGGCTGGTGATCAGCCGCGGGCGAAAGCGAGTCTTTGTTGTTCGCGGAATGCGTTTGTCGAAGATCAACTGCAGTGCCTGCGGATCTTCACAGCTCAGAATCCCGTTGTCCAGCGGTTCATATTTGATGCCGCGTTTTTCGAGTTGCCGTTTGGCGTATTCATGGCCGTTGATGCAGAGTTTTGCATCGTACGGAAAGTACGAACAGAACTTAATGAAGAATGGCCCGAAGTCGTCATCAACGCAGTAGAAGTCATAGTGATTGACCATTGCCGAGGACTTCATCAGCCACGGATAGTCACGGATAGTCGCGTCCAGTCTCGGGATGCTTCTTCGTGATCGTGCGGACGACGTACGCCTTCTCCTGAGCCTTGCCGATAAACAGAATGCCTTCGCGATCGGAGAATTCGGCAAGGTATTCCTTCGCCAGATCATCCTTGCGCTGATCACTGTCGAGCGATTCGACTTCGAGCGTGGTGTGGCTGTCAACAGCCATCAGACCAGACGGAGCCTGTTTTGTATGATCCGGTCGATGAGTGATTTTCGGTGTTGCCAGAGACCAGTGCGGCCATCATGATATTTCCGCCTGGACGGAGGACAGGGCAACGCAGAAGTGCGACCCGAGCGCTATTCCAGGTGCCGAAACCGGAGTGCGGACCGAGCTGACAAGCTTCGTCCGTCTCCTTTTGCAGCCACTCCGGATTTGGCCAGCATGCGATAAACTTACGCGGCAGGATGCCGCGACTGCGATTCGACAGGATGCCCTCACGCACGAAAGCGTCTACAATCCATCGGTCTGAGGCGAGCGGCGAAGCCGCGATGCGTCGCTAGAGTATGAGCGGCGTCTCGCAGCACCGACGGATTCGGCATCACAAACGTCACTCAAAAAGCAGCTTGCGACGGCGCAACGCAGCGTGACACGCTTGATTGATGCTTACAGCGATGGCGTGCTGGAGCGTATTGAATTCGATCCGCGTTTGAAGCGTGTTCGTGATCGCGTCACGCAGTTGAAGCAACAACTTGAATCGCTTGATACCCAGTCGCGCGAGCAGGCGACAGGCGACTGAAGACGACAACTCCGAGATCTGTCAGCGGCTTCAACACGGGCCGTCCCGCATAAGCGACATCGGTCACAAGCCAGATTTTTCACTCGATGTCCAGCGAACGAATTCTTGTTTGTCCCGCGAAGAATTTCAGCCAGCGGTTTGTAGAGGTTGTACTCGTGCATTGACTTCGTCTTCACCAGGGTTCGACCACGTTGACGGGCGAATTGCAAAGTAGCCGTCACGCTCCCCCGTGATGAGCATTTCTGGCCTGGACACGGCGCACCAATTGCAGGTCGATTTCCTCAAATCGCTCGACGTTGCCCGTGAGTTTGTGGCTGACGGGCCTTCAGCAAGGCTCATCTCGGCGGAGCGAGATGGCTACATTCTTTGGACACCTTACATGTGTGCCAGGTGCCAGACAAACTGCCTTAGCATCGGGCGGCTTTTTAGAGTCGCCTTTCGCTCCGCGAAAGCCGCGTATTCGCAACTTTCGCGGAGCGAAAGGCGACACGTATTTTCCGCTCGATGATTACGGTGCCTTCACATCAATGCAAATGACTTCCTTGTCATCGCGCAAAAACAGATGACCGTCCGCAAGTGCGGGTGCCTGGCGAGTGGTTTCCATGATCGTGGCGCGACTGAGCTCGTTAAATTCTTTGGGACTGGCTTCGACGATGACAACTTCACCTTCCATCGTGGTGAGGAATAACTTTCCGTCCGCCAGAATCAGATTGCTCTTTCCGAATCGGTTCTTCTGCCAGACAGTTTTGTGATCTTTCAGCCGTATGCAGACCAGATTTGTGATCGGCCCGGCGCCGCCTTGATTGTCAAGCCCATACAAGTGCCCATCGTACACAACTGGCGTCTGCCATTCCGCTCGCAACTGACTGTCCTTGCCCAGCGACGACCAGACTTCTTCGGCCTTGGCTCCGCTCTTGCCAGCCTTCACTGCCAGGACCACCGAACCGTGATTTTCACCTGCCGAAATCAGCACATGCTGATCGTCCAGCCGCACGGGTGACGCTGTGTTGCAGTCGTACTCCGTTGGAAACGGAAATGACCACAGTTCTTTGCCAGTTCCCGGTTCAATCCCGATCACATCGGAACCAGTCAGAGACACGATCTGCGTTTCACCATTCAGTGACATCATCGCCGGTGAAGAATAGCCCGCGTTACCACTGCCGACTTTCCATGCGAGTTTGCCGTCCGCAATTCCGAACGCCGCAACGGCAGCCACTTTCGTCCCGGAATGAACAATAACGCGATCACCCGCGACCAAAGGAGAACATGACACGCCGTACTCATTCGGCTTTCCACTCAGCAACTTCGGGACATTGACTGTCCACAGTTGCCTGCCGTCATCAACTTTCAACGCCGCCAGAATTCCTTCGCCTGTGAAGGCAAAGACATGTCCGTCGGTGACCGTTGGTGTTGCACGAGGACCGTGGCCCATCGCGTTTTCATACTTTGGAGCGACCGGCGTTCGCCAGCGTTCTTTCCCGTCAGCAGCATTGAGACAGACAACGTATTGAGACGTCTCATCCTGAAACATCGTGAAGGCCGAACCCTCTGCCACAGCGACTCCGGACATACTCACACCGAGAGGCGTGCGCCAGACGATTTTCGGCCCGGCTGAGGGCCATGCGCTGATCAGGCCGGTCTCTGCCGAAACGCCATTTCGATCCGGTCCAAGAAACTGAGCCCAGTCGCCGGCATTTGCATGTTTGCCGACAAGGCTTATCATCACGAGACTCAGGAATGACGACGTCAGGATTTTTCGCATGTTGATTCCTCTTGAACTTGCCTGATCCAGCCTGGAAAAGATTTCTCACGCATCGTGACGTATTTCATGTGATTCAGAAAGCCAACTTTCCATGCAGATCTGGGTTGATGCGGACGCATGTCCGATCGAAGCAAAGGAAATCCTGTACAAGGTGAGCAAACGCCTGCAGATTCGAATCACCCTGGTCGCCAATCAGATGATGTGGATTCCAAAGTCGGAGCTGATTCATCTGGAACTGGTCAAAGCAGGTGCCGACGTCGCCGATCGCCGCATCGTGGAGCTGCTGAGTGCAGGGGATCTGGTGATTTCGTCGGATATCCCGCTGGCCGCCAATGCCGTCGCCCGAGGTGCGACCGTGCTGGATCCGCGCGGAGAAGAATTGAATGCGGACAACGTTGGATCTCGTCTTGCTGCCCGGAATCTGATGGACGAACTGAGAGGCTCCGGCATGCAGACCGGCGGACCTGCTGCTTACAGCGCTCGGAACAAACAGGACTTCGCCAATCAACTGGATCGGCTGCTGACGAAACTCAACGCACGACAGAGTCCGCCGAAAAACGTCGGGCCTTGAACGCTCATGCCAGTGCTGTGTCAGATCTCAGTTTTGTGGTGGCCGGGATCGGAGAACACCAGGGGACAGTCCGATGACCGCTGGTTTTGTGAGCGCCAATGCGCGAGCCGCCGCTCTTTGCAGATCAGTTACCCTTGGCGCGGGCTTCGCCCGCAACCCAGGCGAGCGGTGGGTGTCAGCCCACTGGTCTGCGATTCGCCTGACTCGGACGAAGCAAGGAATCGCAACGTACCGGGAAGCTGACGCATCCCGCTCGCCGAAGGAATCTTCTCACGATGACAAGATTCCGACCGTTTGCTGAATTTTGTGAATGATGCTACCAAAAACACCCGTCACGAAGCCAGCGGCTTCAAGTGGTCGATTGGAAAGTATACCATCACGCTGTCGTGATTCCCGCAAGAGCCTCACCTTGAGCTGGTGCCGCCGGTCCTGCGTACACCAGACTTCCACTGGACAGATTTCACATCATGCGAAAACTCATTCGAGCCTCTGCGGGAAGTGGCAAAACATTTCAACTGTCGTCGCATTTCCTGCGGCAGTTGTTTCAAGGACACGCACCGGAAACGATTCTGGCGACCACGTTTACGCGGAAGGCTGCCGGGGAGATTCTGGGGCGCGTGCTGTTGCGACTGGCCGAAGCGGCGGACGACACGAAGGCCGCAAAGAAACTGGCTGAGTTTCTGGAGCAGCCTGATATCACAAAGCCCAAAGCGCGCGAACTGCTCGCTGAAGTGACACGGAATCTGCATCGGCTGCGGGTTTGTACGCTGGACAGTTTTTTCCAGCAGGTCGCCCGCAGTCTGACATTGGAACTCGGACTTCCGCCAGGCTGGAGCATCATCGACGAACACACAGATGCGGAACTTCGCGAACAGGCAATCGATGCCGTGCTCTCGCAGCAGGTGCCTGAAGACGCTCAGAATCTGATGCATATGCTGGCAAAGGGTCGATCGAAACGCAGCGTCCGCGACCTGATCGATGAAACTGTCCAAAGTTTCCACGAATTGTTTTTGCTGACCGACGACGAAGCATGGAACAAACTGCCAAAATATCCGCGTCTGACAGCGGAACAATTCCAGCAGGCACTCCACGATCTCAACTCGTGTATCCTGCCGGAGGACAAGAATTATCAGAAGGCTCGAGCAGCCGATGCAGGCCGCTTCGAGACGCAGCAATGGGATGAATTCGTAACGACCGGCATCGCCGCAAAAGTGCTGGCGGGGGAAACGACATACAGCCGCAAAGAAATCAGTGAAGAACTGATCGCCGCCTACCGTCCGCTGCTCAATCATGCCAAAGCCGAACTGCTCGACCGCCTGGCGCAGCAAATGCGAGCCATTCGCAATCTGATCTCGCGCTTTGATCGGGAATACTCACGTCTGCGGGCCGATCACGGCTGGATGGGCTTTGGCGACGTGACGCGTACGCTGGCAAAGTCTGTCGAAGCGGCCAGTGGGGATCGCATGAGTTTTCGCCTGGACAGTTCGATCCGCAACCTGTTACTCGACGAGTTCCAGGACACGTCGGCCGATCAGTGGAAAATCCTGAAGCGACTGACTCAGAATCTGGATCGTCACGAAAAGCACAGTTTCTTCTGCGTCGGCGATGGCAAGCAGGCGATTTACGGCTGGCGCGGCGGTGTAGCGGAGATTCTGGATGCCGTGCCGGACGCAGTGCCTGGAATCGTTGATGAGCCGATGGACAAAAGTCGTCGGTCAGCTCCGGCGGTGATGCAGGCTGTCAACACAATTTTCCAGCACATCGCGAAGCATTCCAATCTGGACGACTATCACGCGCCGTGTGTTGCATGGTCCAATCGATTTCCTGAGCATTCCACCGCCAACGAAACGATGCCTGGTTACGTCTGCTTTCGCTCGTCGCCGGTGATGGAGGGTGATTCTGCGGATGAACGTCGCGGCCCGTGGCATCGCTGGGTGGCCGAACAGATTCGTGAACTGCATCTGCGGACTCCCGGTGCGACGATTGGCGTACTGACCCGAACCAACAGCGCTGTTGCCAGAATTGTCCATGAGCTGTCGCAACTCAGTGTACCCGCAAGTGAAGAAGGAGGAACGCCACCGACTGACAGTGCGGCAGTCCTGGCGATGCTTTCGTTGCTGCAGTTGACTTCACATCCGGGCTGTCAGGTATCGCGGTATCACGTTGCCAATTCGCCGCTGGGGCCAATCATCGGGCTGCGCGACTGGAAGAATTCAGAGCAGTCCGAAGCCGTCGCTGCGAATTTGCGACGCCGATTGATGGACGAAGGTTACGGCAGAACATTGCAGAGGCTGTCTGAAGATGTCCGCGACATCTGTACCGCTCGCGATCGACTGCGACTTCAGCAGATCGTGGCCCAGGGATGGCAGTTTGATCAGACAGGATCGCTCAATCCGTGCGACTTCGTGCGGCTGCTGGAGAACAGCAAATTTCAGAAATCTGAACCCGCACCGGTTCGCGTCATGACAATTCATCAAAGTAAGGGCCTGGAGTTTGATGTTGTCGTACTGCCCGATCTGGACGTGCCGATCTTCAAGGCACCGGAAGCCGCGTTCACTGGTCCCGGCGCGGGCGAAGTCCCGGATCGCGTCTGTGTGTGGAGCAACAAGGCAATTTGGCCCATGCTGCCGCCGGGACTGCAGGCCGCGTTTCAGGACACGGTCGCTCGCCAGATCTCGGATAATCTGTCTGTGTTCTACGTTGCCCTCACCCGCGCGATTCATGCGATGCATCTGTTGACGAAGCCCATAACCAGCAAGCAGCCGCCAAAGACATTCGCGGGTCTGTTGCTGGCGTCATTGACTGATCAGTCGCAGGCGGAAGCATCCGTCATGCTGTATGAAACCGGCGATCCGGACTGGTACAAGTCCGTGCCGAAGATGACAAAGATTGAGACTGAAAAGCGGATGACAAAATCTCAGGCAGTACCGCATGTGCGACTTGCTCCGATGACAGACGGACGGCGGCGTGGCTTAAAGCGACGAGCACCCTCAAGACATGATGAAACACGGCTGTATCTTCCAGCCGTGACATCATTGATCGCGCGACGTGAGACGATGCCAGCCTCAACGGATGTGGCTGAACCGGGTGTCCGGACCATCGTCGATCCAAGAACACGCGGGACGGTGATGCATGCGTGGTTCGAATATATCGAATGGCTCGACGACGCGACGGCAATGCCGGACGAAACGTTGCTGCGGCGCAAGGCAACAGAGCTCACGGTGCCGGACACAGCGGTCGATCGTCTGTTGTCGGACTTTTATGCCGCCATTCAGCGTCCGGAAACACGGCGCGTGTTTCAGCGAAATGAGATCGGCACGGTTGAATCGTTTGCGGCGTTCCGCAGCGCGATTGAATCCGGACAGGCCACGACGAAAGTCGAACGCGAACGCACGTTTGCGATGCTGCATCAGAATGAACTGGTCATTGGATCAATCGACCGCCTCGTACTCCTGTTGCAGAACGGGCGACCGGTTGCGGCCGACATTATCGATTTCAAGACCGACCGATTTTCCGGAGACCGCAGCGGCTGGATCGAAGCTCGCCGACTGCACTACGGACCGCAGTTAGAAGAATACCGTTTCGCCGTATCACAATGCTTTGGCGTCCCGATCCAGCACATCGGCACTCGTCTGCTCCTGATCGAAGCCGACGCCGTCATTCCGACGCCGCGATGACTCACGGAACCTGCTGGTAGTAGACACCGAAGTTGTTGCCATTCGCGCGTTCCGTCGGGACATATTGACGATCTGCGACTTCGGACTCGAATTTCACACCGCTGCCAACGGGTGCATTGATGAGTTCGCATCTGGCATCGTCGCCGGCTTGCGGATTCCACCAGGCCAGGGTGGTCGAACCGCCGCCGTCCATGTTGATGCCGTCATCCGCTCCAAACTTCTTTAACCATTCGCCCAATTCCTGTGTCGTCGCGCCCTGTCGAGAGTATCGGCGTCCGTCGATCGCCAGCACAAACAGCGACTTTTCGTCAGCCGAAAGTCCGAGTCCGGTGCGCGGATGAAGGTCCTTTCCGGAAGGCTGAACGACGTGATCGCTCAGACACAGAGCAAAACCACTGATCGCCGTCTGAATGTTGATCAACGGAGTCTCGTCTGTCGTTGCTTGAATCGAAGCTTCGCCGGATTTAGTGATGAGCAACGATGGACTTCCGCTGGGAGGTGACACCACAACTCCTTCGCTGATCGCCAACCCACTCAGATTTGTCGCGGAGCGTTCACTAAAGGGAGCTGGCCATGGTGAAAAACTGTCAGCATTGGCCGCGAACATAACCTGCCGCTCCGTTGCCTGCGAACTCCGCAAAAAATCACGAGTCGTCTGACGGACCGTCTCCGTTTTGCTTTCGACCCATTGCTCGGCTCGCGGCGTCGTATACAGCGCCAGATTAGGAGTCGTCAAATCGATCTTCACGGCATGAATCTGCATGCGACGTGGCTCGGAAACACTGACCTGAATCAGCCGAATCCCCGGATGCAATTCCCGCGCGGACTGCCAGGCTGGTATTTCCGCCGCCTGCACGACCTGTGGCTGCCAGTACGCATGCATCGCGGCATGGCCGGTTGGAAGGTCTGTCAGCGCGTGCTCCTTTCGATCGGACAACCGCATTAGAAACAGATTCCGCACTCCATTGCGCTTCGAACCAAACACAATCCACTTGCCGTCGGGCGAAGGCTTTGGATGATAGTGTTGAGATCCCTCAGCGGAGTGGGTCAGCTGCTCGGGCTGACCATCCAGCATAATCTGAAACAACTCAACATTGGCACCGACTTTCGCCGTGTAGAAGACGGATTGGTTGTCGCTTGACCATACGGGGACGTCGCTGCTGCCGCCGTGGTAATCGGGCACATCGAGAAACTCGATCACGCCACGGTAGCCACCTCTGTCTGCCAGCTTTCTCAGCCCGGTCCCGTCAGCCCGAACAATGTGTGGATGGCAGTTGTAGTGTTCTCCGGAAACGAACAGCAGCGACTTCCCGTCGGGCGACCAGGACGGAGCGAAGACAAACGGATGACCCGTCTGAACATGGACGCGATTTGCGCCATCGGCGTCGGCGAGATAGACCTGATAGTTCTCGTGATACGAGATCCTCGAACCATCGGGCGAACTGCTGAATCCGTACGCGAAGCCGTTGGAGTCCTTCGTCAGATCAACCTTATTACGGCCATCGCGATCCATGCGAAAAGGTTTCGAGTTTCCGTCAATCAGTGCTGTGAATCCAAGCTTCGTCGAGTCATTCTGCCAGAAGAACAACCCCGTGTTGTAGAAGCTCACTCGGTCCACCGCCGTGACGTTCTCTGCCGTTCCTGTCGCCACATCGACGAGATAGGAGTCATACAGCCAGCCTTCGGGATTGAATCGAAACGTCTTGTGTTCCTCCTCCCACGCCGCGTTCTCAATGCTTTCCCAGCCCCGACCAACAACCGCCATCCTCCCATCCGGGGACCAGCCCGCAAACTGCGTCCATGAGCCAGCCACATCCGCCAGTTCAGCCGCCAACCGACGACGGTGCATCCCGTCTGCCTGCACCAACATCGCCCTGTTTGTGATGACGTTGGCATATCTTCCGCCCGGAAGATTCGTGCGATGCTCATTGTACCCGATCAGGAGGTTCGGCAGGTCCGGTTCCTCCGCGCCTGTAAAACGACACAGGCTCAGGAGACAGACACAGAAAATGGGGCCAAACTGGAAACGCATAGAGGATCTCCGGGATCAATTCGATCCGGTCGATGGTTCAGTAGATTTGCATCGCGAAGTAATGGATCATATTCTTCCCACAGCCTGGGGAAAGCAGCCCTGCCGATGCGGCGGGTATGCGATTTGCACAGCCGAAACGGCAGTCGTCGAGAATGAAGAAATTGGCAGCGTCAGAGATTCCGAAAGGTAAGTAATGACAGTTCAGACCGATAAAGAGCAGTTTTCGTTTCAGGCTGAGATCAGTCAGTTGTTGCACCTGTTGTCGCATTCGCTTTACCAGAACCGCGAAATCACGATTCGGGAACTTGTATCAAACGCCTCTGACGCGCTCGACAAATTTCGGTATATTTCTCTGACTTCTGGTCAGAACGCAAAAACCGATGATCTGCGAATCTCGATCGAGCCGGACAAGGAAAATCGCGTTTTGACGATTCGCGACAATGGGATTGGAATGACGCATGATGAACTCGTAAGCAATCTCGGTACGATTGCCCGCAGCGGTTCGCTCGACTTTCTGAAGAAGGCTCAGCAGTCCGGAGAAAAAGCTGCCGACCTGTCGCTGATTGGCCAGTTCGGTGTCGGATTCTATTCCGCGTTTATGCTGGCGGACAGCGTCGAAGTCGTAACCCGCAGCTCTGCCGAAGACACGGGCTGGCGCTGGGAATCGACCGGTGACGGCACATTCACGATCAGTGACGTGTCGGAATCGGTCGAACGCGGCACCAGTATTCGTCTGCATCTGAAGGACGGCATGGAGGAATTCACAGAGCCCGTTCGATTGAAGCACATCCTGCGCAAGTATTCGACGTTCGTTCCGCACGCGATCTATCTGGACTCGGAGCACATCAATAATCAGCCTCCGATCTGGGTCGAGCCGAAAAACACAGTCACCGATGAACAGTACAATAACTTCTATGAGTACCTGACGCATTTTCCCGGTCAGAAGCCATTGTGGCATTTGCATCTGGCGGCTGATTCGCCGTTTCAGTTTTACAGCATTCTTTACTGCCCGGATCAGAATCTGGAAAAGATGGGCTTCGGTCGCGCGGATCACGGGCTGCATCTGTGTGCGAAACGCATTCTGGTGCAGAACGATAACCGCGACCTGCTCCCGGACTATCTGCGGTTTCTGCGCGGGATTGTGGATTCTGCAGACCTGCCGCTGAATGTGTCGCGCGAAGCACTGCAGGACAACACGGTGTTCCGAAAAATGCAGCGCGTGATCACGAAGAAAGTGCTGGATCACTTCGATACGTTTGCCGAAGAACACACAGAGGATTACGTTCGCTTTTATCGTGAATTCGGAGTCATCCTCCGCGAGGGTATTTCGTCTGACTATGAAAACCGTGATCGCATTGCAAAGCTGTTGCGCTTCGGATCGACGCAGTGCATGCAGACGTCGGAAATGGTCTCGCTGGAAGACTATTGCAGCCGTGCGAAAGAGGGACAGGAACAGATCTACTTCGCGTGCGGAACTGACCCTGATGCCGTGATGCGCGACCCGAATCTGGAAGTCTTCCGTTCACGCAATCTGGAGGTTCTGATTCTGACCGACCCGGCGGATGAGTTTATTCTTTCACAGCTGCGTGAGTTCCAGAAGAAGCAGATTATTTCTGTCGATGCGGCCGATCTGAAACTGCCGCCGAAAGACGATGATCCTGCGAAGAGCGACGACGAGAAATCGGACGCCGATAAAGACAACCAGGACACTCCGGCAAATCTTGAGGCATTGATCAGCCTGATTAAAGAAGCACTCGGAGATCAGGTTCAGGATGTGCGACGTTCGGAGCGACTTACCGAAAGCCCATGCTGCCTCGTGAATGCTCACGGAACAATGAGCACCACAATGCAGCGCGTGCTGCGGATGAATACGCCGGACTTTGAAATGCAGAAGATGATTCTGGAGATCAATCCCGGCTCACCGCTTGTGAAACGACTGGCAGACCTGGTCGCAAATTCTGAGAACCACAGTTTCATCCGTGCCTGCAGTCAGCAGCTTCACGCCAACGCCATGATCATGGCCGGACTCGCGCCCAACGGCAACGAGATGGCCGCGAGACTGCAGGGCTTTATGCTGGAACTGGCAGAGAAGAAATCGTCGACATGAAATTTGCCCTTGTCATCCCCGACGGTGTCGCTGACGAACCGCAGCCCGGACTCGCCGGTCGCACGCCACTCGAAGCTGCCAACATTCCTCACATGGATGAAGTAGCGGCATCGGGAGTTGTGGGCCAGACCGACAACGTTCCAGCGTCGATGCCATCCGGCAGCGACGTGGGGACGATGAGTCTGTTTGGTTACAGTCCGCTGGAATTCCATACCGGTCGCGCGCCCCTGGAAGCTGCGGCTCAGGGAATTGAACTCCACGACGGCGACTGGGCGATTCGCTGCAATCTGGTGACGGTGGCCGACGACCGCATGCAGAGTTTTACCGCCGGACAGTTTCCGTCGGAGATGGCTCGGGAACTTATCGAACTGCTGCAGCGCGATCAGTGCGGAGACAGTCACTGGAAATTTCACGCGGGCGTGAGTTATCGAAATCTGCTGCTGTATCGCAGTCGTGGGACGACAGCTCCGTTCACACGGCAAACTGACAGCACGCCGCCACACGATATTACCGATCAGCCGATTGCCGGTCATCTTCCCTCAGGACCAGGATCGGATCAGTTGCTGCAGCTCATGAATCGCAGCCGTGACTTGTTTGCGACTGCCGAATGCAACCGGCAACGCATTGCCGGCGGCGATCTGGCGGCGACGCAGATCTGGCTTTGGGGACTTGGCCAGCGTCCGGCATTCATTCCGTTTCTGGATCGTTACAAAGTTCGCGGGGCAGTGATCACAGCCGTCGATCTGTTGCGTGGAATCGGTCGGTTGCTGGGCTGGGAAGTTGTTGAGGTGCCCGGAGCCACGGGTTATCTGGACACCGACTACGCCGCCAAAGGCCGAGCCGCGATTGCAACGCTGTCCCGTCCGGATGTCGATTTCGTGGTCGTGCATGTTGAGGCGACCGATGAAGCCTCGCACGAAGGTCTTGTGGATGAGAAAGTCCGTGCTGTCGAAAATATCGATCGACACATCGTGGGGCCTCTTCACAAGTGGCTGAAACAACAGGGAGAATATCGCCTGCTGATTTGTCCTGATCATCCGACATTTCTTCGTACCAGAACTCACAGCCACGGTTACTGCCCATTCGCGATGTGCGGCACTGGTGTCGTCGCAGACGAGGCGAAATCCTACAGCGAAGTGTCAGCAACAGCGTCCTCGATCAAACTGCCTCACGGCTGGGATTTGATGGCGCGATTACTGTAGACTGACTCTCCGAGTCGAGATAAGCGTTGTCTCCAAAGAAGGTCTGGCCAGAATGAAACGTCTCGCCGCACGATATAAGGATCTGGCCGACCTTGAAGGATTGGGCATGCCTCTGGAGGACGATCATGGCACCTGAACCAATTGACGCGAAGAATATCAGCCGTGGAATCTCCACGGACATGTCGCCGGAAGCGGTCACACGCCGTCTTCAGATTTGTTCCGACCTGAGCGCCGCTTGCCGGAAACTCGGAAAAGCGGAAGTTACCGTCGAAAACCGGGGCTAGCGCCAATACCGTTGAAATTGCCATAAATCACAGCCTCCCGCTATGTTACGTGCAGTGGTATGCAAACTACAGCACAAACAGCAAGGAGGCTGTGATATGGCTCAGGACGA
>Ga0105047_10008149_pt1 | contig 17520 bp, 16 predicted proteins | sample MAT04_FD_78384 | JGI IMG/M metagenome (GOLD analysis project Ga0105047, IMG submission 78384) | Freshwater microbial communities from Lake Fryxell liftoff mats and glacier meltwater in Antarctica - MAT-04 (megahit assembly) | ecosystem: Environmental > Aquatic > Freshwater > Ice > Liftoff...
CGCTTGTTGGCTGGAGGTGAGCGTCCAATGCGCGTCAAGCTCGTCGTCATCCCAATGCCGTTTCACTGGAAGCCCAATCTCTCCTATGCTTACGGTTTATATGATAGCTTCGGTTTCGCCGACCGGTCAGCCGAAGCCACGGCCAAATGGCACTTTTGTCGGCTATGTGGTCACTACCCCGTGTAGGATGACGTTGAATGGGTCGTGCGGCAGGCCGTGATCTTAATCGGCGTCGTAGAACCGATTGCCTGCGCTCAGCACTCCATCAATTTGTCATCATTCGACTTTCGCGCCAGACGCCTTGATGACCTGCTTCCAGCGATCAGCGTCTTTCTGCAGATAGACAGAAAAGGCTGCGCCCTCCAGATAGGTTACGTCCAAGCCCTGCGCTGCGAATCGCTCGCGCACCGCCTGCGCAGCCATCACCTTTTGCAGGGACTCCTGCAACGTTCTGACGACAAGGGGCGGAACATTGGCCGGCGCCATAATACCGAACCACGCTACGCCTTCAAAACCGCTGAAGCCGGACTCGGCGACGGTCGGCACATCGGGCAGCACGGTGGTGCGATGCAGGCTGGTAACCGCCAGCGGCCGCAGGGATCCCGACTTGAAATGCGCCAGCAGGGCGGCCGGCGGCAATGCGACGATTTGCGTGCGGCCTGCAATCGTGTCCTGAATCGAGGCCGCTATGCCAGGATAGGGGATGTGAGTGATGCTGATGCCGGCCGACGACTTGAGCAACTCCATCGTCAGCTGGCCGGTCCCGCCTACGCCGGGTGATGCGTAGTTCAGAAGCCCAGGCTTGGCCTTGGCCAGCGCAATCAACTCTTTCAAAGAGGCAGCGGGCACTTGCGCTTGTACCGAAATCACATTGGGCGCGCTCACCAGGTTCGCAATCGGCGTGAAATCTTTCACCGGGTCGTAGCCGACCTCGGGATAGAGATAGGGATTGATAGTGTGCGTGGCACCGGTACCCATCATCAGGGTGTAGCCGTCGGCCGCTGCGCGCGCCACGAATTGCGTCGCGATGATGCCGTTTGCGCCCGGCTTGTTCTCGACCACGATGGCCTGTCCCAGCGCTTCGCCCAACCTTTCCGCGACCTGGCGCGAAACGATGTCCATCGTGCCACCAGGCGGTTGCGACACGACAAGGCGGATGGGCTTGGTGGGCCAGGTCTGCGCCGTGGCCATGACTGGGACCGCGAGCACGAGGGCCATGATGGTCAGGGCGGATCGACGATAGTTCTGCATGTGTGGCTCCTTTTATCTTTCGAGTGGATGGTTGTTAAATGTGGTGGTAGAAGGTCGTGGGTTGTGGGCGACGGCGGTTGCCGGTGCGCGCAAGCGGCGTGTCAGGCCAGCAAATGCACCCATGCCGCCAGCGCGCGGCATACTTGCTCGGGTTGCTCGGGAATGAGGGCGTGGCCAGCGTTGGGTATGACCTCAACGGTCACGCGATCGCCCAAGCATTGCTGCAGGTAATGCGCGAGATGGCGCGGCGCCACGGTGTCCTGCTCAGCCTGCAGGTCGAAAATGGGCGCGCGTCCGCAGGCAAAGAAATCATCGACCGGCGTCGCGGCCTGCGCTTCCTTTTGCATGGCCTTGGTCTCGGGATGCCAGCCCTCCAGCCAGCATGACGGATCGTTGCCAGGCGCGAAGAAGACCCGTTTGAGATGTAGGATGCGTGCAGCTTCGGTCAGCGATAAGTCGCCAGCAAGGTAGACCGACTCCAGTACGTCGGGCGCGATGGGCGATCCACCGCCCGGCGTCTTTCCCGCCGACGCTGCGACCAGTGCCACGCCGCGCACCAGATCGGGCCGATCCGACGCCAAGGTCCGCGCGATGAAATTGCCGTAGGCATGCCCGGCAATGGCGGTCGGCGCCAGATTCTCGGCTTGGATAATAGCGGCCACGTCGCTGGCCAAATGATGCAGAGTCAGGCCCGTCATGAGACCGCGGCTGCCACCGATTCCGCGTGGTTGCGGACGCAGTACACGCACACCCTGCGTCACCAACAGCCGCGACAGCTCGTCGTAGTCGGCCTGGCCGCGCCCGAGCGACGGCAGGATGAACAGTGTAGGCCCCCGGCCTTCATCAAAATACTCTAAGGTCAGGGGCCCATTGTCGATGGTCTTGGTACGAACGAAAGGAATGGCCATGCGTTTCCGTCAATCCAGTGATGCACCCGAGGCTGTAATCTTGGCCTGCGCGGCGGCGCGGTCTTTCGCGAGGAAAGTCTCAAACTCAGCCGGTGTGTCTAGCAAGCTGTCCAAGGCAAACTTGTCCAGATTGGCGGCGCGGAAGTCGGGCATAGTGGCGATCTTCTTCACGTCCGCAGCGATCTTGTTTCGTATCTCAGGATCAAGGCCGGCGGGCGCGACCAAGCCGAAGTAAAAACTCGCTTCGAACTTTGGAAAGCCGGCTTCGGTGAAAGTCGGCACATTGGGCAGAATGCTCGCGCGGCGCGGGCCGGAGACGCCCAGCACTTTGAGCCTACCGTCTTGAGCGAACGGTGCGATCACCGACACGGCGCCGACGGCCGCCTGGATGTTGCCACCCAGCATGTCCTGCAACGTCGGGGCGAGACCCTTGTAGGGCACGTGCGTCATGTCTAGAACGTTGTCGCGAGCGAACTGCGCAACGGAGAGGTGGGTGCCGTTGCCGATGCCTGACGAGCCATAGGAGAGCTTGCCCGGGTTGGCCTTGGCATAGGCGACAAACTCCTTGATGGTGTTGATCGGCAGCGAGTTGGGCACTACCAGCGCCATGTTTGACACCGCGACGCGCGTGATCGGAATCAGTTCCTTGATCGGGTCGTACGAGAGCTTCTTGAAAAGGTAGGGGTTCAGCGAAAGCGTCGGGTCGGTCGCAAGCATCAGCGTGTAGCCGTCGGCGGGCGACTTGGCGACGCTGGTCGCCGCAATGATTTCGTTGGCGCCAGGTCGATTGTCTACGATCACCTGCTGACCCCAGACGGTGCTCAGCGACGCAGCAAGCGCGCGCGCCAGTGAATCTACGGGTCCGCCCGCTGAGTAAGGAACGACCAAGCGCACCGGCTTGGTCGGGTAGGGTGTCGCGGCGTTGGCTAGGCCTACGGTGGTGAAAGCGATGCTAGCGATGGCAAGCAGCTTCAGGCTCTGGCGCTTGTTGAAATTCATGGTCATATCTCCGTTGTAGTGATTGAAAAATGCAAATGGGAAAACCGGTTTACTGGCCGAGCTCCGACACGAACTTGGTGGTCAGGTAGGCGTCCAGGCCTTCGCTGCCGCCTTCGCTGCCGTGGCCGCTGTCTTTCACGCCGCCGAAGGGGGTCTCGGGCAAGGCCAGGCCGAAGTGGTTGATCGAGATCATCCCGCTCTCCAACTCATTGGAGATATCGATGGACGTTTTCAGCGAGCGCGTGAAGACGAAGGCTGAGAGTCCGAAAGGCAGCGAGTTGGCTCGCGCCACCACCTCGTCGAAGCCCTTGAAGCGGTACATCGGCGCGATCGGACCGAAGGGCTCCTCAAAGGACACCAGCGCGTCGTCGGCCACGTCGACCAGCGTGGTCGGCGGAAAGAAGTTGCCGACACTGCCCAGGCGCTCGCCGCCAGTCAGGACCCTGGCGCCGCGCGACTTTGCGTCGTCGGTCAGTCGCAGAATGGCTTCGACGCGCTTGAACATCGCCAGCGGCCCCATCTGCGTGGCCTTGTCCTGGCCCGAGCCCAGCTTCAGAGCTTTAGACTTATCGACGAAAGCCTCGACGAACTGGTCGTGAATGCTTTCATGCAAAAAGAAGCGCGAGGGCGCGGCGCAGACCTGGCCCGCGTTGCGGTGCTTGAGGGTCACGGCCACCGTCGCGGCCGAGGCGATGTCGGCATCAGCGAAGACGATGAAGGGCGCATGACCGCCGAGCTCCATGGTGGCGCGTTTCATGTGCATGCCTGCCATGGCAGCTAATTGCTTGCCCACTGGCACAGAGCCGGTGAAAGACACCTTGCGGATCACGGGCGAGGGGATCAGGTGCGCCGAGACTTCCGCAGGGCGCCCGAACACCAGATTCAGCACGCCGGCGGGCAGGCCCGCATCGGTGAAGCAACGCACCAGCTCCACCACCGAGGCTGGCGTGTCTTCCGGGCCCTTGATGATGATGGAACAGCCCGCGGCTAGCGCGCCAGCAATCTTGCGCACGGCTTGGTTGACTGGGAAGTTCCAGGGCGTGAAGGCGGCGACAGGCCCGATGGGCTCACGCATCACCGTGGCGCGAATCGACGGGCCGCGCGGCGCGATGACCCGGCCATAGACACGGCGGCCTTCCTCTGCGTACCACTCGATGTGGTCGGCCGCGGCCTTGGCCTCCATTAGCGCTTCGGCCAGTGGCTTGCCTTGGTCGAGCGTCATGACCTCGGCCATGCGCTCATGGCGCTCACGCACCAGCACCGCCACCTTGCGCAGCAGCGTGTACCGGTCATGCGCGGAGGTGCGCTTCCACACGGTGAAGCCGCGCTCGGCGGCGGCGAGCGCGTGGTCGAGCTCGGGAACGCCGGCCAGCGGCAGTTCGCCAAGCGTTTTTTCGTCGGCCGGGTTGGTGACGGGCTGGCCGCCGCCCGACGCCCTGACCAGCCATTCGCCGTCGATGTGGAGCGCGAGTTGTGTGTAGTTGCTCATGAGGTGTTGTGTCCGGAAAACTTCAAAGCGTGCATTCAGCCGTCGGCCAGCAGGAAGTCTGCACAGCGCTCGGCAATCATTACGGTGGGAGCATTGGTATTGCCGCTGACCAGCGTCGGCATGATGGACGCGTCGGCTACGCGCAACCGGTGCACGCCGGCGACACGCAACTGCGTATCGACTACGGCCCTTGCATCGTTGCCCATGCGACAGGTGCCCGTGGGGTGGTAAACGGTTTTCGCGACAGCGCGGCCGTGCGCTGCGAGCATCTCGAAAGAGAGGTCATCCGCACCGCCCGGCGACATTTCCGTCACGCCCAACTCGCGCAGCGAGTCCGAGCGCAGGATGCGCCGGCAGGCCTGGATGCCGCGCACCAGCGTGGCCACGTCTTCTTCCGTGGTCAAGTTGTTAGGTGCCAGCACGACGGCTGCGAACGGATCGGCGCTGCGCAGCGAGACCTTGCCGCGCGACGTGGGCCGCAACACGCAGGGGTTGATGGTAATGCCGTGCTTGCCCATGGGCTTGCGCTCGGCGTCGCCGACAAGGGCGGGCGTGACGTGGATCTGCACGTCGGGTCGGCCGCAACCCGAGGTGTCAATAAAGCCGCCGCTCTCCACCACGTTTGAAGTTAACAGGCCCGAACGCGAGAAAAGGTACTGCAAGCCGTGGCGGACCGCGCGCAGACCCTTGTCCTCGCCGAGCAGCGAGATGGGTCGGTCGGTTACGCCGTAGACCGGCGCCGAGATATGGTCCTGGAAGTTCTCGCCCACGCCGGGCAGGTCACACTGTACCGCGATGCCGTGGCGCGTGAGCTCGGGGCCCGGGCCGATGCCCGAGAGCATTAGCAGCTTGGGCGAAGCCACTGCGCCCGCCGTAAGGATGACCTCGTGTCGGGATCGCACTTCGTGCAGCGCCCCGTGGGCGCGGAAGACCACACCCACGGCCGCGCCGTTCTCGAGGATGATGCGCGTGACCTCGCAGCCGGTGCGCAGTGTCAACAGCGGATTGTGCTTTACTGTCTTCAAGTAGGAAACTGCGGTCGAGCAGCGCCGGCCGTTAGCGGTTGTCGTCTGAAAGAAGCCCACGCCGGCCTGGTCGTGGCCATTGAAGTCGTGGTTATAGGGGTAGCCGGCTTCCTGCGCCGCGCGCAGGAAGGCACGGCTCAGCGGGTGGGTGTGTGTGAGGTCCGAAACCTTGAGCTTGCCTTTCGCGCCATGGAACTCGCCACTCAGGCGTTCGTTGCCTTCGCTGCGCTTAAAGACCGGCAGCACGTCGTCATAACCCCAGCCGGGGCACCCGAGGTCGCGCCAGGTGTCGTAGTCGCCGGCCTGGCCGCGGATGTAGATCATCGCGTTGATCGACGAGCCGCCGCCCAGCGTGCGGCCTTGCGGCACGAACAACACGCGGCCGTCGACGCCGGGCTCGGGCTCGCTTTTGTACATGAAGGAGCGGTGCGAGCCGATGATGCGTACGAAGGTCGCTGGGATGTGGATGAAGGGGTGGTTGTCGGCCGGACCGGCTTCCAGTAGCAGCACTGACTTGCCCGCCTTGACCAGGCGCTGCGTTATCACGCAGCCGGCCGAGCCGCCGCCGATAACCACAAAGTCCGCGCTGCTGGAACTACTGGTGACTGTCATTGCTCGCTCCCAGCCATCGCGTCAGCAGGAGCTAATAAAGCAGCAGGGTTGTACTTTCCGTTTTTCAAGTTGGTATCTGCTTAGATCGGCGTTGAGTACAGCTCTGGCCACCCACAAGCATCGAGAAATTTCGAGAGCAGGCGTAATGATTGCGATTATCCACTACTTAGTTTACATTTGCAACTACTTTGCTCTGCGTTCTATTGATGAAAACCCGTATCACCGACCTCCTCGGGATAGCCCACCCCATCGTCCAGGCAGGCATGAGCTGGGCCTCGTCCAGCGCGGCGCTGCCTGCGGCGGTGTCCAATGCCGGCGGCCTCGGTGTCGTCGCGGCTGGGCCCATGTATGTACATGAATTCTGCGCAGTGCTCGACCAGATGGCCGTCCTGACCGGCAACCCTTACGCCGTGAACATCCCGCTCTACCGCCCGCAGATCGGAGAGATCCTCGACGCGATGCATGCACGAAGGGTACCGGTCATCATCGCGTCGCAGGGCGGCCCCAGGACGCATCTGCCACGGTTTCGCGAATACGGTGCAAAGTGGATACAGGTCGTTTCCACGCTGGAGCACGCGCTCAAGGCCGAGGCGGCGGGCGTTGATGCGCTTGTCGTCGTGGGCACCGAAGCTGGCGGCCACCCGCCGGCCAATGAAGTCAGCACACTCGTGACCGTGCGCCAGGTGCTCAAGCAGGTCTGCATTCCGGTCATTGCCGGCGGCGGCGTGGCCGACGGCTGGGGCATCGCCGCGCTGCTGGCGCTGGGCGCCGACGCGGTGCAGCTGGGCACGCGATTCCTGATGACGCACGAGGCATCGGTACACGCCAACTACAAGGACGCGGTGCTTAAAGCTGGAGTGGCTGACCCGGTGCTGGTTGGCCGCCGCAGCCTGCCGGTGCGCACGCTCAACAACAAGTTCGCCGCGAGCATCTTTGATGCCGAGCAGCGAAACGCGCCGGCCGACGAGTACGAAGCGCTGTTCAAAAAAAGCACGCTCAGGCAAGCTGCGCTCGGTGGCGACGTCGAATGGGGCAAGGTCGAGGCGGGTCAGTCCGCCGGCCTCATCGACCGCATCGAATCCGCAGGCGAATTGATGCGCACGCTCGTGAACGAGCTTGACCAAGCCTGCGCGCGAATGCGGGCCATGTCGGCCTAAGCACCGGCGCGTCTCGAGACCGCTGCTGCCTGAATCTCACACAGCAACCCACACATATCTATGACCCTCCTCATCGAAGACCGAGGCGCCGTCCGCCAGCTGACCCTGAATCGGCCCGATAAACACAATGCGCTCAACACTGCGCTCACGCAGGGCCTGCTCAACGCGCTGCGCAACGCCGAGGCTGACGACAGCGTCAACGCTGTCGTATTGACGGGAGCCGGAAAATCCTTCTGCGCTGGCGCCGACACCACCGAGTTTGCGGCCCTGGTGCCAGAAGATCCGGGCGCCGTGGCGCGCCGCGCCGACCTGACCACCTCGCTGCACCTCGTGTTCTCGCAGATGTCCAAGCCGGTGATTGCTGCGGTTCGCGGCAACGCGCTCGGCGGTGGTGCGGGCCTGGCGATCGCGTGCGACATGGTCGTCATGTCCGACACCGTGCGCTTCGGCTACCCCGAACTCAAACACGGCATCGTTGCGGCGGTGGTGCTGGCCAACCTAGTGCGCCAGGTTGGCAAAAAGCAGGCTTTCGAGCTTGTCGCAATGGCTGACGCCATCGACGGCGCGCGCGCGCTGGCCCTGGGCATCGCCAACCGTGTCGCGCCGGATGACGAGGTGCTTGGCGTGGCGACACAAATTGCCGAACGTCTTGCGGGCTGGAGCCCCATCGCCATGGCGACGACCAAACGCACCTTCCACCGTGTGGCCGACCTGTCGCTGGCGCAAGCACTTGACGTGGGGCGCGATGCCAACGTCATGATGCGTGGATTTCGCAAGATCAAGCCGGCCGCAGAAGGGGCGAAATAATGCGTCCGCTCGAAGGCATCACCATCCTCGACCTGTCACGCGTGCTGGCTGGCCCGTTCGCGACGCAGATCCTGGCCGAGCTTGGCGCGACCGTCATCAAGGTCGAGCAGCCAGGCAGTGGTGACGAAACGCGCGGCTACGAGCCCGTCGTGCATGGCGAAGCCGGCGACGTGTCGGCCTACTACCTGGCCTTCAACCGCAGTAAGCAGTCCATCACCGCCAACCTGCGCTCGCCCGAAGGTCAGGACGTGGTTCGCCAACTGGCCGCCTCGGCTGACGTGGTGCTGGAGAACTTTCCCGTCGGCACGCTGAGGAAATACGGCCTCGACTACGAGACGCTGGCCGTGCTCTACCCGCGCCTGGTCTACGTTTCCTGCACCGGTTTCGGCATGGACGGCCCTTACGCTGGGCGAAAGGGCTACGACACGATTTTCCAAGCCATGGGCGGGCTGATGAGCCTGACCGGCGAGCGCGGTGGCGGCCCGGTTAAGCCTGGCTTGCCCATGGCCGATTTGACCTCGGGCCTCTGGATCGCCATCGGTATCCTCTCGACGCTGATCGGCCGACAGAGGACCGACGCCGGCTGCCACGTCGATTTCTCCATGCTCGATGGACAGGTCGGCTTGCTCTCGCTCGCCGCCGCACGCTGGTTCACGCTCGGCGAAGTACCTCCGCGCATGGGAACCGAGCACCCGGGCCGCATCCCATCGGCCGCCTTCGTCTGTAGCGACGGCAAGTGGGTGCAGATCACCGGCGCGGACCAGCATTGGGCATTGCTGTGCAACCTGCTCGGCCTCGAAGCTTGGGCGACCGACCCGACACTCGTCAAGAACGCCGATCGCGTCGCGCGCCGCGAAGAAATAATGGCTGGCCTCTCCAAAGCCATTGCGCTGCACACGCGCGATGAGATCTGTCGCCGCTGCGATGCGGGAGGCGTGCCGGCCGGGCCCATCCTCAACGTCGATGAGGTGCTGGCCGACCCGCACGTCACTGCGCGCGGCATGGTCGAAGACTACAAGCACCCTCTCATCGGCAGCTTCAAGGGCCTGCGCATTCCTTTCAAATTCAACGGCTTCGACGACCCTTTGATGAACCGGCCACCGCTGCTGGGTGAGCACACCGACACGATCCTCGAAGAACGCCTGGGGTTGAGCGCCGAGCAGGTCGCCACACTGCGCAGCCAGCGCGCCATCTGACACCCAACCACATCTGCAGAACACACAGAGACAAATATGAAACTCATCAAGACGCTCATCGCCGTTTCAATGATCGCGACCTTCGCCTTGCCGCCCACTGCGGGCGCCCAGGCTTTCCCCACCAAGAGCATCACGCTCGTGAACCCCTACGCCGTGGGCGGCCCGGCCGATCAGCTCGCACGCGTGCTGGCCAAGGGCATGGGCGAGCAGCTCGGCCAGCCGGTCATCGTCGAGAACAAGGCCGGCGGCGGTGCGTCTATCGGCGCGGCCTTCGTCGCCAATGCGCCGGCTGATGGGTACACGTTGCTTTTCGGCACCTCGGCCGCGCACGTCGTTACGCCCGCAGCCACCCGTGTGCCGTATGACGGCATCAAGGACTTCGACTTCATCGGCATGGTCGCAAATGTTCCAAACGTGCTGACCGTGCATCCCAGCATTAAGGCCAACAACGTGAAAGATTTCATCGCGCTGGTCAAGAGCGAGCCTGGCAAGCTCAGCTACGCGTCAGCCGGTCTCGGCAGCTCGCCGCACATCGGGATGGAGATGTTCAAGTACACGACCGGAACCTTCTTGCTGCACATCCCCTACCGCGGCGCGGCCCCGGCGACGACCGACATGGTTGCGGGCACCGTACCCGTGGGTATGCTCAACATCTCGGGTGTGCAGGCCTTCATCAAGGCCAATCGCCTGCGTGCGCTGGCCTATGGCGGCAGCAAGCGCTCGGCCAGCCTGCCCGACGTGCCCACGTTCGCCGAAGCGGGCATCCCGAAGTTCATCTCGGGCAGCTGGTACAGCTTGGCTGCGCCCGCCAAGACACCAGTGCCGGTGCTCGACCGCCTGACAAAGGCGCTTACCGTCGTGCTTGCCAGCCCGGAGTTCGTCAATGCCGCAGCGCAGCAAAGCGCCGAAATCTACAACCTCACCAGCGCACAGACTCAGGCTTTTGTGCTGGAAGATGCGAAGACCATGCACGAGCTCATCAAGGGCACCGGCATGAAACTCACGGAGTGATTCCATGAGCAATATTCAAGAATTCAGCTACGAAACCATCACCTTCAGCGTCGCCGACCACGTCGCCACGCTGACGCTGAACCGCCCCGACAGCCGTAACGCGCTTAATCTGCAGATGTGCCGCGACATCGTAACCGCCTGCGAGCGCGTGGGCGCCAACGACGACATCCGCGTCATGGTCGTGAAGTCCGCCGGCAATGTCTTCTGCGCCGGTGCCGACTTGAAGGAGCGCCAGGGCATGACCACGGCCGATATGGTCGCGCGCCGCGTCGAAGGATTTACCGCCTACGCCGCCATCGAAGACGTCGGTATCCCCGTGATCGCTGTGGTGCAGGGCGCCGCCATCGGCTCGGGCGCGGAGATCGCAGCTTCGTGCGACTTTGTGCTGACCAGCACGAATGCCACGTTCAAATACCCTGAGGTCGGCTGGGGCACCGTCGGCGCCACGCAGCGCTTGCCGCGCATCGTCGGCCGCCGGATGGCCAAGGAACTGCTCTACACCGGCCGCGTTGTCGATGCCGCCGAAGCCAAAACGTTGGGCTTGGCCAACCACGTCTACGAACCCGATCAACTCAATGCCGAGGCCGACGCCCTTGCCGCGGCCATCGCCAAGAACAACCCATTGACGGTGCGCCTGACCAAACACTGCGTCGACGCCGGCCTAGAAACCACGCGCCAGGGCGCGATGGCCGTCGAGCTTCTGGCCATCCAGGAAAACCTGCGCCACAGCGACTGGAAGCATGCGATCGCCAAGTTCGGCGGCGACAAGACCGAGAAAAAACATGCTTCTTGATCAAACCACCATTGCTGCAATGCTGTCCCGCACCGCCGGCCAATTCGGCACGCAAGAGGCCTATGTCGGCCCCGGCGAGCGCATCACCTGGGCGCAGATAGCCGAAGGCGCGCGCCGCACCGCCGCCGCGCTGCACGTGGCTGGCGTACGCAAGGGCGACCACGTCGGCATCCTGTTGGGCAACAGTGGCGCGTGGATTCAAACCTTCCTGGGCATCGCCAGCATCGGCGCGGTCACCGTGCCGGTCAACACACGCTTCAAGACCGAAGAGTTGCGCTTTTGCCTCAAGCAGGCCGACGTGCGCCTGCTGCTCTTCACCGATGAATTCCTCGGCATTGACTTCCGCGCGCTGCTGCAAAGCGCCGAGCCTGCCTCCGCCAGCGCTCTACCCGGCACCGAACTGCCCGAGTTGCGCCGAGCCGTGATGATCGGGCAGGGTGCCTTGCCTGCCGGTTGCCAGTCCTATGCGGACTTCATATCGGCCGGCGCAGCGGTGAGCGCCGCCGAACTCGACACGCTCTCCCAGGCAGTGGTCTCCGACGACGTGCTTCTGATCCAGTACACCTCGGGCACCACCTCCTTTCCCAAGGGCGTGATGCTCAGCCACGCCAACATGCTGCTTGACGCGCAGGCCGCAGCCAAACGCATGGGTGTGCGCGCCGATGACCGCTACTTCAGCATTCGTCCCTTCTTCCATGTCGCGGGCAGTACGCTGTCAGTCCTGGTGAGCCTGTCCACCGGTTGCTGCCTGCTCTCACTGCCCAAGTTCGATGTGGCTGAGAGTCTCGCCATCCTCGACCGGGAGCGCTGCAGTTTGATCTCGGGCAACGACACCATTTTCTTGACGCTCATGGGCCACCCCGGCTTTGACGCCGGCAAGCTGCACCTGCGCGGCGGCTGGGCTGCGGCCGGCCCCGAGGTGATGGAGCAGATCCATTCGCGCATGCACGTGCCGGGGTTATGCAACGCCTACGGCCAATCCGAAGCCGCGCCCAACGTGCTGCTGTCTTCCTTTGACGACCCGCTTGAGTCGCGTATCCACGGTTTCGGCTTCCCACACCCAGGCACCGAGGTGCGTCTGGCAGACCCTGTCACAGACGCGCCGCGCGCCCCTGGCGAGCCCGGTGAAATCCAGGTGCGCGGCTGGAACGTCATGCGCGGCTACTACAAGATGCCTGAAGCCACGGCTAAGGCCTTCAGCAACGACGGTTGGCTTAAGACCGGCGACCTTGGCGAGATGAATGCCGAAGGCCGCGTGCGCATGCTCAGCCGCCTCAAGGACATGTACCGCGTCGGCGGCGAGAACGTCGCGCCCTCCGAAGTCGAGGAAGTCCTGCACGCCCACCCGGCGGTACGCCAGGCGCAGGTCATCGGCGTGCCCGACGCGCGCCTGGGCGAAGTAACGGGTGCCTTCGTACTGTTGAAAGAAGGCCACGACGCCAGCCGCGAGGAACTCATCGACTGGTGCAAGGCCCGCGCCGCTAACTTCAAGGTGCCGCGCTACCTGGAAATCGTCGACACCTTCGAAAACATCGGCATGACCGGCAGCTCCAAGGTGCAAAAGAACAAGCTGCGCGAGCACGCCGTAAAGCTGTGGAAGCTGGCCCCGGCCAAGGCGGCGGCATGAAAGCGTTCCTGCCCGCTGACCGCGATGTCGTGCTCTGCGAATGCTTCGCGCGCGACGGTCTGCAACATGAAACCGTCATCCTGCCTACCGCAGATAAAGCAGCGCTCATCGGCCGCTTCGCCGGCATAGGCTTCACCCGCGTCGAGGCGACTTCGTATTCAAACCCCACGGTGATTCCGCAGTTCAGCGATGCGTCCGAGGTGCTGCGCATCTTGCCGCGCAAGGAGGGTGTCTACTACAAAGCGACCTGCGCCAACGTGCGCGCCGTCGAGCGCGCCGTTGCCGACCAGGCGCAGGGTTTCGGCGCCAACGAGATCAGCCTGCTCGTCAGCGCCACCGACTCGCATTCGATGAAGAACCTTGCGCGTTCGCGCGAAGACCAATGGGCCAACATCGCCAACATGGTCGCCGCGGCTGGGGGGCGCTTTCGCCTCATTGGCACCATCTCCATGGCTTTCGACTGCCCTTTTGAAGGCCACGTCGACCCCAATGTGGTCATGCGCGACGCGGCGCGCTTCGCGGCGCTGGGCGTGCGGCACGTGACGCTGGGCGATACCACCGGCGTTGCCACGCCGCTCACCACGCGCGCTCTTTTTAAGCGCATGCAAAGCGAACTTCCCGAGGTCGAAGCCATTGCCCACTTCCACGACACACGCGGCACTGGCCTTGTCAACTACGTCGCCGCGTTCGAAGTCGGCGTGCGTTACTTCGACTGTGCTTTCGGCGGCGTCGGCGGCCACCCGGTCAAGGTCAAGTACGGCGGCGGCTACACCGGCAATGTCACCACCGAAGACCTCGTCGATCTGTTTGAAGCCATGGGCGTTCGCACTGGTATCGACATGGGCGCGCTGCTCGACGTTGCGCAGCAATGTGAAGCCGCACTTGGGCGCGAGCTGCAAGGCCGGGTCACACGCAGCGGACTCAACCCGCTATACCGGCCGAAGGCGGCCATTGCCGTCCAGCCGCAGGGCGCTATGGCATGAATGACGGGTTGAAGGCTGTGAAACCGACCGAGACCGGGCCCTACCCGGACGCCGCGCCTTTTACCGAATGGATCGGCATCACATCGGTATCTAGCGGGCAAGGCGTGGTCTGCTTGCGACTGGTTCAGCGGTGTGGGGTTGCGCACGGCGGCGTGCTGGCCACACTGCTCGACAGCGCTATGGCCCGCGCCGCCTGCACCCGGCAAGGCGTAGAGCCAAGAGGCGCTATCGACCTGCACGTGCAGTTCATCCAGCCGGCCGAAGGTACGCTCACCGCCACGGGTAGGGTCGTCCACTCACAGCTTGGGCTTTTGCCTCGGTGAGGTGCGCAACGAAGACGGCACAATGGTCGCCACGGCTATCGCTACGCTGCGGCTGCGCCGTGCCGCTTGAAAATTTCCGAGGCTTACCCTTATGCTATTGCCTTCTACAGCAATAGCAACGGGTCGTGCAAGGCCCGCTATCCCTAGTCACCCCGCCCCCATGACTTCATCTGCCCGACCGACCCCCGCCAACCTCAAAGAACTATTTTCCTTTCGCTTGAATGTGCTGGCGCATATGTCCAGCAAGATCGCGGCGTTGGTCAATGAGAAGGAGTTCGATATTGACTCGCGGGAGTGGCGGATTATCGGTTTGTTGGGAGCGGGTTCGCCATTCTCTTTGCAGGCTCTGGCGCGTGAAGTCAATGTTGACAAAAGCCAGGCAAGTCGCATTGTGTCTAACCTCATCCAGCGCGGCTTGCTTCGGCGTGGTGCAGATGAAAACGACGGGCGCGGCATACAGTTGTCCCTTTCTGCGCAGGGTAAGGCCATTTATCGCAAGGTCTTTCCGAAAGCTGTCAAACGCAACGAGGCGATGCTGTCGGTGCTGAGCGAAGACGATCGCAAATGTTTGGAACGCATCCTGACCCAGCTAACTGAACGCGCTGGCGAGTTGCTGCATGACGCCAAGCGAAACGCTGTTAAAAAAGTACCTCCAACGAAATAGAAAAGGACGCGCTTAAACGGACGCCATGTATTTTGGTATTTTTCGTTGAGTTAAGGAGTCAGTTATGCAAACAGTACCGAAACGAGTTTCACCCACAAGCATCGAACTGAGGCGGTCAATCTTGCACTTTCGGAGTGGGTGTATTCCCCGCAGCCACGGGCAAGCTGGACTTGTCGATAAACGCCTATTTAGAGCCACCACTGTCTGGTGAAATTGGTTTGCAATTTTTAGCAGAGCTAAGCGCAGCGCTCGTTAGTGGCCGATTTTGTTTGATGCCGATTTGAAATCGTGATACTGCTGTTCGGGTACGTTCCACGGTTTAACACCCTCAGGAAATTGTCGTGAAGATGGACTGCTTGACGCGGGTGGGTTACGACATCGAGATCAGCTTGAGGCCAGAAAAGGCGGGAATTGGTCCTTGGGTGCTGACAGCCGCATCGGTCAAACATCAGGTCGTCGGCTACTGGCGATAGACTCTCGGAATCACCGATGACGTAGACGCAGCGCTTCAAATTGAATTGCGAGTAGATGAATTCGAAATGTAGCGGGGGTCGCGCGGTGAGAATCAAGCTGGCACCTTAACACTAAAGATGTCTGTGTCAATGGCGTACCGTTTTATACCCGGCTTGGAGATGATTGAATGATCAACAAAATTGCCCCGTCCATTGCTGACGCGCTGGCCGATGTGAAGGATGGCTCCATTGTGCTGATCGGAGGTTTTGGCACCGCCGGCATCCCGAATGAATTGATTGACGGACTGATTGAGCAAGGCGCTAAAGATCTCACCTTAGTCAACAACAACGCCGGCAACTCGGAAGTAGGCGTGGCCGCATTGCTCAAGGCAGGACGCGTGCGAAAGATCATTTGCAGCTTCCCACGTCAGGCTGACAGCCAGGTGTTTGATGGACTTTACCGCAGCGGCAAATTGGAGCTGGAGCTAGTGCCTCAGGGTAATTTGGCCGAACGGATTCGCGCTGCCGGTGCGGGTATAGGCGCATTTTTTACACCCACAGGTTACGGCACCCAAATGGCCTTGAACGCCGACGGCAGCTCAAAGGAAACCCGCGAAATCAACGGGAAACACTACGTATTAGAAATGCCGATTTACGGCGACATTGCCTTGATCAAGGCTGAAAGAGGAGACCGCTGGGGTAATCTGACTTATCGCATGGCGGCGCGCAATTTTGGCCCAGTGATGGCAACCGCCGCAAAAAAAACTATTGCCACCGTCCATGAGATCGTCGAACTCGGTGCGCTTGACCCAGAAAGCATCGTGACGCCTGGAATATTTGTGCACCATTTGATCCGCGTTGAACGTGTGGCCACACAGGCCGGCGGCTTCAAAAAAGCAGCCTGAGGCTTTTGAACCACCATCCAACGGAGCCTCATTCCCATGACCTTTCAAAAACGCACCAAAGATCAGATCGCCGCCCGCGTCGCGCAAGACATTTTTGATGGAGCAATCGTCAATCTCGGCATTGGAATGCCGACGTTGATTGCAAACCACATTCCGACCAGCCATGAAGTCATTTTGCACAGTGAAAACGGAATTCTCGGCATGGGCCCGGCACCTGCAGAGGGCGATGAGGACTTCGACCTGATCAACGCCGGTAAACAACCAGTCACCCTGTTAAAGGGTGGCGCTTTTTTCCACCACGCCGACAGTTTCGCGATGATGCGCGGCGGTCACTTAGATATTTGTGTGCTGGGTGCGTTCCAGGTTTCTGCCACAGGCGATCTGGCCAACTGGAGCACGGGCGAAGCCGGGGCCATTCCCGCAGTCGGCGGAGCCATGGACTTGGCCATCGGTGCCCGACAAACATGGGTGATGATGGAAGTGCTGGGTAAAAATGGTGTCAGTAAAGTGGTTGCAAAATGCAGCTATCCGCTCACCGGCATCGGCTGCGTCAAGCGGATTTACACGGAGTTGGCCACGCTGGCTTGCACATCACAAGGCCTCAAACTCATCGATGTGGTGGACGGGCTTGGTCATGCCGAGCTAGAAAAGCTGCTCGAGCTGCCCATCGAGGCTTGAACGGGTCTGTCACGTCAATTTCAAAACGGCAAGTCGCGACCGGTGCCGTATCTCGGAGCTGATGCACGGCGGGTGTTCTGATGGCACTTTCCAGCTCGAACGGAATACCCATGTTTTTAGCAAAGTGAATAAGCGTTACCCGCGGCAGCGCGCCTAAAGGGGTCGTTTTGTTTTTGGTGCAATAAGTCCCGGTAGGAGAACAAGCACTGGCGTGGAGGTGGTTCTGTAAGCGGCTCATTCAATTCGGTTTCTTGTTCGTGCATTTCGATCGATTTCACGGCGTCAAACCGTGACCGGTTTCAGCCAACGGCTGCAATTATCGGTGCCGCCAGCGACGGCATCAGATCGGCCGCGTAACGCTCCACCGGAAACCGGAATACGCCGCGCAAATTGACCCCGGTTGAGTACCCGGCGCAATTCCTGGCGAAACACCGGTCAGCAACACCAAATACCGGAAGTACGGACCTACGCCGACCAACCCCGTTGCGCATTGGTATGTGCTCCCGGCAACGATGTTGGCTAACACGGTGACCTTTTCGATCACCGACGGCGGCTTGGGCGACGATGATCTACAAGCAAACGGCACAATCGTGGATCAAGGCGGACCGGGGCTTGATCTTCCGCCGCCGGTGATCCCTAC